>CEPZ01007145.1_pt1 | contig 9987 bp, 11 predicted proteins | sample 530461 | NCBI WGS metagenome assembly CEPZ01 (sample SAMEA2620106, study PRJEB7988) | marine metagenome | isolation source: saline water (ENVO:00002010), including | reverse complement strand
TGTATAATTGAAGCCCAGCACCTCTGTATGAGAATGAGAGGAGTAGGAAAGCAACATAGCATTATGACTACCTCCTCAGTCAAAGGGACCTTTTTAGAGGGCGGCAATGCAAGAGCAGAGCTAATGGGATTGATAAAATGATTAAAAACTTTGTAGTAATAAAAACACAATTTGAAGCGTTACATAATTGGGAAGATGCTTGGCAAATAAAGGAGGTAGACTTTCTTAAACATCCCCACCGCCATATCTTTCATGTAACAATGAAGTGGGAGGTAGGAGGATTAAATAGAGAAATAGAGTTTATACTACAAAAAAGAGAGGTTGAGGATTTTATTACAATGACTTGGAAGAGAGGCACTCTTACAAATATGTCCTGTGAAATGATGTGTGCAGAGCTTATGGAGAAATTCAATGCCTGCTATGTATCTGTATTCGAGGACAATGAGAACGGAGCAGAAAGGATAAACGATGAAATATGATTATGTAATCTTAGACCCCGCTAGTACAGAGTTTAATAGAGGGGGATTCTGCTACTTACCATATATCCTATATAGTGCCTTAAAGGAAGGAGGGAAAGAGGTAATCCTGATAGAAGACTTCACAGTAGCAGAACTAGACAACCTCCCAGAGGCAAAACAATATATAGCAAGCCTTTGGTCTTATCCTCAGATGGATATTTGTTTTATCCTAAATAAATTTCTAGACAGGGTATCTTACTTCGGATATATTCCATTGATAGAGAACCTACAACTAGGTCTTTTCCCTATCTCTGAGGAACGACTTAAGAAGGGTCTCCAATACTATCCTAGCTATTATAAAGATTTCAAATACATATTATTATCAGACTGTGATATGCATCTAAAAAAGTATGAAGGAATTGTTCACCCGCTGTGTACATCTTATGGTTGTTCCAATGCCTGCGCCTTTTGTCCGTCCTCTGTAAACAGCGGGTGGAATAGAGTTGTAATACCTGTGGACACGGTATCGTTAATGATAGATTCCTGTGTTGAACAAGGCATACATAATATCCATTTTACAGACGAGGACTTCTTCTTTAATGCCGATAGAGCCTTTGACATCTTAAACGGGTTGATAATAAGAGAAACAGAATTTAACCTGATAGCGTTAGGCAGTAGTATTAATGTAGAACGATTTATAGAGAGGTACGGAGTAGAGGTGCTTGAGGACTCTGGTTTAAAGATAATTGAGATAGGGTTTGAGACAGCTGACGAGGACTTAACCAAATCCATGCTCAAACCGTCTATTGGTATGAACAGGTTTGAGAAGTTGGCTAAGGAATTAGAAGGCCATGTGGACATCTTTTGGTTAACTCTGACATTCTTTCCAGGAGAAACAATCACAACCTTAAACAAGACGGGAGCATTTCTAAGAGAGTATGGATTTGATAAGGAAGAGATGTATGGGAGGGTTCGTACAAACAGCACGGAGGGAGGATTAGGACAGTTCTTTCAACCTTATCATGGTACAAGAGGGTTCGGAGAGTTAGGTGAGAAAGGGGTAACAATCTCAGAAAGGCCGGTAAGGCTGGTGCCAAGCTACATACCAGACAGTTTTCTAAATTCTGGAATAGAAAAGGTTCACAGAGAAGTAACTCAAGAAGACAAGGAATGGTTTGCTTTATATAAGGTACCAGACCTTAGCAAGTTCCTTACTAAAGGAATAGAAGGGTATACCATTAGGGCTGTCTGTGGTATGAGCGGTAATCATACTTTAGCGGACAAATGTGTATTTTATGCTATATGTGCAAGGTTGGGAATAATAACATGATATACAACATACCAATAGAGCCATTAGAGACGAGATACTCTGGACAATGGGACAGATATTTTACAGGAGAGTTCCATGAGAAGGATTTAGATTTTAGAAATATCTATGGGGAAAGAGTATCCTCTAAAATAGAGCAAGGAAGTTTCTTAGATGTGGTTAATACTAATATTTATAAGGTGTCTCAGTTGTCCAAGATTTTAGAGTTAATACACTCTAAGAAAGTAAAGGACAGCGATATCTTTTTCTTCCATGATATATGGTTTCCTGGTTTGGAGACTCTCGCCTACATAAGAGACGGACTAGGATTAGATATAAAGATATATGGTTGTCTTCATGCAGGTACATATGATAAGAATGATTTTCTGGCTCAGAAAGGCATGGCAACATGGGGAAAGAGTTGTGAAGAAGGTTGGTTTAGCTTGGTAGATAAAATATTTGTTGCTACAGAGTATCATAAATCACTCGTAGAGAAAGAAAGAGAGGTAGGAAAAGATAAAATAATTGTTACAGGATTTCCTATCCACTCGCCTCTCCCATCTAGGGTAGAGAGAAAAAATCAGATTGTATTTCCTCATAGGTTAGACAAAGAAAAGAACCCTCAGGCATTTGATAGGTTAAAACACTTTTTTAAGGCAAAAGGTTACCTAACAAAGTTCGTAAAGACAATGGACAACTTCACAACAAAGGAAAATTATTATAAAACTCTTCAAGAGTCTGAGATAGCAATATCTTTTGCAGAACAGGAGACATGGGGAATAGCAATGCAAGAGGCTCTCTTTTTAGATTGTGTTCCTCTTGTACCAGATAGACTAAGTTATAAGGAGATGTTTCCACAAGAACTGCGATATACCTCTGAGCACAATCTGCGCCAATGTATCTTGCGTTATCTAAACGACGAGGAATACAAAAACAGACTTATAGACATTAAAAACTCTACCAAGGTAAAACTATTAAAAAGAGGAGAGGAGGCAATAGATAATATGATAAAGGAGATGGAATTATGAGAATATATCTGGCTGGAGAAGGGGATAATAGTAAGAAGGGCGTATTGACACTCTATAAAAACATTTCAGGCGTGAATCGGCTTTTCTCCATGTACTATCTATATGGTAAGGACTACCCTACACTCAACTATTTCGTTAAGAAGAGGCATAAACAACATCATTCGCTGTTCTTGGATAGTGGGGCACCTACTCTGTACAATAAATTTGCCAGGAAGGTGGGAGGAGAATTTATGGGGGCTCACATGAGTAATAGGAAACACGACGATTTTTCTTTCCTAGAATCAGAATTCTTTTTAGATTACAGAGAAAAACATATTGAATTTCTAAAGGAACATAAACACCATTTTGATGTTTACACCATATTAGATATAATTAACAACCAGGAGGCCACATGGGAACAGCAACAGTATTATGAGTCCAAAGGATTAAATCCTCTCCCTGTATGGCACTTTGGTTCAGATGAGAAATGGTTAAGACTTTATCTTGAGAAAGGATACAAGTATATAGGTATTGGTGGAATGGTACCTAATCCAAGAAGTATCTTGATACCTTCTCTTAATAACATATGGCAAAAATATCTAACGAATACAAAAGGAGAACCAATAGTAAAGATACATGGATTTGCTATGACATCTACTCTTATGATGCAGGAATATCCTTGGCATAGTGTGGACAGTACCACGTGGATAAAAATAGGGATGTACGGAGGTATTCTATTACCTGATTTTGTAAAAGGTAAACCCGACTTCTTAGAAGGCAATATTAGTTTATCCGTATCTTCTAAATCAAAACAAGATAAAAAGAAGCTAGGTCATATAAGTAATTATCCTGAGAAGAGAAAAGCAGTTTTTATAGAGTACCTTCGTGAGAAAGGATACGTTATAGGGAAGAGTATTTTTAAACATGGGGAGGAAAAGATAGTGGAGAAAGGTTTATGTAACCAGAGAAACCAGAGGCTGAGATATAATATGCAATACTTCCAGGAATTACAAAAGCATATATCAGAACAGCCCAGAATATTTAAAGTAAAGAAGAATTTTAACCTATAAGGAGGTAAGATGAAAAGACAGGAAGTATTAAATATTCTAAAAGCAGTAAAGCCTGCACTGGCAAACAAAGAAATATTAGAACAGACAACCAGTTTCGTGTTTAGGAAGAAAACAGTTTTTACCTATAATGATGAGGTTATGATATCACACCCTATTAACCTACCTATTAAAGGAGCAGTACCAGCAAAAGAGTTATACGATTTATTAAGTAAGATAGAAGTAGATAAGATTAAGATAGAACAAACCGAGACAGAGCTCTCAATAACAGGAGATAGTTTTAAAGCAGGATTATCCCTGACTCCGAAAGTAACCTTGCCTATTAAAGATATTAAAATGACAGACGACTGGAATAAACTACCTAAAGATTTTTGTGAGGGGGTTTCGTTTTGTTTGTTCTCCGCTGGTATGGATTATAGTAACCTAGTACTTACTCATATTCATGTAGGCAAAGGATTTGTAGAGTCCTGTGACAATTTTAGGCTATCTAGACATACAATCAAAAGTTCTAAGACAAGCATGTTGATTCCTGTCTCAGCCGCAAAAGAATTAATCAAATACAAACCTACCCACTACCAAAAGACCAAAGGTTGGGTACATTGTAAGAACGGAGAGAATGTGATTTTCTCTTTCAGAACTCATGCTAGTAAATATCCAGATACTTCTGCTATCTTGGAAATGAAAAAAGGAACAGACATCAAGTTTCCCTCCTCCTTATTTTCATCTTTAGAAGGTGCTGAGACATTATGCAAAGAAGACCTAGGTGGGGATAAATTTATAAAGGTAAGAATAAAAGGTAAGGAGATGACAATACAAGGTAAAGGCGATGTGGGTTGGTATAAGGAGACGTTTGAATTAAAGAAGGCTTGTAAGGATGTGGTGACATTTGAAATCAACTCCAAATCATTTAGAGATATATTAACTCATTTAAAGAAGGCTACACTATCTAAGACAAAGATGAAGTTCGAAGGGGACAATTTTATTCACATGGTTGTATTGAAAGGATAATATGAAGGGTTTCTTTGAAAAAGAAGAAGTAGAAGATAAGAACGCTAATTGTATAAAGTGCAAGTTATTTAAGACCTGCGAGACCCCCAGGATGAAAGTCTCTGGTAAAGGGGAGAAAGGAATACTTGTTATAGCCGAGGCTCCTGGAGCGTCTGAGGATGCCGAAGGGAAGGCTCTTGTAGGACAGGCAGGACAATTATTTAGAGGAGTACTGACAGAGTGTGGGATAGACTTAGATAGAGACTGCTGGAAGACAAATGCTTTATCCTGTCGTCCTCCTAAAAACAGAGCACCTTCCAAAGCTGAGATTAAATATTGTAGACCTAGGGTAGAAAAAGTTCTTAAAAGAAAGAAACCTCAGTTGGTCTTCTTATTAGGAGGAGCATCTATAGAAAGTTTTATAGGGAACAGGCTTAGTGAAGCGCCAGGAGGAGTGACTAGATGGAGAGGTTTTGTAGTACCAGACCAAAGGTATAAGGTATGGATGACTTCAACATTCCATCCTAGTTACCTATTGCGTAATCCAGGGGACGATATATTAGAGAACCTATTCAGGAGAGATATTAAAGGAGGATTAAAGAAGTTACATAAGAAAGTTCCTAGGCATGGAGGATATAATATAAATATAGGAGACCCACCTTTTGAATACTCAAACAAAGGATTTGACTTACTAGCTTTTGATTATGAAACTACTGGACTAAAGCCTTACAGGAAAGGACATGAAATAATCTGTTGTGCATTTAGTATAGAGGAGAACAAAGCGGAGGTGTTTGAATTAAACAATAAGAAGAATATAAAAATATGGAAGAATGTTTTAAGACATAAAAAGATTAAAAAGACCGCTCAGAACATTAAGTTTGAACACCAATGGAGCAGAAATATATTAGGAGTAGAAACAAGAGGCTGGGTGTGGGATACAATGCAGGCTTCCCATATATTAGATAATCGAAAAGGCATTACAGGTTTAAAGTTTCAATCCTATATCAATTTTGGACAGGAAGATTATTCAAGTCATTTAGATAAGTATATAAAATGTGATAATGGGAAAGGCTTTAATAATATTAAAGAAGCAAATATAGACGAAATAATGAAGTATTGCGGTATGGACGCTATCCTAGAATACAAATTAGCAAAAAAACAAATGAGATTATTGAAATAAATAAAAACTATTTTATTTTTTTCTTTACATTTATAAACAAATATGCTATAATGGTTAGATGGCAGAGAGTTTTTCGCTCTTTGATAATTTAATTGTTATGGACATTTCGCTTTCAGGGAACTGGAGAGAGAAATGAAAGAACTAACTATTTTCATTGCGGTGTCAGATTGTGGTGGTTGGGGTAGAAGTAAAGACGCTAAACTTGCAATCAAGAACGCTGTCAGTTGCTCACATATTGGCGGTAAGGTGCTGGTTCATTTATACAAAGCACACCCTGACACGGAGATTAGTGATATGGATGGAACATTAAGTTTTCCATCTCCTTATAAACCACTCAAGGTTGGCATATTTAATAGATATGGAAAGATTCAAAATATAACTTTATAACCTTTTAAACACTGAATGAAATGTCCAGACCACAATGAATAAAGAAGCCTACAAATTAATGCATGAAGGGACTCTGGCTTTTGCTGATATAGAACAGAACGGAATAAGAGTAGACATACCGTACTATAAAAGACAGAGATTAATGATAAAGGAACAAATAAGGTTATTAGAATTAGAATTAGATAGGACAGAAGAAGTAAAGACATGGCGGCAAGTATATAAAGAGAAATTCAATATAGACTCAAATCCTCAGTTATCTAAGGTGTTGTTTACTCATTTAGAAATAGAACCTCCCACATTAACAGCAAAAGGAAACCCTTCTGTAGATAAAGACAGTTTACATCTTATAGACTCCCCTATTGTACAACCGTTGATACAACTCAGGCAATTAAAAAAGCTAAGGAATACCTACATCAAGAACATATTGAAGGAGACTGTGCGAGGAATCCTTCACCCTGTTTTTAATTTACATATTCCAGCTACATATAGGTCTAGTTCAGATTCTCCTAACTTCCAGAATATACCAATCAGAGACCCGTTCATGGGTAAGATTATAAGACAAGGATTTATACCTAGAGATGGAGGGATGATAGGTGGATTAGATTATGCTGGGATAGAATTGTCAATGGCTGGTTGTAATAGTAGAGACCCAGTCTTGATAGATAACTTTACTACCATTCATAAAACTCAAGCTGCTAAATGCTATGCTCTGCCAGAGGAACAGGTAACAAAGGATATAAGATACTGTGGGAAGAATGCTTTCGTATTCCCACAACTATATGGGAGTTGGTATGAACAATGTGCTACAAATCTAATGGCTAATATTAACACTATGAAGTTAAAAACAAAAGATGGTGTAGGATTAAAGAAACACCTAAAATCTAAAAAGCTAAGCAATATAAATGCTTTCTCCAGGCATATAGAGAAAGTAGAGACAGAGTTCTGGGAGACCTATCATGTACATCATAAATGGAAGGAGGGTTGGATAGCCAATTATCGAAAGAAAGGTTATATAGAAATGTTGACAGGATTTAGATGTGGTGGTGTACTATCTAAGAACCAGTTATTAAATTACTCTAACCAAGGGACAGCGTTTCACTGCTTACTGTGGAGTATTATCCAGATGAATAAATGGTTAAAGAAGTATAAGATGAAGAGCAAGATAATATGGAATATCCATGACGATATGGGAATGGATATTGATAAGACAGAACAAGAAGACGTATTACAAAAAGCTAAGGAGGTGATGTGTGTAGATATTAAGAAGGCGTGGGAGTGGATTATTACACCCTTGGAAGTCGAGGGGGAATTTTCAGACAAAAATTGGTACGAGAAAAAGGAGATAAAAATTTAACTTTAGATAGGGAGAAAGAAAATGAAAATTTATTTTAGTAGTGATTATGACAAGTTTACATTTCATCATTCAAATAGACCTATCAGGTCGTCAAAGATAGAAAAATTAAAGAACTCCATGGCAAAGAAGAATTTTCTACCTAATGCGCCTCTTATATGTAAAAAGAAAAATGGACAGCTAGAAATATTTGATGGCCAGCATAGAAAAATTGTTGCAGAAGAATTGAGCATTCCAATAGCATATACATTAATAGGAGACAATAAAGACATCAGAGATGCAAACATTACTGACGTAGCAGAGTTTAATAACAATGCTGATAAATGGAGTGTTACAGATGCTATACATCACTTTGAATCGGTTAAGAATCCTCATTACATTAAACTTAAAGAATTTATGAATGAGTATAAATTTAATGCAACATTATCGGCAATAATGTTATCGATAGATGTCTCAAGTGAAAATAGATTGAAAAATCAATTCTTTCACAATAGTGGAGAGAAATTAAGAACAGGAAAGTTTAAAATTACAGATTATGAATATGCTAGAACCCTCGCAAATAATGTTTATGATTATAAAAAATACTTCAAGCATTGGAATAATAGAAACTTTGTTCTTGCTATCATGTATTTAGTATTTGGAGGTGTCTACAATCATAGTGACATGATGAATAAGATGGAGAAATATGATGGCCTGTTAAAATTCCAGGCTACGGTAAACGACTTCATCTTAAATATTGAGGAGATATATAATTATCATATGGGTGCGAAAAGTAGAGTTAGATTTACATAATTCTTAGGAGATTAATGATGTCATTGCATACTCAATACAGACCAAAAGACTTTGATGAGGTAATAGGGAATAGACAGATAGTAAGAAGTCTGGAGTCTCTATTCGAGCACGGTAAATTATCTGCTCATGTATTTCTATTCCATGGGGCGAGTGGATGTGGTAAGACTACATTCGCTCGCATCATTGCGAACAAATTAGAATGCTCTCCAACAGACTTCATAGAGATTAATGCTGGGAATAATCGAGGCATAGATACTGCCAGGGAGATACTAAAGACGGTTCATTATCTTCCTACTCAGGGAGATTATAAAGTAATTCTATTTGATGAAGTACATCAAGCAACAAAAGACTTCCAGAATGCTTTATTAAAGGTGTTAGAAGACACACCACAGCATGTTTACCTTATCTTGTGTACGACAGAGCCTCAGAAGCTAATAGCTACAATAAGGAATAGGTGTGTTACCTATGAGGTAGAGTCTCTAAAGAGTAAGAAGATGTTAAAACTATTGGAGGATACTGCTGAGAAAGAGAAGGGAAATGTTTCTACTGATGCATTAACAAGGATAATCAATAAGTCTGACGGGTGCCCAAGGTTAGCTTTAATACTACTAGAACAAATAATACATCTTCCTTCTAAGGAACAGATAAAAGCCATTAAGGTATTTAAAACACAAGAGGAGAAAGTTATAGAACTGTGTAGAGCTATTCTTAATAAGGAGAGGTGGGAAAAGATTAGTAAGATACTTAAAGGGATGGAAGAAGAACCTGAGCATGTAAGAAGAGCTGTGTTGGGATATATGAACTCTGTCATGCTTAATAAAAATAATCCACATTGTATGTTGGTCTATTTAGCTTTTAAAGAGCCATTTTACGATACAGGTAAGGCAGGTTTAACTTTTGCAACCTATAAGGCTGTAAACTATTAAAAGGTTCTTTTGTTTTTTACTTTACTTTTTTTTAATTTTACTTTATAATATAGATTAAAATTGGAGGAGATTATGAACACAAAAGAATTGAAAGAAGAGGTAAGGGTTAATGAAAACGACCTACAAGGAGAGTGGTCAAAGCAAGCTACTCTATTTCTGAAGTACTCATTAAAGATGTCGAGATTGATACACGATAGAGATACTTATAGAAGAGAAGTAGCAAATAAGATATTGGTTAGTACTGATAAAATAAGTGAGGCTGCATTGACAAGGATGTTGGATAGTGATGCTAAGATAGTAGACTATCAACTTCAAATTAATCAACATAAGAATGCTGTTCAATCTTTTGAACACAAAAAGAAAGCATTGGAATATGAAACACAATTATTAATTGGAGGGTTTTTTGCTGAGCCCAAAGAGAAGAAACCTATCAGGAAAGGAGGAAAATAGATAGGGTATTTATTTTATAACTTTTATTTTAGAAGGAGGGTCTAATATGGCTGTTAAGACTAAGAAGAAAAAGAAG
>CEPZ01005577.1_pt1 | contig 10000 bp, 6 predicted proteins | sample 530461 | NCBI WGS metagenome assembly CEPZ01 (sample SAMEA2620106, study PRJEB7988) | marine metagenome | isolation source: saline water (ENVO:00002010), including | reverse complement strand
CTTCATTGATACCATAATAGTATACCACATCACGTGGGTTTGTCAAGTCAGAAAACCACTTTTCTTCAGATTCTTCAACATCGAGCAGCCCAATCGTGGCAATACGACTTAACCTTGAAGGCTCAATGAAGTTGCCAATTACAGGCTCAGAATTTTTAAATACGTTAATCATATGAACCAGATTAACGATCGCCTGATTCAGAATATCATAGTAACCCATAATAGGAACATCACCAATTCCTACTTCAACCATTTGGTTGTCTATAAGCCATATGGCCTCGATTACACCAGAACGAGCGTACTCTTGTAAAACATTGCTAACAATTTTTTCTTGCATTTTTTGTACTTCGCTTGCGAGCGTTAGATCGGCCTGAATATAAATAACCGTTATTCTATTATTTTTAATCTGTTCCAAAAGCCTGAGTACGCCACCGGAGATTTGCCCGGCGCCCGCCGTTACAACGTAAACGTCGTTGTCAGTAAACTTAAGTTTTCTCTTAAGCGACGGAAAGCTCTTATCATAGTCTTCATGACTATTCCTTTTTTTGATGGTGATATCGGCATCTTTAGATGTATCGATCCCATACGTTTCATACTGCGGAAATTTTGAAAAAGCTTTCGCGATATTACAGCCTGCTTTCCCCAAGCCTATAATTTTCACTCTTCTTCAACCCAGTCCAGGATCAGCCCTAAGTCGAAACCTCCGCGCTCAACGCGTTTTGCCGTTGCTTCAGCAAGAATGGACTTTTCATGTATCCCAGCGCGATAACAAATAAAGTTCATAATCTCCATTACATCGGCAGCCTCTTCAGCACAAGGATTTTCAATAAATTCTTCTATTTCTTCCCGCAATTTCTTGAAAGCATAGTGGCGTAAGGTTCCCTGGTCTACTTGCCGAACTTGGGCTGTCTTACCTGCCTCCTCAATAATCTCTGGAATTCTATCTCGAACAAGTTTGTTATATTCCTTTTTCACAATCTCAACTCTTTCATATCTCCCAGATTCTTGCCCGCTGAGGCATTAACCTTAAACACACCATACCGTGTTTTCTTGAATGTGTCAAGTAAATTCAGAATTTCATATCGATCTTCCTCAGAAAGGTCGATATACACAGCATCGTGAATCAAAAAAGAAATATTGCTTTTCATCCCCTTCAAAAGCTTGTAGACCTTGTAAGCCTGTTCGTGCACCATATCAATTGTGGTACTCTGAATAATATAGTTAAGAGCGTGATGCTCGTCTACGTTATTCATTATTCTACCATAGTCTGTCTCAATTTTATAGCCATCCCAGTATTTATTTTTAACTAAATCTTTGTTATAGAGACGTTCTAGCGCTTTATTGGACTTCTGAGAATACAACCATGAGAAAGTTTTCACCTTAGCTTCCTGCCGAGTTAACTGCCTATCAAAAACATGCCTAACGTTCCAATCGTGGATGTCATTAGTGGGTTGGGCTACTCCTGCGAGTGCCAGGAAGGCGCGAAGTTCCGCCGCATTAAAATCAAGTTCAATAAACCAGTCATTCTTCGGCTTAATGCAGGCGCGGAATTCTTTATTCATTGTCAAAATTGGAAAGGTGTTGGGATTAGTCGCCAAGCGTCCCGTTACAGTGCCCCAAGGATTATAATCACACACGTGCTTGATACTTTGTAATGTACGATGGAAATTCTGACCGCGGACAGAACTTAAGAGATGTTTAACCGAACCAATGTCTATATCTAGAGTTTGCAAACGAATATCAGACAGCATCTCCACCAAGTTATACATAAAATCATAGTTTTGAGGCTTAGGATACGTGTTCAGAACGTGTTCGGTTATCTTATTTCTGGTGTTTAGGTACTCATACAAAAAGTATTCTGGTAGAACGTCATAGAAACAGTTTTCGTCCAAAGAAAGACGTGATGTTTTAAAAGCCCTGAGACAGGACTTAAGCGTTTTCTTGATTCCCTCCCAGTCCTCACACAATTCAGGTGGACAAACGTCTGTGAGGGTCGCTCCGTGGCTATAAATGCGTGCTATCTCATACTGTTTGCCGGGAAGATGCTCTGAGTACTCCCAGGTCTCGCCCTCCATAGGCAATTGGGGTGTGGGATTGATGGTATTATCTGCGAAATATCCAGCACAATCCCTCTTTTGATCTAGGACTTGAAAAAGCAAACGACCTCCTAACTTATAAACTAATGACGTTAATTTTCTTTATTACTTATTCGAGGCGCGGTTGACGACAACAGCATTTTCAAATTGAAGGCCCATGGCGCCTTGATCATATATGTAATCTCTAAAAACTAGATTAACATAGTGGGCAACATTTTGCAAGCGCGAAATATTTTTATTTGGGCGCAGATGATATTTTTCATACGCTTCTGACTTCACGCTCTGTAATTTTGCCTGTGAAAGCGGGAACTTCGCCTCACATTGCCTTAAATTGGTATATAAATCAATTAAAAATTTAGCCGGTAAGACATCTTCGTGGGAAACCTCACCCTTAATAATTTGTTGAGAAGTTATTTTTAGAGGGGCTCGAGCTTTCGGTGTGATTCTACAATTTTTGTTTAGCGTCTCTTTCCCCTTATCATAGTAGGGAGCTGACCGAATGAAATTTGAATAAGAGTTCATTAAAATTCGAATCAGATCATCGAAATCGGTCAGATATGTTTTATCATAGAAGATATCAAAAAAATTACTCTTATCTATTACGGTTCCCCCGGGGCCCACGAATCGCTCTAGGGCGACAGCTTTGAAAGCAGATGTAAAAAGATCTGCTGTTAAAATCCAAGGAGCATTTTTATTTACCGTAAATCCAAATTTTTTAGCGCAGCCTGTAAAAAAATCAAAATTAGGATCCTTAATAAAAGATTCATTTTTAATTCTATCGTCCCCGGCATTTTTATTTGATATGGCAATACTAAGACCAGATGTAAAAATACTTCCGTTATTAGATAATAAATAATTTGTTTTTGTAATAGGAGCGATAGAAGACATATTCTGCAAATAAATTACGTATACGCTTAAGAATGTATAAAAATCTTTTATCCTATCGCTCTGATCGCCGGTTAAAGTTTGAAAAAATACGTTATAGAGACCTTGTGTAAAATATGCATATTTAGAATGTGGGGATTCATATCCTTTATGAGCTTTTATCTCCAATAAATCAGGATTTGAAGGAACCCCAAAGGCACCCTTTCTATCGAGAACGCCCATAAGAAGGGCTTTTTGAATATGAGCGGCAAACTTTTCAAACGCGGACGCCACCACGTTCAAGGCTCTGATATCTTGGCTGACTGCAGGCCTGATTATTTTTAGATTTTTGTTAGATGGAATGATAGTATTCTGGACCGGATCAACTCTTCCATATAAAAGTTTATCATACCACACATCCAAAGGAGGCGGAGAAGTTGACGGATATATTTTATTTTTATATAAATAGCGTTGATAGTAAGAGGCTAAAGAAGAAAGACCATTTTGGCCAGCTGGATTTCTCAAGTCGTATTCAGTATATTTGAAAATATCAGGCATAATTATTTAATCGGTGTTGTTGTCACTCGGATGTTGGATGGGGACGGAGACCCGGGCCGGAGGGGGCGCCTCGGGGCCGCCAAAGGTGGCCCAATCGCGGAATCGTTGGCCAACAGTTCGATTCTCCCAAGAGGCCCGGGCCTCTTCGAGGAGTTCTGCGTCGCTCTTTGGCTGGGCTGCGAAGTAAGCGTCCTTCTCTTCGTCGGACATCGCGACGAGCATGTCGAGTTCTGTGGGCTCGTCGCCAAACAGTTCTTCGGTTTCTTCCGCAAGCTCCGTTCGCTCGCGGAATTCGGCATCGGTTTCGGAGGGATTTTCGTCCGGACTCGGAGCACCAGCCCCTGTACCGCGCACCGCTTCGGCTGTCACAATCTCATCGGTTCCCATTCTAAGGCCTTCCTGCAAAGCTTTCACACTAACGGTATATCCTTGTGACGAAAGATTATGATCAACCCCCGTAATCAAGAAATATCCTCCTAACCCAAGAAGCTTAGCATATGCATCATCAGAAGCAATGAGCGTGGGCCATACGAAAGTATATTGGCCATTCTTAAATAGTGTGTTTCCCACCATTTCCATACTTACGCTATATAGTTCTCTCAATTGCTCAGCACCTAAAGCACCAATTTTTTGAATTTTTGCTTCTCGCAAATATGCCTGATCCTCTCTGCTAAATTTTAAACTTTTAAGGATGCCGGCACTAGAACCTATATAATTGTGATATATCCCGGCTTTCAGGTCATCTTCATAATTTCCCGTACGGTTTGCTGGTTTAGCGTCTGTACTATATAATATCAATCCTGAAATAGTGTTGTAGTGTTTGGCAACCCAGTCGAGGTAGTTGTCGAAGCTTGAGCGGTCCGGGATATCATTTGTTTCATCCAAAGCACCTTTAGCCTCCGCAAGGTCCGAAACCGTCGCGACCTTTCCCTTCTTAATCTTTCTAGAAGAATTATTAAAATTAATAACTGACGTATCAAATCTAACTTGATTAACAATATTGTTCGAGAAGCAATTCTTCTTGAGCGCTGCCGAAATAAGGCCACTACATAAATCTTTTAAGAAATGCATTAAATAATACCTATTTCTAGATTTTTTGATAACATTATTTTTATACCAAACATTAAATAAATCCAATGAAATCGGAATACTTCCAATATTAATACGTTTTTTAATAGATGAGCCCGTATCTGGATCTGTACTAAATACATAACCCTTTTCTCTAAGACTTCGAGCCAGGGAAGCATCGTCTATGTTATTTGCACACGCAAGATCCAAAGCATTTTCAGATTGAAAAAGGACAAGTGGATTGACAATGTCGACGTCGGACAAAAAAGTCATATAACCAGGATCGACATTCTCATTTGATGTGACGTCTTGGTGGTTTTCTAGAATAGTATCAATTAAATCTCCCAAATAAAAATAAGGAATTCTAACATCATCATTATCCGTAACTTGGTTCTCCCACTGTCCCATCATATCTCCGGCAGCTGAATCTCCAACGTCTTGAGTAGAGGCGCCTTCGTTAATCCCTTTGTTCACTAAAGCGAGTAAGTCCGTGTTGGCGCCTGTTCCTCCTGCCATATCAGATTGATTTCTTATGGAAAACCCTCGCGATGAAGCATTTGCAGACATTCTTTGCCGGGCATACTCGGCTCGCTCGGCGGCATCTTTAATATCGTCGAGTCTAGGTTGAGAAAGCAGATCCTTGCTTACTTGAATAGTATACATCTTGGTGGTTTTTGTTTTGCAGCCATCGTCAGATCGTCCATAAAGCGCGCTTAAAAACCTTCTATATTTTTTTAGCCTATCTTCGTTTTCAAGATCTTTCTTCTTTTCCATCAGCTCTTCAAGCTCTTCTTTTGAAAGGTCATCATCATCAGCCGACTTGACGCGGGCGCCCACAGCGTCAAGTGCTGCCTTCATATCTCGGTCGCGCACACCCAATATGTCCGCTTTTTTAGATGTTAAAAGACCAACTAAAGCTGCCTGATAATCTATAGATAGTTGTACTGTACCGTCCGGATTAAAATTTAAATCATGACGAATTTGCTGAAGATATAACGATATCCTCGTTGTTTCAAGCGCGCGGGTAAGCTGTGTTATTTGATTCGGAGACGCATCAGGCATAAGTTCTTTTATATTTGGTGGCGATGCCCAACCGGCCACTATTTTAATCCTAAAATAAGCACCATCGTAATCTTCTTGAATATTGCCGGCGGCTGACTTACACCGCGGTGGCTTCGGCGTGTTGGAAGGATCGTCTCCGTTTGATGCCAGGGGGCTCTCGCGCGACATAGTCTTCGATGAAATCAATAAATCTAATGGATTGGGAACATGTCCGGCGCTGTAGCCCGCGAAACTGCCATCATCGCGAATTTTAGCAGAACCTTGGAATAAATCATTAACACTTTGAAAATGAAACTTTAAATTGGCCGATATGTTATTATCTACTTCGGCTGGCTGGACCCCATCGAGCTTCCAAGTAAACGACTGTAACCCAAACCCCCGGAGGCGCCCGTAACCGTCCGCGCCGGTCATCGGTCGGATGTCGGTCGCATCAATAAAGTTCGGAATTGGTATCTCATACTGCGCTACGGGCTTCGGTTTTACAAGTGTCTTGCCCTCCTCGTCCTTTATCGCTTCCGAATAATCAACACGATAAAGTTTTATATATGGTACCAACAGGGCATAAACGGCCGGGGATAAGTTTAATAATTGCCTTATTTCATCTGTTCTACCGCCATGATTTATTTTAGAAATGGTGGTTCCTGGTTCGCCATATAGTTGGACCACATTGGTATAAGTCGACGTGCGTTCTTGAAGCTCAGAAATCCTATCAATATTTTCCATCAAAAAACACTGCATATCAAGGGGCTTCAGCACCTTGAAACCCAACATTTTATCTAACTGTTCTGGAGTATAGAACTGTGAGTTGATGCCCTTCTTGGCGCCCTCCTGAACTTCCTGATCGGACGTTGGATCTGGTTGAGTTCCGGCGCCGAAGAAGTCTAATATAATTTCTAAAGTCTCTCTGAATAGTTTTTTGTATGGCACAGATCCTACTTCGTGGCCATTCCAAATATGGCGAGTTTGTTCCACAAGGTCAGTCTTAATCGCATTCTCTAATGTATTGAACTTGCTTGAGCCCCCCTCATATTTCTCATAGGCACCATACCAAAACGATCGGATATCGCTCGTCATCAGTTTGGCCGAACGAGCAGTGCCGGTGGTGTCTTCCTCGGTGATCAGGCCTGCCTGGGCGGCGGCGGCGCCAGCGGCCAGGAGTGGAAGCTGAAATGGGCCGGTGAGGTACGAGGCGATAGCAAGGATTTCGAAAAGGTGGTCTTCTTCTTCGGCCGTCATCAAAGAATCAAGCGGAAGCGTAGGCCACACAAGTATTTGAGAGGGTATTATGCTGCCATCAGTCCATCTAGGCGTCTCAGCATCGGGGGAGGAGCTTACGTCGCCGTCGATGGAATATTGTTTATAAATTGGCGGTGTCGGGGATCCGGCCCACCATAACTGCTTCGGCTGTGGGAGTACGCCCGCCGAGGCCCCTGACGCGTCGCCGCCTGAGTTGAGCTGTTCGGCAATCTTTATTTCATCAATGATCGGCTGTAATAGCCTCTTCGCGCCGGTCGCGAGGTCGGTGCGAACCCCATCAATCTCGTCAACTATGCTTGTTCTGTTTATCCTAAGAAAAAATTCACGAACGGCGGGGCCTGTAAAATGACCATAATTCATCGGCACATTGCCTTGACTCAAGATCGAATTGTTACCCTTTAGGGTTTGAATTTTCGAGCGCCCATAAAACATTCTTACCACTGAGTCCTTGTCCGTGCCATCCGGATCGGCCGTTGTTTGTTCACGAATGGGGTCGCCCCCGGGGACGTAGCCCCAGTTGCGCGAGTCGTCGACGTGCGTAGTTGTATTTAGGACACTTGGTTCGGGGTGTCCGATAAGCTCTGACCTAAAGCGAGGATCTCCTACCTCCCTAAAACGTCGGATTGCGAGATGTGCTTCAAGGTTCTTGCCCTCGACGGTCGTCGTACCGGTCCCGCTGCCTTGAGCTTCTACGGAAGTGTCCTCGGCATTCTCTCCGCGCATGCCGATGGCGGCCATGGTTTCCTCAAAATCGGCCATGAATTTTCGGAAAGGTCCCCTTGGATCAGTTAGGTCTTCTTCTTTAAAAGTATGAGGCACAGCCGAACCAACATTAAAGCCAGACATCAGCCCAAAGCGCCTCCATTTCGTCTGCTGTGCTATATAGTTTGTTCCAACACTAGGCGCATCATTGCCGGTGTTGGGGATCGAAGATCCCAGGAGCCTTTTGACATCATCGATGCTATCGAACGTTCTACCAATCTTCTGCGAGTTGAACTGAGCCTGGGACAAGACCGCTGACTGAATGCGAGACTTAAATGTGTGCCCAGCTGGCAGGTAATCGTTATTGGCAGGGTCGCCGTCGTCGTAGTGATCCTGAAAATATTCCCAAGCTTCTTCAAGCCTATAAGTGGCTCCGAACTTTCTTTTAATGAGTTCGTCCCAATTATCAAACCAGATATCTGAGATTGGAGCTTGTGCCGAATCTGACATTTTTTAGCCTTTTACTACTCGCAGTGTCTCCCTCAAAGGGAGCGGGATTATAATAACATCCCCAACGTTCAAGTGTGCCTCCGTTGGTTTCTCGTTATACAGTCCAATAACCCACCAATACTGCGCATCGCCGTAATATTGGATTGCCAGCTTATAGAACCTGTCGCCAACTTTCCATATATGACGTGTTCTTGATAGTTTGGATCTTTGAAAAGGGGTTGGCGTCATCATTGCAGAGGAGCCATAGTGCTTAATAAAAGGCACACCACGGTCCTCTAAAATTGATTCATAAGATTCGTCTTTGTTTTTAAAAAGGGCCCGGTTACTATATCTACTTCCCATTAATCTATTTTCACTCCTTACTCTCTGAGGTTACAGGTTACCTGTTCCGCCGTGAACAGTCATCTGACCGCTTCCGCCCATGCTGTTCATAACTATCTCATCAGCTTCTTCGTCTACAGCGGTCGGGCCGGATGGGGTTGATTCAGTTGTATCGTCGGAGAATTCCGGCATGCCGGCGTCGGCGAACATCTCATCGAGTTCGGCATCCTCTGCGGCCTCTGCGGCAGCAAGTTCTTCCGGATCAGGATACGTAGCATAAGCATTTGGAAACCTGCTATTAATGTCTCTATCGCCGCCAAAATAAAAAGTTTTCGTGCCCGAACCATCGGAATTTGATGCCGGTCGCGAAGGGTCTGCCGCATCAACCCAGCCAGCCAAATGGGTGTGTACAACGGTAAAGTTAAAACTTAAAGAAACTTTTTTTGGAATATAATTTTTAATCTGTGAACGGTCGCCAGTGTACGTATCCGAACCATCGAGAAGGTCACCAGCTATAAAACCTCCCGCATTTAAATCAGGAGAGTAACTTATGCCACCATTTATATAACCCATCAATCTCTGTTCTTCGTTATTGGGACTAGAAATTAGATTTGTCCATTTTATCGATAGAAGCGGGGCGGCCTTTAATACAGTTTGCTGAGATAGTGTCGGAGCAACCGATTGGTTAGGGGCGGTGGAGGCGGCATCGGCCTGTTGGGCTGAGTATATGCTGGTTCCCGGCGCGACCGTACGATCATAAACCGGATATTGAAACTGCATGAACTTGGCAATCTGCAAAAGATTGAATTTTGCATTCTCTTCTGAATCATTGACAATATCAAAGCCCAATTGAATATTTCTTGTTGTCCCCTGAAAAGTAGCCAGGTGATCCATCCTACCATAAACTGGTGTAGTGTTCCACGAGGGAGTATATGTGTCCGAAAATTGTGTCGCCCAACCCTCAAAATCAACTTGTTCACCGGTGGGAATATGCTTAACTGAAATGGCAAAAAACCAATTAGTTCGTAGTGCTGGATCAGCAGTAATGGGGCCCGTCCACGATGTCTCCCCGACCAGATGAGTTTGAGGCAGCGGCACACTAGATCCATTGGGATTTTTTCGAGTTTTCAGCGTCGAGGTCTGATACTGACCTTGCCATTCGCCACGTTTTAAAAATTTCTTGGCCATTATATTCTCCTAATTACCCTTACGACCGCGCAAACGGGTTAACACCCTCGAGTACATAGTCTTTGATCTGTGAAACTGTGACCGCTTGCTTATTTTTATTTTGATTTTTCATATCGCCAAGATGGGACGCAACAAGATCTAATTTTTTATTGGTCTCGTCGCGTTGGGCGGCCTGTGCATCTAGATCCTTTCTCGAAATTACCTCACTTCCTGCTGGTACTGCGGCGTTAACAGTTCCGCCGACGGCATAACCTCTAATATATGGTGTGGCCGTGGCTTGCGTGCTTTGGCCGGCCAGTATAATCTTTTCTTGAAAATTTCCTTCATTCATAAGAATTGGGGTCAAGGACCCTCCCCCCATAAGCGGTTCGGGT
>CEPZ01023549.1_pt1 | contig 10005 bp, 7 predicted proteins | sample 530461 | NCBI WGS metagenome assembly CEPZ01 (sample SAMEA2620106, study PRJEB7988) | marine metagenome | isolation source: saline water (ENVO:00002010), including | reverse complement strand
TTGGATTCAGTAACTGAACCCATTCCTCTCGAAGAAATTCCTAATTTCACTCCGGCACCAACAAGCTCTGTTAACACTTGGCCTGAAGGAGTGTTGAGAACTTGAATTTTGCCCATCACAGCCCCTTGATCCCACCAAATAGCTGTTACAAGATGAGAAGCGTTTCTAAGATTAATAACCGAATCGTCCGGATGATCTAATTCTCCCAACGCTCTTCTTTCTTTTACAAGCTTTGAATAGTTGTTCATTTCTCTTTCTAAAATAGCGCTAGGATAGACGCGGCCATTACCATTTCTTGCGTCGGCTCTCTGCATAACACCACTAAGGAATACATGACCTTCTTTAACCATCTTTTTTTCGGCCTCAGTTAGGAAGTCTTGGCAAACGCCACCTTCACAAAGTTCATAATATTCTCTTAATAGTAGTTTTGACATATAAATTATATCCCGAAGTTACCACCCGCGCTCATCGGCGGAAGGTGGCGGAAGTTGTTTGACGCCTTGTAAAGCGCTCTTAAGAAGAACGTGTGCAGCCTCATTCCCTGGAATTGTTCCAAGATGCTGAAGTACGTCGCGCATGAATGTTACAATTGTGTTATTAACACCGATGAGGGCGCCCTTATATTTGGGCTGATTTTCTTCACGCTCGTAAGTCAGTCCAATGTATTTTTCGAATTCTTTTACGAGCGACTCGTTGTTTCGAGCCAGATCCCAGAAAGTTTCGACGGGGCCCCATGCTCTACCGCCCCAGTTGTCCGCCATCTTCTGAGCTAGGTATTTCGGATTCGGTACCCTAGTGGTTCCATCTCCTTCTTCTTGTGCGAAGGAAACTTCAGCGACCTGTCTCGCCATCTCGTGGCCGGTTTGGCGGTGATTCCCCCACGCGGTGACACGATCATGAGCCAACTCTGGACTAGGTACTTCCTTGTTCCCCTTGAGCAAGGACTCTTTAAACAGAACCTTTTTAAGTTCTTCTTTAATGATTTGTTTTAATTGTTGTTTGGTTATTTTCATATAGTCATACTCCTTTAAACCGTTGGGGCGCCCGGGCTGCCTGCGAGTTCCATTGCAAATTTCATAATCGCGTCCGCGAGTTGGGCGACGTCGCCTCCGGATTGTGTTGAAATAACCGTAGCTAGGGCGCCGACCGCGCTCGTGAGTTCCCGCTGGGCGCCGAGATTTTCTGACACGTTGCCAGGCAATATATTTTGTAGTTCTTCTTTAAGAATCTCTTTTAATTGTTTTTTTGTCAAGTTCATTTAATAAATTTCCTTATAATTTACAATATGGTCAGGACCCCTTGCAACACCTTCTCACTGGCTGCAGCATCCATTTACGATCTAACATCGTATTATTTAACATTAACGTCATGTTTAACTCCATTGTCTCCAAATAGCGTACATAGGACATAAGAAGTTCCAGAACTCAAACATCCCAATAGTAAATAATTAACAATATTATTGTCATACGTAAATAGTTCTGTATATCTGTTTATGCCTACTAAAAATGTACCAACCCAAAAACCAATGCACATCGGACAGTGGAAGAAGTGATGTTTAGGTCTTATTTTTCTGAATACTGAACTATACGCCAAAATTTGTGTTAAACCGTAGGCGCAGAGAATAAAATATACTAGTCCCAATTTAATACCTGTAATATGATGTCATGCCATATGGGCCGCGAACCCACCCTGGGACGAGAGATCCTTTCTCCGACTCATGAGGCACCTCTCCTAACTCAGTTGAATCTTCCGCGTCCGGGCTGGTTAGCAGGTCTACCTCATCTTGCTCTCTTTCAAGTTCGCTATAGAAATATGGTTTCTCTTCAGAAATAAATTTATCTATAGAAAACAAAGCAACCTCAAGTGGGTTAACTTTTTCATTAACCGACTCAAGTAATTTTGCCTCGATAGAACCATAAATATTTCCACCTTGCACAGTTGCATTGTCAATTACACCTTTCTTTCTTAAAAATTTATAAAGTCTATCTTGGGCATCATATACCTTGTCTGTCATTGCATCCTTGGCAAAGGACAAAATCTTTTTTTCCTTCGCCATAACAACAATGTCAATGTCTTCATGATCAAAAATCATAATATTGCCATCAAGAGTTTTTCTTGCATTAAGCTCTATTGTTACTTGTGGGAGATCTGCTATTTTTATTTTAACAGTCATTAATCTTTTATCTCTTTGACCAAATTTTGTATTTTGTAAATCTTGTTGATCAAATTTTTATCGACCTTTTCATTTCTAAAATTTTCCAGCATCTTTAATACTTTTTTGGTTTTCTTAACCATTTCAGAATCATCTACAATATCTTGAGCCTTTAAAGAATCCAAAACTGCCTTTTTTAATCTTCCAACCTCTTCGTTTAAAAAGATTTTCAACTCAACTCCATTGTCTGCAAAAGAGTGAAGATATTTTTGAAGAAGACTTTTCTGTTCTTCTAGAAGTTCTGATGAATATTTCTTATTAAATTTCTTTGCGAAAGTCTTAAAAATCAAATTATTGACCGGCTTTAATTGATCTTGTCTTTTATCAGTTCTCTTCAACATTCTGCCAAACAAATCTTGCTCTAACAACACTCTCTTCTGCAGCGGTGTGTCTTCACTAAATATCTGATAAACAGTGGCCAAGTTTTTATAGTTTGGTACAAAATTGGAAAAAATTGATTTCGAAAACAACTTATTAATTTTTTTAATAAGAGCGCTTTGCTCATTGAACAAAACTTTTTTATCAATTTTGGAGTGCTCTTTCTTTACTTCGTGGATTAACTTCTCTGCACTATTGGGCGTCAAGCCATGTATTTCATAAAGTGTTCTATATAAACTTAGATCTTTTCCTAGTTCTGTATTTTTATCAAAATGTTCTTTTAAGAGATGTATCAGTTGATTTTTTAACTCAGAATTCTTCTGAACAACTGCTTTTGTTGCTTCTCTTATAATAACTTCATAAAGAAATGCAGTATTACGTTTCTTGTTGTGTTTTATTTTCATTCTCTTTCGACTCCAATTCTGTAATCAAATTTCTAACTTGGTGATTAACTTCGAATAATTTAAGTTCCTCACTATAAGTAGTGTCTTTCCCTTCTGGAATACCCATACCTAACCGCAATAAGCCGGATAATCCCTTGTGCGTGTTTCGTCTTGTGTTTTTTCCTGATTCGGATGAATATTGACTCATATAACTTCTTTTGCGGGCGCCCATATCTCTTTTATCAGTTGTAACAGGATAATATCTTTTTCTCTTTGACTTAGAAAATGAGGTTTCCTCTTCTACATCTCTCTTCGCTGGCAATATCGCTGTTCGTTCTTCTTCTCCGCCTCCTTCTTCAGGAGCCAACGCTTCTCCCGCGCCTTCGCCGCCAAGTTCTTCACCGCCAAGTTCTTCACCGCCAAGTTCTTCACCGCCAAGATCAGCGCCACCGAGATCGCCCCCTAGATCTCCCATGCCGCCTGCTTCTGCAGTAGTGGCTTCTTCGCCAGCTGTTTCAAGGGCTGCTTCAAACTTTCTATCATAAAATAGTTCGCGCTGATTACGAAGGAATTCGTCCTCAGACAGACTAAACAGATGCTCTGAAATCCATCGCTTGCTAAAGAACCCCTCTGTAGCTCCGCTCGCTGCCTCGAACTTTGTTCTCCAGTTTTCAAGTTCTTGCATTTCTGCAATTTTTGAAGGATTGTTGAGATGCAGTTTAAATGAAATCAAATCTTGTCCTCTGAACCCCATGGTGAACAAGTGAACAATTCCAACTTTCTCTAGTTCAGAAATAATAGATCTCTGAAGCCTTTGAATTGTTCTAGCAAAACGAATATCCTTTTGCGCAAGAGTTGTTTTATCTTCCTCCGCGCCTTCGCCTCTGAAAAGATAAGCTTGAGGAACCTTAAGTGCTGCAAATAGCTTATCTTTCAAGTACTTGACATCTTCGATGTCATTTGTGCGCGTTTGGCCAGAAACTGTGTCAATTTTTGTCCCTGTTTCTCCGCCTCTAACTGGAATGAAATAGTCTTCTTCAATGCTAAGTGGGTTATATCGAAGATCAACACGTCCAGTGCTAGCATCGACAACCTGATTTCTCTTCATTTGAGTCATTGCCTTCTGAACAAATTGCTCAACATCTTCAGGGGCGATGCCTCCAACATCAATATAAAACACTCGACGTTCTGGGGCGCGCACAATTCTGTATGCCATCATGGCGTCCTCTAAAAGTACCAATTGTCTCCAAATTCTTCTCGCAGGCTCGAGAACACTAGTTCCATATGGAGCATATTTATCATTTCCTAAAATACGGAAATGAGCAACCTGCCAATTTTCAAAAGTTATGCCACCTGAATTCCATTGATACTGAATATAATTAGGATTTGATTGATCTTCACCCTCCATTCTTTCAACCTCTCCATTTGGAAGTCCAATTGCGTTTCTCACTCCCATCTCCTCATCGATATCAAGGTACATAAAATAGTCACCAAATTTGCACATCGAGCGACACCAGCCAAAAAGATTAAATTCAATATTTAATATACCAAAATAAAGATTTTCAAGAATATCTTTAATCTCTTCGTTGGGACACTTGACGCTTACAAGCCTATTATAATCATTTGAAGTTGTCATCTCGTCTGCGTAAATATCTAACGCTGATGCGATAATTGGCTCATACTCCATCTGTTCAAAATCAGCGTATCTTTCAATACGATTTTGATTTGCCATAATGTTCGATGTGAGATTTTCAAAAGGATCATATGCCGTCTTTTTGAATTGTTTACCGCTCGCAGATCTAAATTTATATTTATCTAAATGTCTTCTTTTTTCTTTTCGTGGAGTTTGAGCCCTGTAATTAACAATTGGCCCTGATAAAAGACGAGTAAGTCTCTTAAATAAAGTTGATTGAGGGTTTCTTGTATTGCTACTATCGTCTGCCATTAAAATTTATCCTTTAAGAAGCCATAAATGATCAAGTTGTTGCTTAATTGCATCTGTATTCTTTATTTCTTCGTGGCCACGCATACCTGGAATTGTGGTATTTAATATACTATCAGATTTAAACATAGAATTTAAGCATGCTTTTTGGTATTCAATTTTTCTTTTATTTTCTACAAACACCGTATCCTTTATCCAGCATCCTATTGCAAAAGACATAACTAAATCATCGTTTTCTGAGCGCATTGCTTGAGCCTTTCCGTTGTGCCAAATAAAAGTTTTAAACTCATTATAAAGTCTAGAAGAATATGTTGTAACTAGCTTGTTTCTTATAAATTCTTCCATTTTTGCTACAATGATGGGTCTTGTTTTAAGTGAAGTGGTGAAACCAGCTACACTATTTGAAGTGTGCTCTGCAGTTAATTGATCAACATATTCGTGGCTTGTCTTAATGGAATAATAAATATTTGAATAACCCATATCTTTAAGTTTTTCTAGCACTGCAAATCCAACTGAATTGTTTTCAACAACCATTAAACAATTTCCGTATTCTTTTCCAGCATCAAAAATTATATTTGAAAAAACATCTGGTGCAACTTTGCCTTGGTATTCTGCAACAACTTCCGACGTCTCTAATTTAAAAACGTGAAAAACTGAAAAATCTTTTCCATCTCCACGAGCAACGTCGACGGTAATCATATAAGTGCTTTCTGGTTTGTATTCTTCCCAAATCCAAAAATTCCTATCGAATCCGGTTCTATATTTTGGCTCTTTAATGTTGTTTTCAATAAACCCTAGATCGTCCGGATGAATTACAGTTTCTCCAGAAGTGTTAAAATTGCATTCAAGCTCTTGTGCCACCTGACGGATTGACATATTCTTTGTTTCTTTGTCAAACCAATTTTGATCGCGATCCGGATGAGTGTCCCACAATAACTTTGTTGAGTGAAAATCATTTCTTCTTGCCTCCGAATCAATATATGTTTTAAAAAACCAACCACCTACACCATTTGGAGTGCTTAAGGCAATACAACGTCCACCAGTTGAAATCGTAGGATAAAGACCGGTCCATAGTTCGTCAAGACCATCCACGTGCGCAGCCTCATCTATAACTAACAAGGACAAGGCTTCTGAACGGCCAGCATCGCCAGAGGTTGAGGATGCTTTAATCTGAGAACCATTACTTAATTCAAAACTGGTTCTATTGTCAACAATCACTTTTGAAATTTGTATCCAATTAGGAAGGTGTTTCATTATTGCTTTAACTTTTTTGACAAGGTTACCCGCTGTGCTGAATTTTGTTGCCATAACAAGAACGTTCTTGTCGCGGTGGAACATCATTAACCATACAACATATCCAGCTGTAATTGTTGAAATTCCAAGCTGTCTCGCCTTAAGAATGACATTAAAACGATAATCATTAAAGTCTTTTATAAGCTCTTCCTGATAGTCATACAACTTGAAAGGAATCAAACCTTTCATTGGATGAGATATTTTACAATAGTTGTTTATAAAGTAAATCGGATCCTTTCCGCAACGAACTACTTCTTTTGTAATTTCTTTCTTTGTTAATTTATAAGACATTATTCACCAATATCAGGCCTATGTAAGCCCAAGAACTCTACTAATTTTCTGATAATGGACTATATGGTAGGGATAGGTGTTGCCAAGTGTTTGAATGCCAACATAAGGAATAAGGTGTTTATCGGCATTCATCGCGTTTGATGTATAATAACTACTTTCTGTTACGCCGCCGGGGGTTGTACCGGTAGTGGTCCGCGTTATACCAAACCATTGATCATCTATAACTATTTTAATCTGTCTAGAAGAATCAATGGATATTCTAAACCTGTATAATGTGTTGTCGGCCATTGCAAAGTCTAGATTGGTAATGTAGTCCGTTCCATTTACACTATAAATAAAATGCATGTTTGCATTGGTTGTAATCGCTCCGAAAGTATCGTCCGCACAAGAAAAGAAAAAGGCCTGATGAGCATCTGTCGCATATGCCCATGTAGCATCTCCTGGATTAGATTGACCTAGACCAGCCCAGAAGCCATATGTAGAAACATCACCAGTGGTAATCGCGCATTCCCACTCAACACTTTTAGATGTGTTCCAGGAAATACCGCTCCAGGCAGTCATAGGTTGATCAGGCTGAAAGCTATAGTTAGTGGACGTGTATGCTATATCCTGGTGAGGTTGGATAATCATCTGATCGCCAGTTTCGCCCTGGGTTGCGAAAGCTAGTCCCCCGGCCTCCGACGAGCCGGATATACTAGGCCAGTATACATTTGAATCAAACAACGAGAAACTACCATCTGTTCGACCAGTGATTTCGAAATGCTCATTTGCGGCGCGTTGGGCTTCCGTTGTGGAAACCGCGTCTGAAGTCGCGTTCAAAGCTGGGCGTTTTGCGTAGAACTCCTCCAAATAATAACGACCAGAACTGCGACGGAAAACGCCTTTGTTCATCACCTCTAGGCCGCCTTCGGTGCCTGCCGTACCTACTTGCAAATGACCATTAGATTCAAGCTTCATCTTTTCAGCAGCGGCGCCGCTTTCTCCAAGCTTCCATACAAAAATAGTGTGATTGTTTGAACCATCAAAGCCTGCAGGTGCATCTGAGACCGCTTCAATACTAGCAGCAACTTCAATTGCGTCAGATCCGCTAGAGTCCTTGGGCGCTTGAAATTGAATTTTGCCGAGAACATCAGCATATGCTACGCCTGTCTCAGCGGTTGACAGGGTAAGAACACCAGCTGATCCGGCGCCGCTGGATCCATCAGGCCCTCTTATTTCGACCAGAGAAACAGGATCCGTACAGCCAAAGCCAGAATTGCCACCATTGAAAACTGCAGCATAGTTGATGTCGGCAGAGCCTACATCAACTGCAAGTCCAATTGCTGTATGAACTCCGGACGTGGCGCCTACAACATCAATATCCAAACCAGTTGTAGTGGTTGTTCCTAGGCCGGCAGCGTTCACGTCTAGATCGATTCCTATATCTGTAAAAGTAGCAGTCCCAGAGCCTGGTACGGTACGATCAAAATCTAGGTATAGTCCTCTAACTGTAGCAGCTGCAACATCTGTGAAGTTTTTATCGAGAAGCATGCCAGTGACACCGCCATCTGATTGAACTCTCAAAGCGGTAGCGGCTATAGCCGCAGCATTGTTTTGATAAAACTGAACTGTAGATCTTGTTCCTGTATTTGCGGAATCATCGTCGATAAGTAAACCTGCGCCAGTTGTTAAACCGTCCACTGTCATATGAATACCATATGAGTCCGTGACTGCATCGGCAGTAATGTCAATTACAGGCGCAGTCGTGTTAGCAGCATTAATATCTAATGCAACTTGATCAAGATCGTTACTATTAAGCTGAAGCAAGGAAACGCCGTATGCGCCAGCAGAGGCATGATTTGTAATTTCAAGTGTTGCTTCGGGATCATTTGTTGAGTCACCAATACTAATTCTGTTTAAAGATGCGTCAACATAAAACATATATGTTTCATCTTCCGATTCAACACGGAAATTGACATCAAGGCCGCCATCGTTAAACACAGCCTCATCTCCAGCAAAAGCTTCAAAAGCAATTTTTCCGTCGATATCAAAAGTCAAATTTGCTGCAGCTGCGTCATCATCAATAGTAGCAATTGTAGTCGCGCCGGCCTCGCCAACGCCGATGACGCACCGGTCACCGCTATCCGCTGCAGATGCCAATATTATGTGCTTGTTATCGGCATCGTATGCTGGAGCGTCAATATAAAGCCCGGTGTTGTTGTCGGCTCCAGTTACATCTATACTAATCCCGGAGAGGGTTTGTATTCCACTGGTGCCACCAACCATGTTGAGATCAATCCCGGTTGAAGCTATAAGGCCAGCCGCGTGGATCGTGGGAGCGTTGTGATGGAGATCGATTCTCATACCCGTTGGATACGCATATTGACTTGCTGCAACCACCCCTGTCAGATCATAATCAATGAGCAGTGCTGGCGAATCGATTGAGCCTGCGGATGGAGTCGTCGTAGCTTGGTAGTTTACGTCAAGTACTAAAGTAGCCCCAATGTTCCCAGAGCCGTCCAGCGATGGAATAGCCGCATCATTTTGTATAAATAGGGGCACTGCGGCCACTGCAGCGGTATTATCGTTTACAATGTTGACTAATTTACGTACAGATGTGCTACTAGAATCTGACGCGATGTTTAGCGTTGCTCCAGTTGTAAGAGCGTCGGCAACTATATCAATTACATGGGCATCAATGTTGGCAGCATTAATATCAACTGCAATTTTGTCTGTGTCATTGCTGTTGAGCTGGAGTAGTGGAACGCCGAAAGCGCCGGCAGAGGCATGATTTGTAATTTCAAGTGTTGCGGCAGGAGCATCAACTGAGTCACCAATGCTGATTCTATTATTGCCGCCATCGAGGAAGAGCATATGAGTTTCGTCATCAGACAAAACACGAAAGTCAACATCAGCTCCGGCGGAGTTAACAACGGAGCCGCCTTCGAAGGTGCCTATGAACCCATCGGTGCCAGCCGTTATTGAGCCGGAACAAACTAAGTTTCCTCCAACGATTTGGACGTCCGAACCAAAGAAAATTGAATCAACTGCTGATCCTGAAATTGAACCAGAAACAGCTAAGTTTCCTCCAACAATATCAACATCGTGGCTAAACCGAACTGTATCATCTGATGAACCTGAAATTGGACCTGTTGAAATAAGTGGCATTAGTCTTCAATCTCCTCTAATTTAAATCTGTACATTTTATTTGTTTTGTTGTTTCTAATAGTCAAATCGTTTTCTTCCTCGATAATTGTCCAATCTCCTCTTTCATTTTGCAAATGAAGGTCATTGGTGTGAATATTTTGCCAGCGCTTTGAAGCGGATCCAAGATTTCTGGTGGAGTCTCCGTCCGGTAAGACATCGCCGCCATCAGGTTTTAGAATGATGTCGCCGTCAGCGTCCAATGTAATATCTGAATCGGTTGTTCCACTACCAACAGTGGTTATAGTTAGATCTCCCGTGTCTGCAACTGCAATTGTAGCATAATCATTTGTATCTGCATTAGCGATCAGTTTCAAGTGCGT
>CEPZ01088166.1_pt1 | contig 10008 bp, 8 predicted proteins | sample 530461 | NCBI WGS metagenome assembly CEPZ01 (sample SAMEA2620106, study PRJEB7988) | marine metagenome | isolation source: saline water (ENVO:00002010), including | reverse complement strand
ATCTTGTGAACATCAATATATTTGTCCAATAACTCCAAGGATTCAGTATCCCAACAAGAAGACATAAATTTAATTCCCTTAGCGTGAGCTAATTCAGCTAAATCAATCCATTGCTCGTCAGACAATTCAAATTTTTTAAAATGTTTATTACGAACGGGACCTTCAACCTTGCTAACAATTTTATCTCCACGATATGTCTGAAATTTAACTGCATCAGCACCAGATTCCACCGCATCAATCAAAAGTTTCTTAGCATAATCAAACCGACCTTCATGATTTCCACCAATTTCAGCTATTATGAAGAAACCATCCTCATTCAAAAATGAAACCATTTAATATCCTCTACTGAGCCTCCGGTTATCCAATTCATCAACTTCCTTACGGTTCTCAATAATTTTTCGAGCCAACCAAAATGTGAATTTGTCTTCAATATCAACAGCTTCATCTTCAGTCAAAATAATATGACTTATTTTCTCACCAACCAAAGACACACTATTTATTACATCAGTTTTTGTTGTAATTATTCCACCACTTTCTTCATACAAAAATTCCCGTTCAGATTTCAAACCGCGCTTGCGAAATATTGGTTCCAACCCATTTTCTCCGTGTTTGTAATGTAAACTTGGATTCTCTTTTACACTAACAACACTATCTGAGTCAAAAATTAATAATGTATTAATTGTTTCATTTATATGAGTACTCCGAATTAAAGGTGAAGTAGAATATAGAATAGATACAATATTTGGCACAAAGTTTTGTTCCCTAAGTTTTTCTAAGACATATAAAATTGTAGGTTCTATTTTTGTATCCTCTCTTGCCAATTCTTCTGGTCGCATAATAACCTCAGCACCAAAATTCTTAGCAACGTCAGCAATATTATTATCTTCAGTAGCAACAATAACTTTGTCCGCATTGGATTTCAAAGCAGACTCAATAGAATACGCAATCAAAGGTTTCCCACCAACTTTCTCAAGAGGTAAATTTGGATGAATTGGCGAACCTTTACGAACGGGAATTATAACACAACTCTTAATGCCATCATTTAGATTTCTTTCTTCAACAAATTTCTCCTTGATGTATCGTTTGTCTGCCAATATCTTTTTCGATTGTGTAGTAATACTTGTACTATGTTTCCTATAATAAAATAAAGGTATATTTACATTATAGGGAGTATATTTTTGTATTATTTTTATCCATAAATCAAAACCATCTTGGTGTCTTATATCTTTTCTATATCCACCAACATCTTCGAGAACAGATTTTCTAATCATTGTACATGCTCCATGCATAGGTAGGTCAAGGATTTTAACCTCACTACCTATTTTTTTCCTACGAACCATTCCCAATAAATTTCCATCAGAATCAACTTCATGGTAATCCGGGTAAACTAAAGCAATATCGGGTTTTGAATCAAGAACATGCGATAATACTAGTAACGCAGATTCATCAAACCAATCATCTGCATCTAATCTAATAATATACTCACCAGTTGATGCCTTTATAGCATTATTTGAAGTAGCAACATGACCTTGGTTTTTTTGGAAAAACAATTTTACTTTAGGATTATTTTTATATTTTTTCAAAATTTGTTTTGAATTATCGGTTGAACCATCATCAAAAATTAATAGTTCAAAATCCTGAAAGGTTTGATTCAAAACACTATCAATAGCTTGTTCGATATAGTGCGCATAATTATAGTTTGCAATATAAACAGTGACTTTAGGCATAAACTCGCTCAAAGTCGAACCTTTTTAAGAATTATGAATAACTATTCATATTCAATATCATCATTTCTAACTCTTCGAACAGGTTTTTCAGTAGATATCTCTTCCTGAACTTGAGCAACCAGTCCCGGAGTTCGACCGATTATGAAAACGCCTTTACCGAGCGAAGAATCAAAACCAAAATCACATAGAAGAATTGCAATCAATCCATCTATATTGATAGGAATATTTTTACCTTTAATTTCCTTAAATGAATCCTCAACAATATTCTTGAACTTCAAAAATTTCGATTCAAAACCAATTTCAGACATCACATCTAAAATAACTTCAACTCGTGGATCTCCCTCTTTATATTCGCGATGACCAAAACCAAAAATAACTTCACGGTTTTTTATTTTTTCACGCACAATTTCTTCAACATTGGATAGTTCCTTCCATGAATGGAATTGTTTCATTGCTTTCTCACCAGCCCCTCCATGATAATCACCAATACTCAAAATTCCGGCACCAACTCCAACATTCAAATCATTTCCACCAGATACAACAAACCGAGAACTCAAACTAGACGTAGTTCCCATACCATGATCTATAACACTAACCAAAATCTTCTCGAAAAGAACACTTTCCTTTTTATCAGGCTCCCGACCAGAAATAAGTAAGAAAATAGAATCAGAAAATGAGCTATTTTTTACAAGTTCAGACAATTTTCTATCCCGAACTATATGTTCTCCATCCTTAAAACCGGAAATATTAGTTTTGTAATTCATTTTTCATTAATTCACCAACCTTGTGATGAACTTCTGCGACGATAACTCCCGCGTTTTTTAAAGCTTTCACTTTGACTTCACGCGTTCCTCGACCACCTTCAACAATTGCACCAGCATGACCCAAGGAAATATCTTCAAGACCAACAGCAAATTTTCCAGAGATGAATGCTACAATCGGTTTCGGAAATGGAGTGTCTCTCGAAAGCAAATATTCTGCTAAATCCTCTTCAGAAGTCCCACCAATTTCTCCAAAAATAACAATCCCTGCAGTCTCAGCATCATTTTCAAATTCTTTAACTAACTCTACAAAATCAGTACCCATCAAAATATCACTCCCAATGCTAACAACAGTAGATTGACCTAACCCCACGTGAGACAAAACTAGTGCCGTTTCACAAGACATCCCACCACTTCGAGAAATTACACCAATCTTTCCTGGAGTAAATGCAATTCGTGATTTTCCACTTGCGATTGCACCACACTTACTTTTACCAACAGAATAAATACCTGCAGATGTTGCACCAATTATTCCGACACCGCGTTTACGCGCCAAGGCCAAGCAATAAGCCATATCGTGAACAGGTATATTCTCAGTAATAATATTAATTAGTTTAATTTCACTTTCTATTGCTTCAACAATCGCACTCTTAGCAAACTTTGGAGGAACAAATATAACACTAACATCAACTTTATGTTCTTTTAGTGCATCACCAACTGAATTATAAACAGGAACACCCAAAACTTCTTGCCCACCCTTTCCCGGAGTGACTCCACATACAATTTTTGAACCAACTTTCAACATTTCTTCACAAGCCCTAGAACCCTGTTTACCAGTAATTCCCTGAATCAAAAAAGTAGTGCTTTCGTTAATTAGTATTGCCATTTTTATACCTCTCAGATAATTTAATCATAATTTCAACCGCCTTTGTCAGCGGAGTATTCTCATCAAAATAATGAATATCTAAACCAAATTTGGATCGTGCATCCATCAAAACCTTTCTTGCAATATCATCATTTGGACCCGCACGACGAATTACTATTGGAAAATCCGGCCGAACTTCTTTCAAAACGTTAACAACGCCTTGCAAAGTTTCAGCAATATCTGTAAAATTAGCTATGACTCCTGCAACTAACAAACCAGATAGACCCTTTTTATCTAATACAACACGTGTTAGCTTTTCAACTTTCTCTTGAGGAGGATTTCCACTATATTCTGTAAAATTAGCAGGTTTCCCACCACACTCAATAAGTGAATCCATCAAAGTCATAGATGCTCCACCACCGCTGGTTAAAATAGCAATATCTCCATCCAAATCAACAAATGTTTTTCCAGCAACACCACGATAATCATCTGCATCTATTTTACGCGCAGCAATCTCCCTCGAAGTAGCCTTTCTACAAGAAGTTCTTTCGGGAAAAGAAATCTCTCGACGATATTTTGCATCATCATCAAGAACAACTACGCCGTCAACTGCAACCAGTCCCTTATTTGAAACTACAAGAGGATTGATTTCAATCATCCTACAGTCAAATTTAACGAAACATTCCCAGAGTTTCATAACAATCTGAATCAATTCATTTTTTAAGACAGCAGGTAGCTCAACATTACTTAAAAAATCTGTGTTCAATCCCTCAACATAATCAATATAAACTTTTGTAACATTTTCAGAACTCTCTATATCTATTCCTCCTTCTTCACTAAAAATCAAAACAGGGCATCGTTTTGAAGTATCAAAAGAAATACCAATATACAATTCTTTATCAATATCAAATTTCTCATCAATTAATATCTCACTTATTTCTTCACCAAGAAAGTTATTACCTAAGAATTCTTTTGCAAAGTTAATAGCATCATCGTTTGAACCAACCTTAACTCCGCCGGATTTCTTACGACCACCTGCAAGAGTTTGAACTTTCAGAATTCGTTCACCCAAAAAAGTAGGAACCGCATCAACAGAAGAAACCAATTCACCTTTACTAATAGGAATGCCAACTTTATCAAAAAGTTGTTTCGCTTCAAACTCCTTTAATTTCATACAACTAATTCAATAAATGCAAGTTTTAAATCTTATGAACTGCCAATCTAGTCAGTCTGCTTCAACCGAACATTGACATTATTTTTAACATTTTTTACACGAACCGATTCATTAATCTTAATTAGATCAGGATTTTCATCAACATACTTAATAGCATCACGGAGAGGAATTATTTTACCAGGTTTATGTAGTGCGTCATAAATATTCGAAACTAAATCCAAATCTTCCTTTGTATCAATAGTAAATCTATATTTCGGTCGCTTAAGTTCAGTTGGAACATCTGCATCTTGGATACCAAATGCCCATGGATTATCTGTAAAATACCAAGTCATATACTCGCTATAACTAGAATCTTCTGCTAAATCAAAGGCTCGTTGTAGCGCAGAAACACTAATAATTTCTCCCTTAGTACCCCGAGGCAATTCAACTGTTGAAGTATAATCAACCCCATTTCGAATGTGTTTCTCAATCGCAGAATCAATAAATTCTGGAGAAGTTAAAGGATTATCTCCTGTAACTCGTACAATAATATCAAAATTCTTACCTTCAATTGCTCCCAAAAACCGCTTCATAACATCATCAGGATCTCCTTGAAAATGAGAAATACCTTTCTCGTCAGCATATTTTAACAATTCTTTATCATCTGGATGTGTTGATGTACAAAGTATAACTTCATCAACGTTTTTACAAGATTTCATCCTGTCAATTAGGTGTTCAATTATTGTTTGGTTACCAATTTTCTTCAAGACTTTCTTTGGCAATCTAGAAGAGGCAAGCCGAGCAGCAATCAATATGGCAACCTTTGGATTAGAAAAATCAAATTCAATAGTTTCATCTTCATTAAAATTTCGAGATGCCCTTTGACCAAGTAAATGATTAATACTGCTTGCATCCAAACCTACATTTGGTGTCCGTTTAAATGTAAGATTATCTATCGAGAATTTTTCACCCACAGAAATGTCAGAACTAGCAACAATGTATTTCTTCATATTTATACGATAATTTTTCTCATCGTCAGAAAAATTGTCAAAATCAGATCGCCCAAAAATCATTGGCAAATCTTTCAAATTCTTAACCAATTTAGATAGTTCACCAGGATTTAAAGAAGAATAGTGGTCTGTCCCTTTCAAACTTCTATTTTCAGTAAAATGTTTCTCAATAACTCTAGCACCACAAGCAACTGCCAAAAGAGGCAAAGTCATAGCAATTTCTTTCTCAGCATCACAATGGTCAGCATATCCCACAGGACAACCGAAGTTATTACCAATAAGTTCAATCAAATTTAAATTAGAATCCTCAATCTTAGTAGGAAAACTTTGAAAACCGGGCATCAAAATAAGTTTACAACCTCCTTTATTAAGCAAATCAAAAGCAGTTCTAACTTCCTTCTGACTAGAACCTCCCGTTGAAATAAATATAGGTTTCTTTGTTTTTGCTAAATCTTCCAACAAAAAAGGATCAGAAATAACTGTGCTATGAATCTTATACGCTTCAGCACCCATTTCTTCAGCTATACTTAAACTCTCTCCATCAAAAACATCCACAAATATAGGAATGCTTAATTTTCGAGCATGTTCAGAAATTTCTAACCATTCTTTACGGGAAAATTCTTTTTCCTCAAAACTAGCTCGTTTGTGATGATGTTTTACAACCAACTGAGTCGATCTAAAAATCTGAACTTTAACAGCGTCACATTTGGCATCCTTAGCAAAACCAATAAGTTTCTTCATTTTCCCAATTTGACCTTCATGAGCTCCCGCAATTTCACCAATAACGAAAACTTCAGAATTATTATCAAAAATATCAATTATTTTCATCTACTCAAATCCTCCAACCTAACTATTTCTCGATTAATATCTTTAAACTCATCGTGCTCCACAGCTAATAGCACTAAATCTGCTTCAGTATTAACACCAACAGTTTCTACACCAAATACCTTTTCGATAATTGAATCATCTAAAAGAGGATCACAGCCAACTACTTCGGCCCCAAAACTTTTTAACTCATCAATCAAATTCTTAACGCGACTATTTCTATAATCTCTAACATTTGCCTTGAATGTTAAACCAAGAATCAAAACTCGAGAATCACTAACACGTTTACCTGCAGAAATCAACCTTTTAACAATTTTCTCAGCATAAAAATTATGCATATTATCATTAATCCGACGTCCAGAAAGAATAACTTCAGGATGATGTCCTACTGAAACCGCCTTGTAAGTTAAATAATATGGATCGACAGGAATACAATGACCTCCAACCAACCCTGGTTTATAATCATGCCAATTCCATTTGGTACTTGCAGCATCCAAAACATCATTAACATTAATATCTAATTTATCGAAAAGTACGGCAAGTTCATTCATCAAAGCGATATTCAAATCTCTCTGCACATTCTCAATAACTTTAGCCGCTTCAGCAACTTTAATAGAAGTAGCCCGATAAGTATCAGTAATCTTTGAATAAACAGAATCAACAATATCTAAAGTATTAATATCAGAACCAGATACAACCTTTACAACCTTATCTATCGTCTTTTTCTTATCACCTGGGTTAATTCTTTCAGGGCTATAACCAATACCAAAATCAGAACCCAATTTCATATTAGAACATTTCTCTAAAATCGGAACACAAATTTCTTCAGTAGCTCCAGGATAAACAGTACTTTCATAAACAACAACTGCTCCACTCTTCAAATTTGCCCCAATCATTTCAGAAGCCTTTCTCAAAAGAGATAAGTCTGGATTATTTGCACTATCGGTGGGAGTGGGAATACATACAATTACAAAATCACAATCTTTAATCACACTAACGTCTGTACTAAATTCAACTGAACAGTTTTCCAAATCGACTTCACCGCTAATATCTTTCCCCTGTTTCAAATTAGATATTTTTTCTGTATCAACATCAAATCCAACAACGTCAAAATGATTACTTAAAACCAAACTCAAAGGTAAACCAACATAACCTAATCCTACTACACATATTTTCATCTCAAACTATCAATTGTCTTCTGCAATCCCTCAACAAAATCAATCCCACATTCAAAACCTAAAGTTTCACGCGCAGCAGAAATATCAGCTAAACTGTGTTTAACATCTCCTTGCCTAAAATCACCGTATTTGGATTCAATAGAAGTTCCCAACAATGAATTAATTTGATTAACTAAATCATTTAACGAAATTCTATCACCACATGCAATATTAAATACCTTACCTACGCCCTTTGATGAAACACACGCTTTCAAAGTTGCATCAACAACATTCGTTACATAAGTAAAATCTCTAGAAGTCTCACCATCTCCATAAATGGTCGGACTATCCCCTCTTAGCATTAAGTGAATGAATTTCGGAATAACTGCAGAATACTCAGAATTCGGATCTTGTCGAGGACCAAAAACGTTGAAATATCTCAAACCAATTGTTTCCAAACCATAAAGATTCCAAAACAACTTTCCAAAATATTCACACATTGCTTTTTGAGAGGCATAAATTGATAAAGGATTTAATTCCATTGTTTCCACTTTCGGCAAAACCTCAGAATCACCATAAATCGAGCTCGAAGAAGCATAAACAACTCGATTAACACCACAATCGCGTGCAGCAACAAATACGTTCAAAGTTCCCATTATATTTGTCTCAGAAGTCAAAACAGGGTTCTCGGTGCTTCGTGGAACAGAAGGAATTGCTGCAGCATGAATTACATAATCTGCTCCCTCAAAAACTTTTTTCAAAAGATTCAAATCATTTATACTTCCTTTAACAAAATCAATCTTATCCAAAAACTGCTCAATATTATCCAAACAACTAGTTCCCAAATTATCTACAACAACAACTTCATCTCCTCGTTGAACAAGTGCGTCAACAATGTGGCTACCTATAAAACCGGCACCCCCTGTAACTACAAACTTCATTCATGCCTCTCACTAACTCAGTTTTTAAAGTATATGAAAAAAACTTCCCATCGACCAATTTTTCACAAGTTTTTTAAGTTTACACACTACTCCCGACTAGATTATGGCCATCACAAAAAAAGTTTTAATTGAATTATATCAAAAGATGTTTTTAATTAGAAGAGCAGAAGAAAAAATTGCTGAATTATATCCCGAATGGGAGATGAGATGCCCAACTCACTTGTGTATTGGACAAGAAGCAATCGCAGCAGGAATCTGTCAACAATTGACAAAAAAAGATAATATCCTAAGTGGACATCGTGCCCACGGACATTATCTCGCAAAAGGAGGAGATCTTAATGGAATGATTGCAGAAATTTATGGAAAAGTAACCGGATGCGCAAGAGGAAAAGGCGGTTCAATGCACTTAATAGACCCTGAAGTAAATTTTTTAGGGTCAACACCCATAGTTGGAAACTCATTACCTGTAGCAATGGGCATAGCATGGGCGTCCCAAATGAAAAGCGAAAATACCGTAACAGTTTCTTTTTTCGGAGACGGTGCAGCGGAAGAAGGAGTATTACATGAATGTTTAAATTTCTCTGCCCTCAAAAAAATTCCTTTGCTTTTTGTATGTGAAAATAATTTATATTCAGTATACACACAACTAAAAGATAGACAACCAAAAAGAGAAATATACAAGATTGCAGAAGCCCACGGAGTAAAATCTTTCAAAGCAGATGGAAATAATATAATTGAAGTTTACGAAACAACACAAAAAGCGCTCGAACATATCAGAGCAGGTAAAGGCCCAGCATTTATAGAATTCTCAACATACAGATGGCTAGAACATTGCGGACCGTTCTATGATGATGATCTTAATTACAGACCGAAAAATGAACTCAAAGAGTGGCAAGATAAAGACCCACTTAAACAATTTGATGAGAAGCTATTAACTGACGAAATGAAAAATGAAATAGAAAAAATCAAAGACAAAATCAACCACGAAGTGAATGAAGCATTCAAATTTGCAAAGGAAAGTAAATTTCCAGAACCAAAAGAATTATTTGAAGGAGTATATGCAGAATGAAACGAGAATTGACGTGCTCAGAAGCGATTAATGAAGCAACAGCACAATGCATGGAAAAAGATAAGTCAGTTTTTATTATTGGAGAAGGAGTTCCAGACCCAAAAGCAATTTTTGGAACAACAAAAGGGTTAATGGAAAAATTTGGACCCGAGCGAGTTATGGACATGCCAATTTCTGAGAATGCATTAACGGGAGCGTGTGTTGGAGCAGCACTAAAAGGATTACGACCAATAATAACACATCAAAGAATTGATTTCCTACTCTTACCTATGGACCAAATTATAAATAGTGCAGCAAAATGGAATTACGTATTTGCTGGTAAGAAGGGAGTTCCAATAGTTATACGAACAGTAATCGGCAGAGGGTGGGGACAAGGTGCACAACATTCCCAAAATATACAAGCGCTTTTTGCACACATACCTGGATTAAAAGTAGTAATGCCGAGCACAGCATACGATGCAAAAGGGTTACTAATAGAAAGCATCAAGGATAACAATCCC
>CEPZ01088360.1_pt1 | contig 10021 bp, 6 predicted proteins | sample 530461 | NCBI WGS metagenome assembly CEPZ01 (sample SAMEA2620106, study PRJEB7988) | marine metagenome | isolation source: saline water (ENVO:00002010), including | reverse complement strand
CCTGTGGCGCGGAGGACCCGTGTTCAAATCACGGCCTTCTCCCTTTTGCTAAGTTTTAATAAGTTGGGAGGTATGTATTACTATGCAAACGCCTAAAGGTACTAGGGATTATTTTGGTACTGATGCTAAGAAGTTTAGCGCAATTATTTCATCGTTCAAGAATGCGTTTCAAGTTTTTGGATTTGATAAAGTGAATACTCCTACTTTTGAGTACTCCAAGCTTTTGAAAGGTAAATATGGCGAAGATGAAAAGCTGATTTATGAATTTAAAGATCGAGCAGGAAGAGGTTTGGCTCTGAGATACGACTTAACCGTTCCTCTTGCGCGACTTGTTGGAAGCAATCAATTTCCTTTACCGGCTAAATTCTACAGTATTGGAAAGGTGTTTAGATATGATAATCCTCAAAAAGGACGGAAGCGAGAATTTGTTCAGGCAGATATAGATGTTCTTGGTTCTAACTCTTCTATTTGCGATGCTGAGCTGATTGCTTGCATGAGTTATGGATTTTATGGATTAAGAACTCGACCAATTTTTAGAGTAAACAATCGCAGAGTTATGAATCAAATCTTTTCAGAGTTAGGTTATCGAGAAAAAGATTTTGTTACAATTCTGAGGGCTATTGATAAGCTTGACAAAATTGGTGTTGCTGGAGTCAAGCGAGAACTTGAGAGAAAGGGTTTGAAAAATGTTTCAAAACTGCTGAAGCTGATTAGAACTCGAGGTTCATTGACTGCCTTGAAGAGTGCTTTGAAAGGACTGAATGTTGATTTAGCTCCATTTGAAAGTTTGAGTTCAGACATAAGAAGTCTGCAAATGAATCCCACTCGAGTTGAGTTCGATTTGAGTCTGGCCAGAGGTCTTGACTATTATACTGGAAATGTTTATGAAATCGATATTGGAAAAGGAATGAGTGTTGGCGGCGGAGGAAGATATGATTCTTTAGTTCAAAATCTTACTGGAAAAGATCTGACTGGCGTAGGAATGTCTGTCGGAATTACTCGTTTGTTTGATTTGGTTTCTGACAAAATTAACGTTAGTGATTCAAAAGTTTCAGTTGTTGGAATTAATACAAGTCCGCTGAATGTTGTAAGTGATTTGAGAAAGAACGGAATTTCAACTAATTATGATTTGAATGCTCGAAATTTGCGAAGTGCGATGAATTATGCAAATAAGACTGGCTCAGCTTATGCAATTTTTGTTGGAGAGCGAGAGTTAAAGTCAAAGAAATTTGTTTTGAGAAATATGAATAATGGACGAGAGGAAAAATTAACTATCAATCAGATAATCTCAAAGCTTAAATAAAATTCTTGATAGGTAGTGTTATGGCAAAAACTAATCCGAAATCATTTCTTCGAAGCAAGCCTTCTGTTAAAGGTCCACATGCAACCAAAGGTGTCGGTAAGGGAGGTAAAGTAATAGCATCAAATGCTATTTTTGATATTGATGATATAATCAAAGCAGTAAGATTCTGGTCAAATCGCAATGCTTATGACGCGTTTAAATTGAACAAGTTTGAAGAAGAGATAAGAAAGGACGGCAAGTATTATTATACAGGGAATATGACTTTTGAACGCAATTTAGATTTTTATCTGAAGCAGCGATTTTCCATTGACTTTCAGATCAAAAAGGCAGAAAAAATACAGGTTGAAGGCCCAAACGGTGAAATTAGAAATTTGATGAGAGGAAATATTGGTTTTTCAACAGACACTGATTTGGATTTAGATTATGATAATACTTTCAAAGATTCCAAAGGAATTTTGGGTTTTGCACACCATATTTTCTTTGAATATTTATATCCAAAAACTTATGAAAGCCATAAGCTAGATTTGGGAATAAATACTGGAAAGATACATGGTTTGCTAAAGGATCAAATAGCTTCTTTTAAAATATACAAAGAACGTTAGAGCCACTTTTTTCTTTTGAAATACGTATATGTTATTAAAATTGATCCTATCATCAAAGCTATAGAGAAGGGATAACCATATTGCCAATATAATTCAGGCATATTCCAAGGTCCTGACTCAATTTTGAAATTCATACCGTAGATGCTTGCTATAAGTGTTGGAATCAAAATGAATGATCCAACGATTGTTAATCTTTGTACAACCTTACTTATTTGAAGGGACAATCGGGAATTGTAAACTTCCATTGAATTCCCAATTATTTCTCGATATATCTTAATAGTGTCACTTATTTGAACCAATTCCATATTCAATTCAGCTAGCTCAAATCTTTCTAATTTTGTAAACTTGAATTCTTCAGAATGGTGAGATAGTTGAGAAATAAGTTCCCTATTTTCGCTTAATGCTTTATTTAGGAAAATCAAATTTTTTCTTGTCTTTGAGAAATCTTTTATCAAATCTCTTGAAAGATTTTTATGTATTAATTCTTCGATTTCATCAATTTCATCATCAAGTTTTTTTGTTCTTTCGAAGAACAATTCATTTAACTCTTCAAGGACTTGTATAAATATTGCATGTTCTGAGTTGTTGAGATTTTCAGAACTATTTGCAATACTTGTAACTATTTTACACATTTTTTCATGAACTGTAATCATAGTTTTTCCGACTAGAAAAATTCCTAAAGTTAAGATTGCCTTTGAATTTTTATCAGGAATGTTAAGAAGAATTAATTCATATTTTCCTCGAGAAGCTATTCTTGCTCGTTGATTCTTATTTATTGCTAAATTAAAGTCGTTTTTTGAGATTCCAAATTCAGATATTTTACTGTAATCGGAAGCCTTTGCGTTATCCAAATGAATCCATCGTGGTTTTGTCTTTGATTTTGCATTAGTTCGCACTAATCGTCCATCTTTAAGACTAAAGCTCTTTAACATCAGTTTGTTTTGTCGAGTATATTATAAAATACTAAGTTATAATTAGTTAGTAGTGACTATGTAAGGTAAATTCCTGGCTTTCCTGGCTTCGCTTTTTTAGCTTTTCCATCAGGATCAATCTTGTTTGGATCATTTGAAGCAAAAACTGTTACAGATACATTCAATCTTTCCGATAGAATATTTTTTGCTGAATCATACATTTTAGCTTCATTTGGTATGGTGTAAATGAATAAACTCTTTGGTTTTCTTGAAATTATTTTTACTATGTTTCGCACATCTTCTACTATTTTTTCGATACTCATTCCTTTGTTGTATGCTGCCTTGTTTACTTTTGATTTGTTATATTCTGGCCAAGAAGTCTTTGCAAGCATAGTTTTGTTTCCTAAATTCTCCCAAACTTCTTCACAAACATGCGGAGCGATCGGATAAAACATTCTCAAGAAAATTTTCAGTGAATATTTGCTAGGATATTTTTCAATGAATGAAAAGAAATCCATAAGTGAAATAATTGCTTTGTTGAATTCTTGGTTATTGAAGTGATTAGTTATTTCCACTATTTTCTTATTGCTTACTGAGTCAATGAATTCTCTCATGCTATTGTTTTCTTTGAGTTTGTGAGATTCAAAAATTCTTTTCAAGACTTTGTGTACGCCACGAATATCTTTATCTGACCATTCGAATGCAGTTTCTGGAGCTGCAATGAAAAGCAAATAAGTTCTTAAAGTATCTGCGCTGTATTTTGAAATTACATCTAATGGATCGATAACATTTCCTTTAGATTTGGACATTTTAGAACCGCCCATATTTACCATGCCTTGATTTAACAAATTCAGGAATGGTTCATCAAAGTTTACATAACCTATTTTTTTCAGGAATTTTGTGATGAATCGAGCATATAGAAGATGACCTACTGCGTGCTCAGTTCCGCCAATGTATTGATCAACCGGCATCCAATATGCAATTTTATTTTTGTCGAATATTGCTTGTTTATTGTTCGGATCACAATATCTGAAGAAATACCAGGCCGAATCCACAAAAGTACCCATAGTATCGGTTTCTCTTTTTGCTCTTCCTTTACAAGAAGGACAATTAGTATTTACAAATGAAGCATTAGTGTCCAAAGGAGATTTTGCTGGTTTGTTATAATCAACAGTTCGCGGAAGTTTTACTGGCAAATCTCTTTCTGGAATTGGAACCATTCCACAGGAATCGCAATAAACAATTGGAATTGGAGTTCCCCAGTATCTTTGTCTTGAAATGTTCCAGTCTCGAATTTTATAGTTGATTTTCTTTCTTGCCAATTTCTTAGAACTTAGCTGTTTACTTATTCTTTCTCGGGCTATTGCTGAGATTAATCCTGAATATTTACCTGAATTCACTAACTTACCTTCACCCGAATATGCTTTGTTTTTTAGGGAATCTTTGCTCTGTATTACGGTTTTAATTGGCAATTTGTATTTCTTAGCAAAATCATAATCTCTAGAATCATGTGCTGGAACAGACATTATTGCACCAGTACCATACCCCATCAGTACAAAATTGGCAATGAAAATTGGTATTTTTTTGTTGTTTACAGGATTAATTGCATATCTTCCAATGAATAATCCTTCTTTTTCTTTGGATATTCTTTCCCGTTCGTTTTGCTTTGAAAGCTTGTTTAAGAACTGATTTACTTTAGATTCTTCTTTTGTTCCGCTTACTAAAGTTTTTACCAAAGGGTGCTCCGGAGCTAAAACAACATAAGTGCAACCAAACAAAGTATCTGGCCGAGTTGTGAATACAGGAATGCTTTTTCCACTTACGGCTTCTTTGAATTTGATTTCAATACCTTCACTTCTACCAATCCAATTTCTTTGAAGCGATTTTAAGTGCGGAGACCAATCAATTTTTTCAAGTCCTTTTAGCAAACCATCAGAGAATTTTGTTATTCTGAAAAACCACTGTTGAATCTCTTTTTGCACAACTTCCGAATCGCAGCGCCAACATTCTCCATCTTTAACATCCTCATTTGCTAATGTTGTTTGACAACCGGGACACCAATTTCCTGGTGTTTTCTTTCTGTATGCTAATCCGTTTTCCAGCAGTTTTAGAAATAGCCATTGATTCCATTTGTAATAGTCAGGATTATGAGTTGCTATTTCCCTGTCCCAATCATAACTAAGACCCATACCTTTCATTTGTCTTTTGAAAGTTGCAATATTTTGTTTGATGCTAACTGTTGGATGAACTCCTCGTTTTATTGCTTCATTTTCAGAAGGCAACCCAAAAGAGTCCCAACCCATGGGGTAAATGACATTAAATCCCTGCATTCTTTTGTATCGTGCAATAGAATCTCCGATTGAATAATTTCTTGCGTGTCCAAGGTGCAGTCCTGTTCCTGAAGGGTAAGGAAGCATCTCCAGATTATAGAATTTCTTTTTACTGGAATTTACTCTCGAATAAAAGGCGTTACTCTTTTCCCATCGCCTTTGCCATTTTTTTTCAATCCGAGCAAGGTTGTTCATGGAGAGTTTAGAAATCTAATATTTTTAAGAGTTGGCATGTTTTCTATTTGCTGAGCATATTTTTCCTTTAGTTTTGAATATTCATCAGGAGTATTTACTGACTGCCATTCATTTACAATGAATGTACCTAATTGATTATTTTTTACTAGATTTGGATATATTCTATGTTCAGGATGCGAAGGAATTTCAGCATCTTTGAATACAGATAAATTCTTAAAAATACCCAATCCTGCATGAATTCCTTGCCCTGTCGGAAGATTCATAGTTGGTTTTTCTGTAAAATTTACAACGCCAGTATCTTCATAATTTACAACTCCATAAGGATTCATGAAAGCATTACATAAGACGATTGTAGCATATCTGTTGGAAGACTCATGTTGCTCAATTAATTTGAGCATATTAATTTCAATGACATCATCACAATTCAGAATTACATATTTTGAATTTTCATCCAATAAATTGTTAGATAATGCGTGACTTATTGCTCCGGCTCTTCCTCGAGCTTCATCTTCAATAAGCATAGTAAAAGATAATTCAGGATAGGTTTTTACCAGATAATCTTGAAGCATTTCAGTCAAATATGAAGAAGTGAAATAGAATTCTTTGATTCCAGCTTCAATTAATGGTTTTAACGAGAGATCAACAATTCGAGAATTATTAACTTCAAGAAGCGCTTTTGGCAGATTTAGGGTGTGAGGTCTCAAACGAGTACCTTTCCCTCCTGCATGTATAATTGCTTTGTACATAGGATGGTTGTATATTTTGATTTAAATCAATTGTGAAAAAAAGATACACGGATCCGAAGGGATTTGAACCCTCGACCTACAGCTTAGAAGGCTGCCGCTCTATCCAGACTGAGCTACGGATCCTCTGTTAATTGGTGTTTAAATGCGTTTAAATGTCTTTCGAACAATTAGTTATTGGCTGTCCGTGATTTGATTTGGTATAATGAAGGTCATTTCACTAGCTTTAAAAGTATTACTAACTAGTAAAGAATTACATGGTGTCATGACTATGTAGTGTACACAAAATGGTAAACATGAAAAAATTAATTTCAGGCGCCCTTGTGGTGCTGATTGGACTTATGTCCTTTTCTGTAGCTTTTGCTGCAACTAGCGCAAATAGTGACTTTGATGTTACTGGCGATACAACTGCATTAACTATTGCTCACGGACAAACAGTGAGTGGAACTTTAACTATTGATAATACTAATATTGCTGCCGGCTCACCTTTTGACCTTAGCGCAACAGGTGCCAGCGGAGCAACATTACCTGCCGAGTTTGAGGTTAAATTTTATGAAGCAGGAACAGAAATCACAACTACAAGTTCTATTTTGGTGACCGATACGCCTTTGGAAATAACTTATACTATCAAAGTTGATCCTAATACAGCACCAACAACAGCACCACATCAAACAGTAGAATTAACAGTCACTGAGACTGGTTCTACTTCTACTCCTGTGAATGCTGCTACACTTTCAAGAATTGTAGACATTCCAAGCGATCCTTCAAGAGTTATTACTGAAGCAAGTTTTTCAGAATCAGTTGTTAGATCAGATGCAACTACAACAAATTCAGTTACATTAACTGCAACTGTCGATAACACAGGAAATGAAAACGTTGTTGTTTCTCAAACTCTTGGAAGTTTGGCAAACGCAGCAACCGAGAACACTTATTTTGATCTTGGAACTTTGCTTTTGAATTGGAATAATGAAAAGAATCTTTCAGTTACTGGCGCAACAATTACATTGCCAACTACTGGAACAAATTCAAACACAATTACTCCAGGAAGCACTCAAGCATTTATAATTACCATACCAACTGCAGCTACTGACAAATATGGTCTGTACACAGCAACTTTGAGTCTAATGGATGATGCAACTCCTGCAACTTCAAAAGATACTGCATCAGTATCAATTGAAATTGTAGATTCTTACAATGATGAAACATTAACCATTAATGATGGTTCTAAAGAAGGAGACTTCAATGACAATTCTGGAGATGATAATAAAACGTATCCGGGAGATTTGATTCAATTAGAAGACATCACAATTGACAACGAAGTTGGAGAAGATATAGAGAATGTAGTAGTTACTGTCACTATTTACAACCAAGCAAATGGTGAAGATGTTGTTGAAGAATATGAGTTTGATGACTTTGATTTGAGAGACAGCAAAGATGAAACTTTCAACTATGATTTCCAATTACCTTTTGATATTGAGGAAGATACATATGTTATTTCCTATTTAGTTGAAGCAGAAGGTGAAGTAAGCGGTAATCAATACTCTAACCGAGCATACGATACTTTCGAAGTTGAGCAAGATAGCAGACATTTAGTAATTGAAGATGTCAACACTGGAGAATATTGTCCAGGAGATCTTGCAACAGAATTTGAAGTAAAGATTGCAAATATCGGAACAAGAGATTTGGATAAAGATGATGAGATTCAAGTAAGATTGAAGATTACAAGCTTTAATTTTGATGAAACTATGAGTTGGTCCAAAGACTTTGACAAACAAGAATCTGAGAAATTTGATTTCCTTGTTGACATTCCAGCTGACGCATCTGGATCAAGCTTGATGGAAATTTCAGTTTTCCATGAAGGTGATGAAGATTCAGAAGATGATGGATCAAAATTATCTCAAACATACACATTATCAGATAATTGTATTCCAATAGAAACTGCTGAAGAAACTGCTGAAGGAACAATTGCAGGACTTCCAAGTGCAGAAGGCACTGTAGGAACTGCATCAAAATATGATTTAGCAGTATTGAATACAGGTTCAAGTTCGGCTACATACACAATAGAAATTTCAGGAGTTTCCGGATGGGGAACTTCGAGAGTTGAACCAGCAGGAGAATTCAATCTTGCACCAGGACAACTTTCAAATGTTTATGTGTATTTGACTCCGGGCGAAGCAGCTTCTGAAAGCAATTCAGCAGTTATGACTTTGAAATCTGGTTCAAATGTAGTTGCTACTAAGACTTTGACAATGAATGTTGGAAAGTCATCTGTATCAACATATACAAATGCTTTACTTGGTTCAACATTTGCTGAGTTAGGAGAAAGTGAGGATTTGATTACACTCTTATCTCTTGCTACAATCCTATTAGTTTCCTTCGGAACGCTTTACACAGCTTTCCAAGGTAAACCGGCAAGAAAGAATCGAGGAACAAAAAAGGAGCGTAAATAAACTCGCTCCATCATACTATCACCTGAGATACCTCAGGAGGTGAAAGACAAAATGAACAAAATAACAAAAAATTTGATTAGTTTGCTTTTGGTAACATTAGCAGTACTAGCACCAGTAAGTGCACTTGACACTTCAGCAGATAGCAATAATGCTTTAATTAATGCTGGAACAGTTAGTGTAGTTCTGGAAGAAACACAAGTAACAAGTGATAACGGACAAGTTGAATTTACTTTGACAACTTTCAATTCGGTAAGAGATACTACTGTAACTCCTGCAGTACCACAAGATTTTGATGTCGAAATTCAACTTAGTGGTAACGGTATTAACGGAGTAAATACAAAAACAATCTCACTACTAGGAGATGGAACTCTTGCACAAACACAAACACAAACAGTATCTTTCGCACTGGATCAAGATCTAGCAGAAGGAACATACACTTTGAATGCAGTTTTAACTATTTTGACACAAGGCGCAACACCTGCACCTGTTGATTCTGATAATGGAGCAATTGCATTAATTGTAGGACCAGCGCTTCCAACAAATATGGAACCAAACTTAATTACAGCAGATTTGGATGAAGATGAACTTAATCCAGGTGATGTAGTTGAGCTTGAAATTGATCTTGAAAACGGAGCTACTGACTACGAAGATGTAAATGTTGAAGCTAGAATTCTTGATTCAAACAATGAAAGAGTTGGAGATAAAGTTGAAGTTGACATCGGTCATCTAGAATCAGATGATGATGAAACAGTAACTATGTCTATGGCACTTCCATCAGATTTGGATGAAGGAACATACACAGTTGAAATTGTTGTAACTGGTGATGTTGAAAGCGGAGCAGTTATGTATATGAATACACAACTAGACGCAGAAACATTGAGTTTTGATGTTGAAAGACACGACCACAGTTTGACTATTGATTCTGTTGAACACAATTCAAACGCAGAAGCTGGTGACGCATACAGTGTTGCAGTTACTGTTACAAACAATGGATTAAACTATGAAGAAAATGTTGTAATTACTGTTTCTATGGCAGGAGCAACAACTACTTCCTCAGTTTTCGCTATTGATGAAAATGATGAAATTGTTCAATACTTCAATTTGAACATCCCAAGTGATGCACAAAACAGCGAAGTATTAACTGTTCTAGTAAATGGAGAAGACACTTCAGATCGATATGTTTCTGAAGTAAACGTTGGCGCAAGCGCAACTGTAAGCTCTGCTGGATTATCAGCATCTGTTGACGCAGTTTCCAAGAATGTTGGAAGCGAAGGAACAGCATACATGGTAACTCTAGTAAATAACGGCGATTCTACAAGAACTGTCGGTGTTTCAGTAGGTGGAGTACAAGGTTGGGCAACTGCAACAGTTACACCTCAAACTCTAACATTGACTCCAGGGTCAAGCGGAGTAGCAAGTGTATATGTTAACCCATCCGATAGTGCTGAAGGAACAAACGCTTTCACTGTTTATGTAAGTGAAGGAAA
>CEPZ01209555.1_pt1 | contig 10030 bp, 8 predicted proteins | sample 530461 | NCBI WGS metagenome assembly CEPZ01 (sample SAMEA2620106, study PRJEB7988) | marine metagenome | isolation source: saline water (ENVO:00002010), including | reverse complement strand
CATCATATCCATCACTATCCATATCTAAACAAACACATTCACCATCGCCACAACTCCCACTACAACTCTTAACAAACCTACTCTCAACATCATCAACACACTCAGATTCAAAAGTTCCAGGATTCTCACATTCAAAATCCTCCACATCTTGATAAACATCATCTCCAACACAATAACTCAAACCCAAATTCATATCCGGACAATCATTATCCACATTACAACTAACTCCCACAAACTCAGCACACTCTTCAAACATTCTCTTAGCAGCCGGAGTCCAATAATCACTCTCAACAATCCCAAAAAAACAAACATTCTCATCAGTGGTCCGCCCATTTATCAACTCAGTCCCAGGTCCAGCATAACTTATAACATCTCCTAGAATATTATCATTACCATTATTAGGCCCAGAAAAAGCCCCAGCAATTCTCTCAAAACCCTCCGCCTTATTCTCATTCGATAAATAATAATATGGAATTGAAATAGAAGAACCATAAAATGTAGCACTGTCATATACTTGAGTAACCAAATGATCCCGAACAACACTCAATGGACTAGTCGCAGCAAGTTGTGAAATCCCATCTCTATCCGTCAAACCAAACTCATTCCCAAAATAGTAATTCGAGATAATAGAAGGAACATCCCACAACGGAATAAGATGCTCATTACGAAACCTTTCATCTCCCACAAAAATAAACTGATAACCAGAAAAGTCAATCGGCAAATCATCCTCATCAATTAAATCCACATCCAACCCAAGATCCTCAAACACATCCACAACATTATCATCTATCCTCGCCTCCCGCTTATAAACATAAGCAACATCCCCCGCCAAAACCGAACTAGCAACCACATTAACCATCAAAATCACAAACATACCTAAACAAAAGCTCTTCCTAAGATTTGCACTTCTTTTCATATAACAAACTAACTAACATCTTCTATATAAACATGACTTACTACTCTAAGTTGATAAAAAACAAAAACTATTTTTGTTACCTTACAAAAAATAAAAAATCAACAAACAAAAAAACAAAAAAACTCCTATTCAAGATTTTCAAAGTAGTAAATACTTATGTCCAGGAAAATTCATTAATTAATGATTATATAAAAGAGAGGTAGAAAACAAAATCTGCGCGATTAAAACTTTATCTACTTGTTTGCCCATTATTTTTTTAAGAAAATTATCCAGTTTTTTTATTATAATATACTTCTATAAAGTAATAACAAATAGAAAGATTTAAAAGTATAATTTATCTCTGAATTTTATGTCAAAACAAAAAGCAAGTAGTTTTGGAGTTTTCCTAAAGAGTGCAAGGGAAAATGCAGGACTTACAGTTGAGGAGTTGGGGGCTAAGATGGAAATGGCCAAATCATCAATTTATCGTCATGAAGCAGGAGGTCTTCCTCCAGAAACTAAATTACCTAAATATGCTGAAGCACTTGGACTTGAAATAGAAACTATTGAAAGAGCTTATAACAAAAATACAATACTTAATAGGGATAGAGATTCCTCTGACCCTCATGAACAAATTATTGATGGATATTTAGGTTTGGTTAGGCAAAAATATTTGAATGAGGAAGATAAAAGAGTAGAAATAAGGGCTGGCCTTGAAAATCTTTTAGAATAGTATTAATTAGTTTACAATCTAATCTTCCTACCGATCTAAAAAGATAAATTTGACCACTTTTCATGACAAACCCCTCCTATTCTCTCAAAAACCAGACTTTTCGTTCAAAATCCCCCACCAATTACCCTTCCAACCCACTTCTCAACAAACAAAAAAACTCAAATAAAAAACAAAAAAATAAAACTCTTTAAGGAACCAAAACCCTCAAACTATTTTTAGGCTCAACACCTTTTAAAACAGGATCTTCAGTATCATGACTACTAGCCCCACATTTAAACTTGAAAACTTCAAACTTCTTACTATCTCCATCATCTAAAGTCGGCAAATCTCCTCCAAGATCCACATCACGCATATGATACAAATCCGAATAGTCAAATTCATCATCCATTCTCGCAGTCCTCAAAGCCCCATGTCGATTAGTCTTCTTACCCAAATCAATACAATCACTCCCATGATGCAACGAATAATAAGTATCAGCCTCCAAACCAAATAATATAACTCTCACATTATCTCCTCTAGACAAACTAACACTCCCTGTAGGATCTCCCTCCATAATCACATCACTCCCACCTTCAGTAAGTTTAATATTAAACGAAGGCATATACCGATCATACGGATCCGGATGAAAGGCAAAAACCAAGCTAATAGCAAACAGAGCCACTACCATTCCAAATAACAATTTCTTCATTATCTTCACCCCCTTTCATATAATATAAAATATATATTACAATATATATAAAACAAAACATACCACACGATATATAAATCTAAGTTACTACTCAATCTTGATAAAATTATCCATCTAAACCTTTTTATAATCCAAACTCCATATTTATCAAGCAATGAAACCCCGTTTCCAATTTGAAGCCCAACCAATTCCTACAAATACTTCTGATAAAATGCCCAAACTAGAAGATTTTGATTATAATTCTTTACTTTCTCCTCAATTTGAAAGTTTTTTAGGGGTAATTTTGCCTCATGCAAGGAACGATCCCAGAAGAAAACACCGCGAAAAACAAAGATTAAGAAGAGTTATAAATCAGTCTAGATCACCAAAAACCTCTTCTAAAATAAATTATCAATCATTATTAACTTCCGAACTAATCTATCACGCTAATAAATTCAACCCCCATTCACCAAAATACTTCGACGAGTTCCACAGAAGACTCTCCTCGATTGGAATTAACAAGGGAGATATCTATCAAATATATCCTGTTGAGCAACAAACTATAAATGAATCTTGCGATTATAATCTAGATAGGGAAATAAGATGGATAGACAGAGATTTAATAGAGATAAGACCCTATCAAAAACTATACCAAAAACCATATCAAGTAGAAGTCCCTCATCATGATTCATTAACCCTGTCTGAATTATTAGCAATTACCGAAGAAGCGGACCATTTAAAAAACCACCACCTCTATCCAAAAAATCCTCACCTTGACAATACACTAACAGAAATCTCATCAATTCCTGGATGCAAAGCTACCTTACTAAACAAATTCTATGAAAGATCAGGAAAAATCCTAACTGAAACTCAAATTGCTAGATTCACAGAAAACGAATTCGCATTAATTAACAAATACCGAAGAGACATAGTTACCCATATAGAACCTTGGGCATAAAACACAATTAAGAAAATAATAAACAAACAAAATAACAAAAACAAAAAAACAATCAAAATCTAAACAACCTCAAACACAATTCTCTCTTCGTCAGAATTTCCAGCCTCGTCAACTGCCCTTACAATAAGCGAATGCACCCCATCCTTAAATCTCTTAAGCCTACTTCTATCAGTTCCATACTCATTACATCTAACACAAAGTCTTCTCCATCTAGGCCTACTAGCACTCTCATCATAATATTCCAATTTGACCTTCTCACTAACGCTAATATTAAACGGAACCTTACCCTCATAACTTTCAAGTCCAGTTTTATTCTCAGGCATATTGACCACTAACTCTGGAGACACCAAATCAACTTTAACCTTAGTGGTTCTTGAACTAACACTCCTAAGAGAATCCGAAACCCTAACTACATATTCAATTTCCTGCCCATCAAAACCCGTTAAATCAACCCCAAAAAAACATTCACTATTTCTCCCAGATTCCGTACATTCACTCAAAACCACTAAAGGATTCCACATTATTGTTACGTTCTCAACATTATCCTCCGAATATCTCACATAAAAATCACTTCCATTAGTAACTTTATTTCTACGAGGCAACACCCTAGAAACCTTAGGCTTTTTACTATCCACCATCAATCCAACATCAACTTCCATAATATTCCCAAACTGATCAGTAGCCCTCACCGAAATATTATTCTCCCCCTCTCTAACCCTCTTAGTCTTTTTCCTATTCATCCCATACTCGTCACAATTACGACATAACCTTTTCCATCTAGGAGTTCTATCATTATAATTAATATATTCAATTAACACAACCTCCTCAGACGTCGTAATATTAAACGGCAATCTTTTAGTTCCATAATATCCTACCGATGGACTATTAACAATAAGATCAAAAACAACGGAAGAAGTATTAACCGTAAACATCCAGGTTTTATTACTAGCCCTTCCAGCATTATCACTCACACTAACATAAACTTCATAATCTCCTTCAGTTAAATCACTCTCAGGAGTATATGAAACACTCGCATCAACAGAGTCTTCACCAACTACCACTGCAGAAACCACTCCCCCATTAATCTTCATAACCACACTACTATGATTAATCCCAGAATTTCCTTGGTAAACCTCATCAAGATACGCAGACACTTCAGGTCTTAGCGTGTTATAAATAACCTCTCCATCCAAAGGCACCAAATCTACTATAACCGGATCTTGCAAATCTACATAAAACATCTCAGACTTAACACTCTCATTTCCACAAACAAATTCACTATAATAATTCAACTCAAGTATTCCTGCAGACTCTAGAGGTGGAGCATTTGGAATACCCTCAAGCCCAAAGGGTCCAGCATAAATATTCTCAAGCACAGAATCCCATCTATAATATATATTCAGCCCATTAACATCTCCCAATAAACTGAACAAAGGTTCACTAACATACCAAAAACTATCACCATCCGGACCAGAAGGCGCCACACTAAGTAACGAGGCAGCCCTAACAATTAAATTCTGAACCCCATTAAAAAACACATTCCCGAACTCATCCTCAGCATACACGTTCCATGCAACAGTTCCATTATTAAGTAAACTAGAATTAATCTCATATTCATAAGTGTTCTCAGTACCACCCACCTTACTCCCACTATTATTATAATTAACACCATCAATTGTATAAGAAAACCAAACGTCATCAAGGCCCTCTCCAGAAACATCCGCAGACAGTCTAGCATCAAGATCCTCAAAAGAACAATTACTCGCAGTCTTATTACCAAAACAGATACCAATCCAAGGATCAAAATCAACATTAACTGAAACAGGACTCCCACCACCAGTTCCAGCATCACTAGGACCATCGCAAGAACCCCAATTATTATATTCAGCATCTAATTCATAAGAACCAACCGGAGATAACAAACTAACTGCCCCAAATCCATAATCACCAACGACCCCAATAAAATCATTATGATTCACTTTATTCCCAACACCAAAATTACTATCATTATACACTAAATGAGTATCTATCCCCACCCCATAACTATTCGTCCCATCAACATCATTATTTGTAAAAACAAATCTAGATAACTTTCCATCAGGATCAGCAAGATCATGCCAGACATAAACAACCCCGTCAGTATCACGAAACACATTACCATCAATTAACACGTCATTAATATCCCCATCATACAAATTAATAGGAATAGAACAATGATCAACCTCATTATTTATAAAATCAATATCATCAATTTCAACACTCAACGGAATTCCAAACGACCCCCCAATTTTCCAAGGATTACATACCATACTAACAGGCCCATTAAAAACATTATTATCTATAACCACATCAGAAACCCCAAAAGCAGGACTCCCTCCTCCAAAATGAATACCTACCGAAGGACTCGACGTAAGATCAAACGTATTGTTCTCAATTAATACATCTTCAATAGTCTCTAAAGAAGAATCTAATACAAAAGTCGTTCCAGATGTTACAAATGTAAATCCCTCAATCTCCACATCAGAACTACTAATAACATGACTTCCCGTTAATGTAGTAGTCCCAAATCCAGCCCCAATAATTTTAACCCCTTTCCCAATCACTAAATCTTCTACATAAACTCCACCATCAACCTCAATCATATCTCCCTCAATCGCATTATCAATCGCATCCTGAATACTAGAATAATGAGCCGGAACTTCAACTAGATTATTATAATTACTCACCCCTTTAGTAAGATCCGTAAAAACAAAACTCCCAACTCCATCAGCAATCCTCTGCCAAGAATCGTTATCATTACTGGCATCAGCCAAACTCGCAGTAACATCCATCAACACCCCATTCTCATCAACAAGAGTTATCACCTCTCCACTATTTAGAAGCGATGTAGGAACATCAAAAACATAAAAACTATTCCCAGTTAAAGTCGTAAAATCAGGAACAACATGAATCTCTCCATCACTATCATTAATTCTCCAACCACTAATATCCAATGCACTACTTTCATTATTATACAATTCTATCCACTCATTTCCAGAATCACTACCCTCCGGATTAATCTCAACTTCATTTATAAAAACCGACCCAAAAACAAACGGCATGAAAAACAAAACCAAAAGAAACACCCAAAACCTTTTTTTCATTACAAAGTCAATTCTTAATTTTATATAAATCTAAGTTACTACTTATTTCAGATAAAATAAAACATTTTATAATCTTACATCTCTTAAACAAATCAATGGATAAAATCCTAAACCAGTATTCAAAAGAGGAAGATATAAACTTAATATCCAAAAAGATTATAGAAAGCAATATAATTAAAACAACTCATTTCCATGAAAGAATTCTAATCAGAGACATTCCAGAATCTTTAATAAACAAAACATTACCTAAAAGGGAGCTAATAAAACTAATCGACAAAAGACAACACAAGAAAGACATTGGCTACGACTTTTACTATTACCTTAGCAATACAAAAAATCTCAAATTATGTTTCATTCCATCAACTAATAAAACCCTTTTAATAAACGCAATACTAATCCGCAGAAAATGGCAAAATCTAATAAAATCAATAAAAAGAAGATATTAACCAACCACCAACGGAACATTCGCTAAAGGAACTGCCCTCTCAAAATTTCTAGTCTTAAGTAAAGCAAGTAATGCCACCGCCCCCCCACTTTCCCTAACAACCAGCTCAGCACTTTCCAACTCAGAAAGAATATTAGACTCAACCCCTACAGTTTCCAAAAACTCAGATATATTCTGAAACTCAACACTAACAATCTTCCCTTCATTAGTAAAATCCAATATCAAATCTCCAACCTCCGTACTCCCACTAACGACCTCGTTATCCTTCTTCCTAGAAATAATCAGACTATCCGCAATACTATCATAACTAAAACCAACACCCTTATTCATATCAAAGAACAATCACCAAACTATTTAAATCTAATGCCAATAAATCAAAACCTAAACAACATCAAACACAATCCTCTCACTAATCGCATTCCCCGCCTCATCCATTACCATAACATCAACCTCATGATGCCCTCTCTTAAAACTAACCTTCTTAACACACATCCCATTCCTCAACCCACTACAAATCCTCTTCCATCTAAGCCTCCTAGCATTATTATCCAAAATACTAACCTCATCCAAATTATCCTCATCCAAATCTATCTCAAAATAAATATATTTATTATACCGCCCCTCTCCTTGAAACCAATAACTATCTATATTATTAATAATAGGATCAACCACATCCACATCCAAACTAACTTTCTTACCATTAGCAACATTCCCAGCAATATCCTCTAACTCAAACCAATACTCAATTCTCTGCCCACTATAATCATCAATATTCACTTCAACATCACAATAATATCTACCCCTATTAGTACTACAACCCTCAATATCAACATCAGCAGTCCTAAACCCCGTAACAAAATTCCCATAATGCAACACTAAACTCTCCGGATTACTCTCACTAAACTCCACAGAAAACTTTCCATTAGCAAACCCTTTCCTAGGACTACTTTTCTTCACCCGAGGCCTCTTACTATCCACAAAAAAACTCACATCATAACTGCCTTCATTTCCGTTTCTATCTTTACCCTTAATAGTCAAATCATTCAGCCCTTCCTTCAAACTCCTAGTTCTATAATAACTCAAACTCAAACTAACAAGTCTCTTCCATCTCCCTCTGCCATTAATATTATCTAAATAACTCATAGTAGCTGGCTCATTACTCGTTATGTCAAATAAAACCTTTCTTCCATTATAAACCTCGCCATCTTTAGGGCTATTTATGGTAAGCGTAGGAGGAGTCACATCAATCTGATTATTTCCTCCTAAGGTCGTACAAGCACCCAAATCTCTACATTTATTAAAATTTGTAGGATTCAAATTATTTGTAACACATAACTGACACAAATCCGACCAACAAGTATATCGTGGATTCTCAGGATTTGGAACACTCTCGCCATGAGTCAAACATAAATTCTGGTATGCTGAAACATAACTAACCGAAAACAAGACTACAAAGAACATAGCCAAACTAACCACTGTTACTATCATTCCTTTTTTCATTATCTCTTTAGCCATCTTATTATTCATTCCCATCAACCCTACACTCTTATCACCCCCATTTCCCATCATCACTCTCCCATTTTTTTATATTCATGAATATGAATACCTCTTTTTCCCGTGGGTTAAAATATAAATTAAAGTAAAAAAATTAAAAAAATTTCAATTTAAATTGCTTCTCCCCAGAAGTTGATAGTTCCACTATCGAAATCTCCGTTACATGGCTCAGGCAAGTTTAGTCTGAAAGTTATTGCTAACTCAGATCCAGGCGTTAACACATTACCATCAGAGTAATCTCCAACAGTAGTTTGTATAATCTCAAATCCATCATAGAATGGCGTCGGGTTATTAAATCCAGTTGCGTATCCAATAGGAACGTAACTTTCTAAGTCTCCTCTCGCATCATCTTGACTTGAGTAAGCACCACCAGTTGCATAGTATCTAAAATTAGTCAGTGCCAACTGATTAGTAGTTGGACAAGCAGCACCTGAACTCGCAGTATCGTAAAAGTCAGTTCCCGATATAAACATATCAAGTAGAACTCCTGATCCGTCATCTGCATCATTACCTACTAACAGAGTCTCCGAGTAAGAACTTGTTCCAGGTCTAACATCTTCAAATGCTAAATCACCTTCAACAGTTATAGCAATAACTGGATTTAGGAACCAATACTCATTTTCATCTACAGTAGTTGACAAACCATCAAGGTCTTCAGCCTCAACTGTAAACCAGTACTCACCATAGTGACTATCCGGAGTCTCAACAGTAAATGTACAATCGTAGTATCTCATTGTAGTAGCATCGAAGTCAGTTATCTGTTCTTCTAATATTCTCGCATTACAAGAATCAAGAACATAAGTAGTACTTAGATCTTCAATACAATTAACTTCAATATCATTTCCAACACCTTGAACATCACCAAGAGTACCGAATACATCTGAAATCTTTTGGATTCCATTCTTCTCCTTTACTAGCACTTTGTAAGATAATTGCTCACCTTCAAAAAGATAGTTATTTTGTCTCTCAGTAAGTCTGTCTCCAGGTAAGGTAAGTCTTCCAGGCTCAGTGTTATCATCTTGAACTAATCTTGAATCACACATCCAAACATTTGGAGCATAATCTTCAGTTCCTATACTAGGAGTAAGACCGACGCCAACATCATTAGCAAAAACTAATGGTAAGATAGACATTACAAGCATAGCCATAGCCATTACGCTAAATAGCTTTTTCATTTTTCTTATTATTTAAACCTCCTTACAATCGATTTAAGCATAACATTCCCAACCTTCCCAGCCCCGCCAAACCCATTCATCCTCGACATTCCACCCATCCCAGATATCTCTTTTATGTAACTCATAAATTACACTCTTCATCTTTCTTTATAAAGAAATTTTTGATAAGAAATATATATCTCTAAGTATACAAGATGTTCTCACTCAAAATTGATACTACTTTTTGTCCAAGTTTTCATATGATGAAATCAAATCATAACAATTTATTTATACCTCAGTTAGCCCATAAAAAAATGCCAGAAATAACAGTTAATTACAAAATAGAAAGCATCAACTATTCCTGGGACCTTGCAACAGGTGTAGAAATAGCTGAAATAGAATTATCAGACTTTATTATTGTAGGTGGAACTTACGGATCCGGAACATATTTTAAAAACCCCATGGGTGAAAGCTTCTGTTT
>CEPZ01037559.1_pt1 | contig 10033 bp, 16 predicted proteins | sample 530461 | NCBI WGS metagenome assembly CEPZ01 (sample SAMEA2620106, study PRJEB7988) | marine metagenome | isolation source: saline water (ENVO:00002010), including | reverse complement strand
ATTTATCACTTCTCCGATCCTGATTAGGGTTGATAGCCGTTCGAGCGCTCCGATCTGGCCGAAGTGATCAACTGCATATGTACTCATTTATCCCTCCATCGCCTCTAATGATGCATGAAACAGATCGAAATGATGCTTGCAGAAAAAGTGTCCAGCACAATGACAAAACCTGTCTGCAAATATCGAGGGTGCGTGGCTGTCGTACGGCTCATCCACATCACACTCAGGAGCATCATCACGCGGTATGGGCTTAAAACAATTCAAATCCTTCACTTTACAACTCCTTCCACAACCTTGATGTCTGCATGAATGTCGAAATTGCTGTACTTGCTCATCTGAAGGATGAAGCCAGGACTGCATCCACATGAACAACCTGCCTTTTGACTCCAGCGGAATTTCACAGTGTCTTCCAAACCTGCTTTCTTAAGGACTGCAGGCATCACTTCACGATATGCTTTTACTGGTCGTGCCCACCGTCTGAAGAAATTATCCATCACCGATTCATCTTCGGGCCAAAGATAAACCCTGGGCTTAGAGGGAGGAAAAAGACATGACAATTTGTAAGATCGCTCGCACTTCCTAGCATCTGTAACAATTAGCTGCTGAGTCATTGGTATTTCCTTCCACTCAAAATTTTCAACGCCTGCTCATATGGATATTCCAAATCTTTCTTGCGCTGCTTTGCCATTTCTTGAACCAAAGGATAATCCAATGGTGTTACGATATCTTTAGATCGCATTGCACTCACAATTACCTGCGCCATTCGAAGTTTTGTTACCATTGTCTCCTCTCTTAATACCAACCAGCTTCAATCATATCTTGCCGATTAGCATTCATCCATTCCTCTTCTTCTCGTTCACGATCAATACAACCCCAACAAATGTTGCGGCCATTTTGAACTTGATAATCCTGCTTTCGCAAAGGCTCATCAACATCATCGCAATCCAATCCTTCACAATAAAGCACTTTCATTCATTACCTCCCTTAAACTAAAATGCTCCTCAGAAGCTAATATCCTTGAACATTAGTCTCTGAGGAGCACCTCAATCTGGTTTGAGGTGACCCATGCTTTTTGATTTTCTTAGCAGTTACACTCGTCCTGAGCTTCCTGTCATGTCTGGGCTGTCATCCCGCTTCAACCCGACTAAAGGTATTCACGAAACGGCAGCTTAATCCCACACCGCATTATTCACTCAAGCACACAAGGACTTGCCAGGTTCCTTGGGGATGTAGAATCCTGGTTCCGCTCGCGCCTCGCTGGACCGCTTGCTCTCCTCCCTTCGCCTACACTTTGTCAGACCTACCAAGCCTGGGAACTCAATGTCCAGATTGGATTCACGTTCTGAGGTTCTCGACCGCGATTCCTCGCGTCCTTTCGGATCTAGGATTACCCTGCGCTGACATCTCAGCAGCTTCGAGCTTTCCCAAGGATTCATCTTTTAAGGTTCAGGTTAGGCGTTTTCCCTATATATATTATAACCTATTTGAAGATAAAAGTAAACCCCCGAAAACGTAATAATCTCGGGGGTTTAGTATTGTGTTTCATAATACTATATTTTAAGCGATCGCTGCCTTTAATTCAGTAGGTTTGTATCCTACAATTTTGTATCCGCCGATAAGGGTAACTGGTGTAGTTCGATGTCCCATATCAATCAAGACTTTCAAAGCAGTAGGATCTTCTGTTACATTCTTCTCCATGTATGGGATGTCCTCTCGTGAAAGAAACGCTTTCACCATATGACAAGGACCTCAACCATTTGAAGTAAAAATGACTGCCTTATCTTTTGTTTTGATTGTCATAATTTCTTTGTTTCCTTCTTCAATGCCCAAATCCATTTACCACACAACGGACATTTGCCATGTTGCCACTTATTCTGACACATCCGTTTTTACCACTCATATATATTATACGCTTTTTAGAATGTTTTTCCGAATTATTCGTGAAATACTTACAATCTTTCCTTCAACTCGAACAATACCATCTACATCTATTGAAAGCTCTTTACCATGGGGACAAATCAATTCAATGCCACCAGGAAGATTAACTACCCAGTCTGCGGTATCGCGTTTAATATCGCCTAATGCAAAGGAACATCCTGTATGTGGAGTCAATACCATCATATAATAATCGGTTCCTTCTCTTACTCCATCTTCATTATCTTTCATTCTAGGATCATATACTGGCATGTTATCCCTCCGAAGGATTCTGTATATTTTTGGCAGCTAATTTTTTGGCCATAACTTCATCGTCATCATCATGCGCATTATCTGGTGCATAATCTACATCATAATCTTTGTCTTTAGACGGAATTCCTTTGGCTGCCAGCAAATCTTTATTGATTTTTTGACGTTCTTTTTCAGTTTTCTCCCACTGAAGAAAATCTTTCAATTTTGTATCATCAGCCATTGTGCGTTCTCCTTTAATGAAATTGAAACCAGGAACAACTACACGATTCTTCCCAATGCCCATAGTGACAAATCCTACTAATTTGTCTGTAGCGGTAAGACTCGAATCCTCTAGTTTTTCGATTTCTCTTCCAGCGTTTTTCATTAGCTTGCCTGAATCCTCATCCGACCAATAAGGCACTTCATCCATACTTTTCTTAATCTCTTCTTTGAAATAATCACAAGTATAATTTTGAGCTACATCAAATTGCAGCTTAGTACAAAAACCAGCAGAAAAGAAAACACAGTCACCACACAAATTATTTGTACGTCCAGGACGATAATGTGCTTTGACTGAAATATTTTCAGCATCCTGTTTTTGAACATTCATTGTATTCAAAGTTACCAGGGGAGACCATTCCCCCAAAGGAACATTTCGAACTTCAATTGCTACCGTTGGAGGAATAGCTTTTCGCAATTCAGTAAAAAGACCATCAGTCAATGAATTAGGCTTATCAGCACAAATTACAATAACCGTTCCATTTTCGCCTTTTTCTAATACCACCGCCCAACTTTCAAATAAGCTATCTTGTGGAGATATTGATTTAATAATTTCATCATCTGTTATAACATTTTGAAGATATGAAGGCATAGAATCCATAGTCTTCAAAATAGAAAAGTGAGCACCTTGATTCACACCTTGCTCACAAAGTGTAATTTCTGCTAACTGAAGCTCATCCACTTGTGTAAACGACTGCGAACCTTTTTGCATGTTCTGCATCTTTGTAGCGGAACCTGCAATTGAATAACTACGTAAACGTCCCTTGTTAATCTCTTCTTTGACTCTTTTGGCAATTGTAATATCGTCGCGCAGTTCTGCAACTAACCACAGTCCTTTCTCATCGACACCAGATTTGAAAATTTCACCGGCATCATTTATATAAGCAGGGAGTGCCCATCCACATTGAACATTAGAATGAAGAACATTAACGTTACGCGTTCTAAAATTCTTAATGAATCCTTCAAATGCTTTTTCTAATGCTTCAGTTGTAATCAAATGACCTTGCTTATCAATCATCTCAACTGATGCCGGACCACCAACTACCATGCTTACAGATTCATCATCTAAATTACTTTCAATAACAGCCTTTTGGTATTCAGCATTATCTGGAAAATATCGCGACAGAGTCAAGATCTCTGCAGGGGATGCCATACTAATTTTGTATAATTTTTGATATTCGCCAATAGCATCGCCAATATCTTCTTTGGTTGTCCTTCCGACTGTGGCTTTCTCCAAAAAAGAAATTCCCTCGTCTTCCGTTAGAAGAGAGGTGAAATATCCACGATTCAATTTTCGTACATCATTCCAAGTTTCAGCGCCAGCTAATTCATCCAACGCAGCCTTCATAACAGTATATTTAGCATTAGGGAAAATATGCTTTAGAAGCTCTTCACCACCTTGGTGGATAGCATGAGCTACTGCATCAATAGCAATAGCATGCTCCAATCGCATAGGTTTGGGCAAATCAAAATGATGCTTGAGTTCGGGACTTTCAATCCCTCGATCTTTCAAAAAGAAATACAAATCTTCTAGCTCCCTGTCTTCTGCTTTCTGGAGCGCAAGATTTGTATAAATCCGGATAAATGAATATTCGTTAAACATCTAAAGTTCCTTAATTAAAAACCATATGTTTTCCTTATGTCTACTACATTTCCACATCCTACCCCTGGGCACTGGAATCTTTCCGAATTTCCTAATCGGCGCCAAGTTGAAATGTGATACTTTTCTTTGCACTGCTGACAATAAATATACATATTATGTATTAAAAGCCAATCCTCGGTACTCCATTTCCCACAAAACCCAAGGATTGTGAGCACCATACATAGCTACTCGATTATTCAATTCTATAGGGATATCACGAATTTTAGCACACTCTCTACATATGTATTTTGCAATTTTGCTTTCATAATCTAACAAACCTTCGCATATACACTTAAAGTGTGATAGCATAATATCCTCATATTGAAAAGTGTTATGACAGTTCTTTGATGATATCGTTTCGTGAGTTATACATTGCTGCATTGAGTAACCGCCGCATTGAAGTATATTGCTGGCCTTCGGGGACTGCAGCCTCTACAACTGTAAGAACTTCTCTCACCATTGTCGCCATTCGTTGCATAACAAAATCTTGTTGTGGCGTTATTGAATCTAAATCTATATCAATCTTTTTATCGTTCATTTCTTGTACCTTTATTTTGCACCTTTGATTTGTCGCATAGCAAATTCTATGTCTTTTGGTAAATCTGGCAAACTGTCTCGGTTTGCTCTCGTTAGATAAAACTGACCTTCTCTGTCTGCACCAGAGTCTACTACCCTGAAAATTGTTTTAGTCTCTCGCTCAAATTTACTATGCTTTGGCCTGAAACCTATCAGGCGTTGACTTTCATAAACTCGGGTATAGGGACCACGGACATGAGGAGAAATCCAAATTTGGTCCCCTTCTACCCTTGTTCTAAAGTGCCCTCGAACATCATGCTCTCTGATATGTACAGATTGAGATCCTTCAAATACTTCTCCTGGGCCACCAAATTCAACTATTGCTGCATATGGTGCGGTATATCCGATCTCAATTCCGTTTTCTAGCTTTTTAGTATAGCCAGAATCTTTCAAAGTGCCCTTGTCCACAGGTACATAACATCTTTCCGTCTGTTGGGAGAGGGAAAAAACCCTTTCCCCATATCGACGGAGTCCGCGAATCAATGCAGCCCTAACAGAGCGTTTTAGATTTGCGCGTCTAACCATTTACGACCCCAAAGTTAATTGTGGTTCTTCAACCTCAAACGTTGCAATATGAAAACTAAGGCAGCTCATACATCGAAGTTTAACGGTTTGAAAACCATCTTTTATCGGCAACGTATGTATAACTGCAAATTGCTCTTCACAAGTAGGGCACACATGATTTTTCACATGCTCAATATATTGTTCGCTATTCTTTGGGAATACTGGCATTATTCTGCCGCCTGTTCTTCTTTCCCTGTAGCTTCTTTGCCCATTACCATTTCTCGAAGAGCTTGCTTCTGACGATTCTTTCGGCGAGCCATAGCCGAATAATAATCATCTGAAGAATCAGTCACAAACTGAAGCTCTTGATACTCCATAAATTCGTACATTCGTTCAGGATGAGTGCTAAAACCCATCCAAGTCATAACATCAATTCCAAATCCCAATTGAATAGAAGTAATTCGAGATGTCAATCCCAAAAGATTACCGCTATTGCCATGAAACAATCCACCACCCGAGTTACCGAAAATAGACGGAGCATTAGTCATGAGATACTTTTTCTGTTCAATCATTTCTCTCAAGTATGTTAAAGTTCCTGGATTAGCAAATGGATCGTGCAATAATGAACAACCAGATACCCATACAGGATCAAACAATCGAAGTTTCTCAATTTCTCCTTTGGGGAGCACCTGACTCACATGATCCATCTTTCGATTGTTGTGAAGCCTTACTGCTGCCAAATCATGATGCTTGTCATAAGCAATAATGTCAGCCTGTGTTGAATTGGCTGACACTATGGTACTATCATCATAATCGAAAACTTCAATGGAAACCTCTTGAAAGAAATCAGCTTTTCGCTGACGCTTCAATACAGGATCCCATTCTTCTCTTGTTTGAATGGCACTATCTATAACGTGCTCACAGGTAAATGCGATGTTAATGTACGATCCTGGCTTTTTAGGATCTTCTTCACTATACACTAATACACCACTTCCACCAGCCTCTGACGTTTTAACTCGCACTACAGGGTATAGAATCTGTTCATGTAACTGTGACTGATCAAGCATTCGTCTCTCCTATTTTTTTATTCGATCCTTGATCTAATATCTATTTTACTAAATTTTGCCTCAACTCGCGCGAAAATCCATTTCTATGAAATTTAATGCCTCCTTAATTGATTTGACTCTTGCCACTTGACTATTTTCTTGAACGTCCTGATTCCATGGACTATCAATCAAATACATTTTTTGAGAGGGATAATCTACTATTTGTTCAGCATATTTTGGCGCATCATCAATAAGAATATCAATGGGCATTTCAAATTTGCTCATCCCTGAAGGAACAAAGAATAACCCTTGATACGGAATACCAAATGCTGTTAACCAGGTTGCAACATCCATATGAGATTTCACAGACCGAGTTGTGGTTATAAGAATTTGATGACCTTTTTCTATTGCCTGTCCCAATGTTTCATCCAACCTTTTTTCTTTCGGCTGCATAAAAATTTGCCATTCTCGCCATGCCACATCCATCATATTGAACATACGTTCACGAGTCAAACCAAATTTATCCAACATTCCTGTCCATTCCCATGTAGACCAATCTGCAGGAATCATCATTTGATAACTATCATCTAATGAACACTGTTTATAATGCACCCAGCAAACAGCCATTGCCAAATCTGCCAAAGTGCTATCTACATCTATTCCTATTCTCATCTCGCCCTCTTTTCCCTAATTACTTTGATTGACAAGTACACGCATAATCTTCCGTATTCGCTCCCTCAAATCCAAAATCCGCAGCCGACATTTGGTACAATTGAATTTCAAGTTTTTCTAAATTCTCACACCTTTCACACCCAAGACCTGCTTTTTTCAAAGCCTCAAGTGCACGTCTAACTCCATAAAATGGAAAATGAGATTGTTGTTCTTTCATTCTTTCATCATATACAGGCATTTTTAACTCCTATCATCTTTTCGATACCGATAAATAGTTCCGCAATTTTCACAGGCTGCTTGAAAAATATTAGACATCTCCAAAGACCCAAAACAAACAGCCGTTTCTGTTGCGGGTCTCCTTCTTGCTTTTGGCAAAGGAGTTCTCTTACGTCTTTCTTCACACATATTACATTCGTCTGACATAATTTTTCGAATTCGCCGATCAAATACTGGCATTATTCACTCTCCTGACTAACATCTACATTGCTCCAAACATTAGGCAATTCTTCTTGAAAATGATTTCCGCTACCATCAAAGCGATCTAAGTAAACAATTTCCTTACCGATGTAACCATTTGTCTTATTCCAATAGGTTAAAATCTGCTTTGGTCGCGAAATTGTATGAAGTCGTCCAAGGGCATAATCATCTCCACCCTTCATGCAGCCACAAACAAAAACCTCTCCGGTAACAGCATCCAACTCATTTTGTGTATGAAAATGACCTATCATCATTGAATCAAATGAGCCACTAAGTTTCAACACTTCTTCAAGCGTAAGTTTCCCCTCCTCTTCTTGTCGCTTACGTCTATCTTCTGTATTACGGAATTGAAATACACCGCGCAATGCAGATATTGCACGTGCAATACCATAATACGGAATCCCTAAAGCACCCCTAATAGAATCTCCGTGCATCATAAGAATCTCTCGATTCTCTACTGTGAATTTGTGCATGAAACTCTTAGGGATTATAAATTCAATGTTATCAAAATTTCGAGTGAAGTGAGCCATATGTTGATACATCATATAGTCCCAACTCAGATATCTATTCTTTGAGGGTGGCTTTTTCTTCATTCGACCATGATTTCCTACAACACAAGGCACAATGATTTTTTCAAAAGACGGCGCCAATTTAGCCAAAGCCTGTGAAATAAGATGAGCACCATTGATCATCTGCATCATGGCTGCCATCTCATTGGTTTCAACTAATTCCTCGTGAATATCCCCGCTAATCATATCACCAAGCATAGGAACATAAAGAACTGGTACATGCGCATATGATCGTCGCCAATGTACCAGTTCAAGAATTGTAGATGCCCAACCATATAAGCGTTCGTTAAATATTCGAAGATTATACGAGTTCAGCCCACTCATTTGCTCGATATCAACATACTCCCCAATATGGGTATCGCATAAGGGAGCAATAGCTGACTGAACATTGGATACATCTGAGGGAACCTCATAAGGTTCTGCAGGAACGGTTTGAATGATATTGTGTATATCACTGAATGACTCCATCATCCGATCTTCTAATGCTGTTTGCTTAGTCTGTATTCGATATAATTTCTCAGTTAATTTTCGTTTGGATCTTTCAGACTCTAATTCTCTATCATGCTGTGCTTGGCGAACTAGTTTTTCTTCTGCACTCTTTTCTTCGTCGGACGCCTTTTGGAAATCTAATTGATCTTGGTATCGTTGAATGCCTCTCCGTATTGATTCATGTGAAATTATCACATTGTATTCTTGTTCCAACCATCCACTACAATCTCGGTATGATAATCCCTCTTCTCTCTTAATCAATAATTTTTGCTGCACTTCGGGAGATAGATTTTCAAATAATCTGTAATTCATAAATTAATTCTCTCTTCGTAATCCGTAAGAAAAATTTGCCGCTATTCGGTCCATTGATTTTTCTGGTATATCTTGAGGATTTTCTAATGAATGTAATATTTTATCAGAATAATCTTTCTCTCCTGTGGCTTCTTCCCATGTTAATGGAATTACTACTGCCCTAGAACAATCAATATAATGTACTCCTGGCATCCAAATACCACAATCAGAACACCATCTGGAATCTTCGATCTCATTCTTCTTCTTAAGCCAACTCCAAAATCCTATTTAACTCTCCATTACACTTGCCAAAATACTTACGTCAAAATCAACTGTTTTTTCAAACATTTGCTCCCGACCTTTGAAACGAAAGCCTCTATTCTCATCATCCCGAGGTGTCCTAGTGATAGAGCACCTGCAATTTATTATACCCATTTCCCAATTTCCTGATGGAAGCAGTTGTTTATTGTGTGTCCAAAGGAAAACTACTTCATCAAATGTTAATGGGTTCCACGACCGCCGAATTTTTTTCATTTCCCGAACACGATTATCATTTGCGTGGCTCCAAAGATAATCATATGTATATTTGTCCTCATCCTGGTCCCACCCAGAAATCCTACCAAGCATACTTACATTGCTAGTTTCAGTTCTCGCAATGCGTTCCAGTGCGAAACGTTGTGATGGCACTGCCTTATTCATTTTCATTATAAGTGATTCTAAACTAAAAACTCCGTCAGCGGTATAGGAATCACTTACAATATCTGCAAATTTACTAATTGCTTCATCGCCAAATAATTTTATACGCTCTCCAATTTGGTATCTTCCCTGCTTTACGACCTCCAATGCTTGTTCATCAAAAGTTCCCATTTTGCCCGTAGAAACTACTCCAGCACGGAAACCTTTACGAAATAATTGTTCAAATGCTTGGTTGGCAATAGGAAAATTGACTACACTCCAAGCCTCAACAGCTTTTCGGACACCTTCAATGACTTCCCCTTCTATAGCATTTTCTGAAAGAGATTCAACATAATCAAAAACTGCATTAGAAAGAGAACGATACAACTGCATCTCAATTCCTTTTCCAACCGCTTTTGCACCCCAAGGGAAATTGCCCTCAATATTTACACCAGCTTTTTCCAGCTGATTTTCTATCCAATCATATACACCTTCCGATGCAGGGTCAGGATAAGGATCCTCTAAGTTCTTTTTAAGTGTGCTAGATGGATCGGAGAGCGTTTTTTCGTCTTCAGGTGTGCTATCTTCCTTAGATACTGTTTTTGAACGCTTAGAACGACTCATAGTCTTACGTCGAAGATCTTCAG
>CEPZ01010511.1_pt1 | contig 10036 bp, 9 predicted proteins | sample 530461 | NCBI WGS metagenome assembly CEPZ01 (sample SAMEA2620106, study PRJEB7988) | marine metagenome | isolation source: saline water (ENVO:00002010), including | reverse complement strand
TCTTTTTTAATCCAATATCAAAAATTTGGAAAAATACAAAGTGCTGGTGAACATATGAAAAGAGAATTTATAGATTTGTATACAACGGGAAAGGATTAATGTTTATGAATGATGAATCACTATCACTTGAGAGTTTCGCGGAAGTTACTCCGAAGTTTAATACTATTCACAGCGAACAATTTATGGAATTGATTTCAAATTTTTTAGTTTCAGAAAAGTATATAAACAAGGAGTTAACTAAATTAAATGGAATTAAATTACATGACTTTATACTATATGAAAGTTTAATGGAAATTGAAAATAGGGTTGAAGATGGTCGTACCAGTTATGGATTAACAGAACTTTCTAAAAAATTTTATAACCTTGTTAATAGTAAAGAATTTCAATCTATTTATATTGATTTGGTATTATTCTTATATAAAAAGTTAGGAATAGATTTTTATTTTCAAAAGTCTCCTACTATTAGGGCACATTTTCCAAATGAAGCATCCGCTAATTCATATCCATTTTGGCATACAGACAGACAGGTTGGACACCCACCATCAGAAATTAATTTATGGATGCCTATAACATTTAATAAAGAGTGTACTTTTTCTATTATGTCATATCGAGATAGTTTATCAATTTTGAAAGATGTGAATTTTAATTATGAGGAACTTAGTAATAAGGCTTATGATGATAAAGATTTTAAACAGTATTGTTCAAATAATTCTATAGCAGTGGATGGTGAAAATGGTGTATGTGATGATTCTTCTTTTTGTTTTTTTAATAGTTTGAGGATACATTCAACAATACCTCCAGAAAAAGAAACTCGTATTTCGATTGATGCGAGAATAATTCCAGTAGAAACTTTTGATTGGACAACAAAATATAAAGGTGTGGGAAGAATGGGTGCGGAATGGTGGCCAGGTGGAAAATTTGGATATTGTGAAAAATCAATAAAGGAAATATTAAGTGAGACACATTAAACCCTTTTGGGATGAAGAATATAAAACATTAGAACATAAATAATATGGTGTGTAATATACTTGGTGACGTTAATGAAGATATGGTAGATATATTAGGAGATGTTATTAATGGTTCTAATATAGATTTTGATTTATTTATAACACCTTCATTTGAGAGAAAACAATGTAGTCATGATGATTTAAAGACAAATAGATTAGTTATTGCAAATTATGATATATGTACGAGTATTAAAAATGAATTATTTCCATCAATAAACAATTTTATAAAGGACAGAGAAGATTTAAAGGTTTATGTTTTAACACCACATTATTTATTGAATGATTTTGATTTACCTACTCAATTTGAATACGGAACTATAGATTTTTGGGTAAATCAGTTTAGGAGTGAATCACAATTTGGACATTTGAATTATTCAGAATATGAAAATATATTTAGAACCCAAAAAGATTTTTTAAGACAAAAACATTTTTTAGTGTATCTTGGTTCTTTTAGAGTATTTCGTCAAAAATTATGTCAATATTTATTGGCTCGTTATCCTGATAAAAGTTGGATTTCTTATATTGATGTCAATAAAGAAATTGAAGATCTAAATATAAAAGAACCATTGGATGTGTGTAGAGAAAGTAATCCTAAGATACCGAATTTTGGATTATTTTTATCTTCGTATTTTAGTATAATATATGATACAATTTTTGATGAGACATATGAAGATGGAGATTATCAAAATGTAAAATTTACTGATAAAATTTATAGGTCAATAAGAATGTTCCATCCTTTTTTGTATTTAGGACAATATAAAGCATTAGATAAATTTAGGAACTTGGGATTTAAAACTTTTGATGGTATATTAGATGAATCATATGATGGCATAGAAGTTCCAGAAGATAGATATATGGCAATTCTTAAACAGATTGATTTTATAATGAATAAGGATAAAAAAGAACTATTCGATTTAGTTAGGGATATGGAAGAAATTTTATATCACAATTATAATCATATTGATGTATTTGCAAAAAGACAGAAACAAAATTTAAATAAAAAATTAATGGATTTTTTAAAATGAACTTTGAATTTGATATAGAATTTTTTGATAAATTTGTATTTCATGGATGTCAACCAGAGTTTATGTCTATAGAATATTTGATTAATGCGTTTACTTATAATGAGAATTTAGAATTTGATAATGATAAAATTAATATTTGGTATGTTAGAGACGATATTGGATGTAATGATTTTGTATATAATAATAATTTAGAAGCAATTGAGAAAGTAATTCCAAAACAAGTAATACCTGAAATTAATAATAATAAACTTATATTAATTCTTTCAACGGAGAGTGAATGGCAGTATGATGATTTTTGGAGAAAAATAATTGATTATTGTGAATCTATAGGTATTGATAAAAATAAAATCAATATTATGAACTCTAATATACATACGAAACTTCCAAATAGTTATCCTTTTACTTTTTCAAGCCTACCGTGTCCTACGTATGATTTGGCACTATGTTGGATGGATAAATATCCAGATTTTTTCCCATATACTGATACTGTAGTTGAAAATCTTAAAAATAAAAAAAAGGATAAAAGATATATTTGTTTGAATGCCCATTATCAAGAACATAGACATTATGTAGTATATAAGTTATTTGAAAAGAAATTACAAGATATGGGATATATAAGTTTTACTTTAGGACAGGGGATGAATTATACTGATATGCCTAAAAAAAGAATTATATTTGAGTGGAATAGATTTTTATCAGATTCAGATTATGAAATAAAGGATTATGATATGTCAATAGAGTTAGTTGATAAATTACCTATAAATCTTGAGCGAGAAGATTTTTGGGAAGATTATTATCATTTTCAGAATCCAAAATTAAAAAAATATGTTTCAAAAGTAAGACCTCAGATGTTACGAGATCCTAAGGTAGTAAGTGATACATATTTTTGTATTGCTAATGAAACTTTACGAGAATCAGATAATGGAAATATGTGTACTTTTTCTGAAAAAACTATGTTGGGTTGGGTTTTACAACCAACTATAATTGTGGGTACTCCAGGGATAGTGAAACATTTAAAAAATTTAGGGTTTGAGAGTTACGATGAATTGTTTGATGAATCTTATGATGAAATAATTCCAACGAATGAAAGATTGTTAAAAGTTATGGATGAAGTAGAAAGAGTTTGTAGGATGCCTGAAAGTGAACTTAAATCAATTTATAATGATTTGTTACCAAAGGTAAGACATAATCAAAATAAACTTTTTGAATATTCTATTTTAGGAGATTGGAAAGATATTTTGGGGAGAATTATATCTAATGAATGAAAATCTACCAGTATTTAATTTTGTTTTTGAGGAATTAGGAAAACCTAATGGTAAACCTGAAACGACTACCAATGGTATAGTTTATAATTTAGGAGAAACTTCTTTATTTTATCAAAAGAAAAATTTTGATGTTAATAATATTCCAGATGAAAATTATATTTACTTGATTGAACCTTTTGGTGGTATTACAAATATTTTATATCGAGATCATTTTATAAATTATATAAATTCACAAGTATTGACGGATATTCGTGAGAAGAAGTGTACTTTAGTTATTGGAACACCGTCAGAGGGAAATCTAAAAACCAAAGATATTAATCAACTATATAGAATAATAAAAGATAATAATTTACCTACATCTCAAATAACTTTTATTCAAAGTAATTATAATTTAGAAAAACAATTTGATGATTTTTTACAATCAAGTTCTAAATTTTCTGATAAAATAAATTTACTTGTAACTGAACATAAATTAGAAACTTCTAAAGAGAGTTTTATAGAAATGAAACGGGGTGATTGGAATTCATCTGAAATGAAACGGCCACCAACTCTCAATACCATAGAAGAAGTTGAAAAAATTAGAAATGAAATTAGACCATATAGATTCGTATCTTATAATAAATCATTGAGGCCAGATAGAGTAGCCTTATTGTCTTTATTGTATAAAGAGGGTATATTTGATGAAGGCATGATAAGTATGGGTTCTGAAAGAGGTGGTTCTGCGGGAAGTCGTCAACCTTGGCCAACAAATTTTGATTTCCTAACAGATACTCCATTAAGAAAAGAGGTCGAGGAATGGTCTGAAAAACTTGAACCATTACGACCAATGAGTATAGAGGGAGATGTCAATGTAGATAATATTGATAGTGGGGAAAATGAAGGAGCCAATCCTTGTGGTTATACATATGGAGAACAATATAGAAAAGTTTATTTCCAAGTAGTAACAGAAGATGTATTTGAGGCCAAGTCAATGTTTTTTAGTCAAAGTACATATAAACCATTGGTTCAATTAACACCATTTATTATGTTTGGTAGTCCGTATATGATGAAAAATTTACATGAAGTTCAGGGATTTGATAAATTTACTTTCATAGATGAATCCTATGATAGTGAAGAAGATAACAATATAAGACTTCAAATGATAGTAGCAGAAATTAAAAGATTGTGTGAAATGCCAATTAAAGATTTACATGATTGTTATTATAGTGAATTAAAAGTTTTAAAAAGGAATCAAGAAAGAATTTTTGAAGAATCACCGTTTATGGATGATTATAATTTATCAAGATATTTATTAACGAGGAATTAAAGATGTTAGAATTTATAAAAAATATTACACCAGATTTTGATGTATCTACTTTAGATTTAAAAATAAATAAATTGAAATTAGATAACAAAAAACATCCTGAAAATAAGGCCATTAAAGGACTTGATAGAGTTGCAAGTACTCAAAATAAGGTATGGGATGAAGATATGCCAAAAGAGATTAGAGAGTATATTGAAAAATTTAATCTTGGTAAATATCATGTGAATATGAATGTTCAAGAACCTGGTCAAATGTGTCCATTGCATATAGATAATCATAGTGAGGCAGTTAGAATGTTTGGAGGGCCGTGGACTAATTGGAGAAGAATCTTAATATTTTTAACAGATTGGAAAATAGGACAGACCGTTGGATTACGGGAAGAATGTATGACTAAATGGAACGCAGGTGATTGTTATACATTTGATGAAACTGATCCTCATTGGTCAGCAAATGGTGGAGAGAATACTAAGTATACTTTAGTTATATCAGCAAAAAAATAAAGGTTTTAATGAAATATTTGTATAATATAGGTTGTAGCTTTTCAGAAGGAAATGGAATAGCTGAAGATCAAGGAATTAGCGAAGCAGTATTGGCAAGAAAAATAGAATCAGAGGCTCGTTATTCGGCTGTAATGGCGAAGAAATTAGGTTTAATAGAAATAAACGAAGCTAATGGTGGTGGTTCTAATCAACGAATATTTAGAAAAGTTTGGAATTGGATTGCAAAAAATCCCGAATTGTTATTTGAAACTATATTTGTTATACAATGGAGTTATCCGCTAAGGGCAGAATATTATAAAGATCCATACCACAGAAAATCCCAACCAAAGTGGCATTATCTTGAATATAAGGCTGTAGTTGAAGATAGAATGAAGATGTGGCGTGAAGAACCTGAACTTATAGAAAGATGGGAACATGAAAATCGGTTTAAGTCGGGGTTAGATTTTGAACCATTATCTCCAAACTCTGCAAGTAATGTAACACTTAGGTATATACTATCATTACAATCTTTTTTTAAAGAAAATGATGTAAAATTTATTTTTTTTGAGGGAGATGATACTGAGGAGGGTGGCCATATTAATTTCACTTCTAATTTAGGAAAGTTGGTAGATACAAACCATTGGATTTTAGAATCGTTTGTTGGATATTCGGGAAAAGAATTGACTTTAAATAATCATCCAAATAAAAAAATGCAAATATTATGGGCAGAAAAATTAGAGAAATTCATCAAGGATAAAAATTGGCTGAGTTAATAAATATATCTAATAATTTTGCATCTAAAGATAACATACAGGCCGTGTATAAATTATCAAATTCTGATAAATTGATAATAGATAAGGCATCTGAGGGGTGTAGAGTAGAAGATTTAGAAGTGATAGGAAAATTTTTTAAATCGAAAGGTTATGAAGAAGATGATTGGGTAGTAATTTCACCTTCACCCGACATTAATCATAAAAATCATATTTTCATTGATACATTTTTTTATGTAATTAAAGAATGGTACAATGGAGAATTAGGAGAATTTCCAGAATCAGTATTTGGTTCAAATGGTTCAGACCTCAAACCGATAACCACAAATAAGGAATATTTTCCATATACTAATGAACAGATTTTAGAATTATATACTGCTAAAAAGGATTATATGTTTATGTCATATAATAGACGGCCCTCAGAACATAGAGTTTGGTTTGTTAATAAATTATTTGAAACTAAGTTAATAGAAAAGGGATTAGTTTCATTTTTATCTACAAAAGATATGGTAGTGGATTCAATTAAAGAATTCATCACATTGCTGAGCACAACATCAGACGTATCAGATAAATTTTTAGATAACATTCCATTGATAATAGATATGAATTATGATTCTTCACCAAAGGGAACAAAACAGAAACAGAAGTTTTATGATAAGAATTTTTTTGACTCGATTCACTATTATAGAAATAATTATACAATTCCATTTGATAATATAAAAAAATGTTTTTTTAATGTGGTTACGGAAACTGATTTTTATAAAAGACCATTAAAGTTAAGTGAAAAAATTTATAAAGGTATAACAACAAGTCCAATTATCACATTTTCAACACAGTATACTTTGAAAAGACTCAGAGAACACGGATTGAAAACTTTTCCAATGTTTTTTGATGAATCCTATGATGAAATTATTAGTGGTCCTGAAAGAGCAAATAAAATATTTAGTGAAATAGAAAAAGTTTGTAATTTACCATTAAGTGTATTGGAAAATAAATATAGGGAAGCACTTGATGTTGTTAGACACAACCAACAAATATTATTAAATTCACCAAGTTTCTTGGAAGTATTAAATGTAGATTTAGAAGAACATGATCTTTCTATTAAGAATATAGAACATTGTAAACAAGAAGTGTTAAAATATGAACTTGACATTCTTTTTTTAAATCAAAATGAACTCATTCCACTAAATACAGTTGGTGATGAGCCTCCTGGTGACAGTTGTTTTAAATATAATTACAAAAATAAAAATGTAGTTTTTAAAATGGAAGAAGAAACATCTAATTGGGAAGAATGGCAAATATCGGAAGTAGTTAAACATATAGCATTAAGGTCTAAAATTGATATTGACGGTATAGTAAAAATTTTTCCAGTAGTGGTAGTTCTAAAGTGTATTAAGAAGGGTTATATTGGGTTTGGAATTATTATGGAAAAGGTAGAAGGAAATCAACCGTATGATATTTGTCTGAGTGAAGATTATGAAACAAGAATGGAGATTAAAAAACAAGTAGTAGAATCTTTAGAAGAACTGTTTAATAAATATAAATTATCATGGGATGACCAATGTATAGATAATATTTTATGGAATTCAAAAACACGTAGAGCTACCATAATAGATCCAGTCTTATTACACGCGACTAATACAGGCCCCAGGTTGCAACCTGGATATAGCATAGATATAGCTAAGGAGAGTAAAGACTATATTTTTAATAGGCAACACATACCTAAAGAAGAATGGTCAAGTTTTGTAAATTTAAAAAATTCAAGACCAGTTCCAAACAAAAGTGTTTATGAGTTTGTTGTTTCAGAAATTAAAAATGCAAATTTATATGATTTAGATAAGATACCAGAATTTTGTGAAAATTATTCAAATTGGATACAATCAACTAAATTAAATAATTTAATTGGATTAGATAATTTTAACTCTAAACAATATGTTCATGGAACTTGTCAATCATTTGATTTTTTTTATCTTTCACATATAAGAAAAAGAATGAGATGTTTTAAAGGTGATTTTGCATATCATAGATTATCTTGGGATAAAAAATTTAATTGGTGTTATTTGGAAGATGACCATATTCAAACAAATGATGCAGTAATTATGTCCATACCATTTTCTGATAGTGGAGATATACACCCACGAACATATGAAATATTGGATGAATGTGAAAAATGGGGAGTTCCAGTTTTTATAGATTGTGCTTATATGATAATAGCACGAGATATAGATTTTGATTTTAATAGAGAGTGTATTCAAGGTGTTTCATTTAGTATGAGTAAAGGCTTTTATGGTGCGGAGAAATTACGGATTGGATTAAGACTTACTCGTGACTACAAGGACGATCCAGTAGAGGTTTTTAATTCAATGCAAATGTTAAATACTGTTGGAGTTCATGTAGGACAAAGAATTATAGATAATTATTCAGTTGATTACAACAATGAAAAATATATGGATAGACAGATAGAAATTTGTAAAGATTTGAGTATAGAACCATCTAAATGTGTTTTGTTTGGAATTACAGATGAAAATCATACAGAGTTTGGAAAACATGATAGAGGAACTGAATGGAGAAGGGTTTGTATTTCACCACTATTCGGTGATATGAAAGATTTGCATTATGAAGTTTGATGAAATAATTTTATTGGGCTGTAGTCATTCTGATGGTACTAAGATTGATAGTAGAAGTTTATATGAAAAGGGAAAAGAATATAATTTAAGATTACCTAATTATGACCATTGGACTAAATATGTGGAAGAATATCTATTTAAAATGTATAAATTAGAAAAAAGTTTATGGAGCAATAAATATGGAAATTTGATATCAGACTTTCATAAAAAATTTGTTGAACCAATAAGTAAAGTTGAAAGAGATTATGCAGATATATATAAATCTAATCAAAATTGGGCAAGTATTTTATCTGATAAGTTGGGTGTGGGTATAAAAAATTATGCTTTACCTGGACATGGTTCATTTAACACTTTAAATGAATTTTTTATTAATTATGAAGGTGGTTATAAAAATAAATTAGTTTTGTGGGCATTTACATATCCAACAAGAGATAATTTTCACCCATTTATTTTTAATTATATGGGATTTAAAGATAATGTTCATTTTCTGAAAACTATATATATAAATTTTGCAAAATCAGTTGAAGAGCAAGGTGGAATATTTAGATGTTTTTTTATTGATTCTATGGACCCCTTTGATGACAACTGTATGAATAAAATTTATAAAGATTTAAGTAAATATTTTTTATTTAAAAGTCCAAAACCATTGTTTAATCAGTTACCATTATCAATTCAAGTAAAAAGATATGATGGAGTTCATCTTGATATTAGTGTACAAGAAGATATAGCGGAGTATTTATATGAGTTCTTCTAAATTTGATACATTGTATGTTGGTGGTAGTAGTTTTTCAGAAGGTGGTGGATTATATCAACCTGATATTAAAGACCTTTATAAAGAAATGTATGATGTGGAGTGGAATCATTTTCATGAAGTTACTTATGGGTATCGAGTTGCACACGAATTAGATTTAGATTTAGTTATGGATGCCAAATGTGGTGGTGGACTCGAAAGGTTGGTTAGGAAGTTTCAGAGTTATGTTAAAAATAAAACTTCTAAAGAATTAAGTAAGACTTTTTTTATTATTGAACCACCTACTGCAAAAGGACGATTAGATTTGTATTCAAATAATGAAGAAAAATATTTTATGGTGAATACGAATGATGTTAAGGGAAAGTGGCAAACAGAAGTTGGGATATCATTTGATTATGATATGGGTGAAAATAATGATATCCAAAATCGTTCAGAGTCAAGATTGAGACCTGGAGTTATTTCTTATTTACAAGATTTTTATGATATAGACAAATATGATGATAAAATACGAGGTAATTTTATGTTTATGATTTCGTATATGTTATATAAGAAGTTAAATTTTTTAATTTTAACTTCAAGTTTAAATGGATTTGGTAGAGATATTCGTAAACATTTATTATATGATATTTTCGAGTGGTCAAAAATAAATAAATTAACTGTAAAAGAGGAATTAAAAGATAAAAGTAATGATGAACATCCAGGATATTTCGGACACAAAGAATTTTCAGAAATTATATTGAGTAAAATTTAAAATGTATATACTTATATATGAAAGTCCTGTGGTGATAACAGGGGGTATAAAAACCCAA
>CEPZ01086209.1_pt1 | contig 10037 bp, 7 predicted proteins | sample 530461 | NCBI WGS metagenome assembly CEPZ01 (sample SAMEA2620106, study PRJEB7988) | marine metagenome | isolation source: saline water (ENVO:00002010), including | reverse complement strand
TTGACTGACCATAGCTTAACTCTGCCTGCTGAACATAAATGGGTTGAAGTTGGCCAAAAGAATTTTGCTGAAGCGGGTTTAGTTGTAAAAGATGGTGTGACCCCTTTGGTGCCTCACACTGATTATGAAGTTAACTATGCACTTGGCATGATACGCGCCCTCCCTGGTGGTGCTATGGATGCTGGCGGCGCAGTTATGTTTAGCGGCCAGTACAATGCTCGCTCTGGTAAGCGTATTAAAGGCGCAGTAAACAGCAATATTCGTGTTCGCCTATTTGGTGAGGGCGACAACTTAGCTAACGGTAAACCTGTGCAATTTGAAATCTATGATGCGACGGTTTCACCTTCAAGTGAAGTTGATTTGGCTGCGACTGAATTTGTATCAGCTGAATTAAGTGGCACAGCTAAGTCAAAGCAAGGCAAACCAGCGCCATTTGTTGTTGACGAAATCAGTGCATAACCCTGTTTGATCACCGCTGGGGCGAAAGCCCCTTTTTCACATTATTAAATCTATTTTCATTGAGTTAAAGCATGGCAGATAAAAATCTTGAGTTAGCACTTCGCATTGTTGCTGAAGCAACTGGTAAGCAAAATATTGAGCAGTTAGTTACAGTATTGCGCAATATCGAGCAAACGGCTGAAACTGCTAACCCTGCGGCTGATAAACTCAGTGAACAGCTAGATAAAGTTGCTGAGCACGCCAAAAGCGCAGCGCCTGAGACTGAAAAACTTGCTGATGAACTAGATGACCTTGAAGAAGCTGCAAATGGCGCAAAGCCAACCACTGACCATTTAAATGACTCACTTGATGACACCACCAACAGCGCTACAAACACAGCCAAAAGCGCGGGGAAATTAGCAAATCAATTAAACGATTTAGCTAATCAGCAACAGCTCATTCGTAACTTTGAGCAATCAAAACAAAAACTAGAACAAACTGAGATTGCCACAGCAGCTGCTGCTCGTGCTTTAGATGAATTACATAAGCAAGCGCAAGACTCTAATAAGCCATTTGTCGAACTTGCCCGAGGTATTGACCTTGCTGAAAAAGATCTACAACAGATGCGTAATGAACTTACGCAACAAACGAGTAAACACGCAGGGTTGCAACAGGCATTAAAACGCTCGGGTATCGATACCAATAACCTTACCGCTGCTAAACGTAACTTAGGAGCCCAGTTCGATAAAGCAGGCAAAGCCGTAGATAATTTTACCCTTGAGTTAAAACAAGGTAATGCCGCACAACAGCAACACGCGGTCAGCCTTGGCAATGTTGCAGGACAAGTTGCGGCATTAGCCAGCGCATATTTTGGATTAGATAGAGTAAGCCAAGCCGTTAGTAGTGTTTTTGCCACGGGCGATAAGTTTGAAAAACTACGTGTGCAAATGAATGGTTTAATGGGCGGAATTGCTCAAGGTGCAGAAGCCACAAAATGGATTGCTGAGTTCACTAAAAACACGCCTCTTCAATTGGGTGAAGTATCACAAGCGTTTGTGAAGCTAAAAGCATTTGGTTTAGATCCTATGGATGGCACTTTGCAGTCAATTACTGATAGTGCCTTGAAACTGGGTGGCAGCTATCAAGAAGTTGAAGGCATAAGCCTTGCTCTTGGCCAAGCATGGGCAAAACAAAAACTCCAAGGCGAAGAAATATTACAACTCGTTGAACGAGGCGTACCAGTTTGGGACATGCTGCAAAATGTCACGGGTAAAAATGTTGAAGAACTGCAAAAGCTATCTAGCGCAGGACAGCTTGGCCGTGACGTTATAAAAGATTTAATTGACGAAATGGGCCGTGCCAGCGCTGGAAGTGCTGCGGCGCAAATGGCGCTATTTAGCGGTCAGGTATCAAACGCAAAAGACAACATTGAACAGTTTTACAACCTAGTTGCTCAAAGCGGTGCTATGGATTGGCTGAAAGGCCAATTAACCGAGTTAAATAATCAATTTGCTGAAATGGCTGCAGATGGCCGCTTGCAAGAGTGGGCGCAGGCTTTCAGTGATGCAATTGTTAATACGGGTACTGTGATTAAAAATACCATTGCCACTTTATACGATTTCAGAGAAGAAATTGGTTTTGTCGCTAAGGCATTTTTAGCGCTCAAAGTGGGCAGCTATTTTAGTGATGTTATAAGTGGCGCAATAGAAGCCGCCCGAGCATTTGCGACTTATAAAGCAGCTGTCGCTGCCAGTACGATAGAAACGAATAAAGCAACGGTTGCTGCTGGTAAATGGCGCAGCGCCATTGGCTTTTTGGCACAAGGCGGGCTTTATACCGCACTTATTAATGAAGTGATTAATGTTGGTATTGAATATAACAACTTACTCACTATTGAGGCTCAAGTTGAAAAGAGTCGCCAAGCAGCGACAGAAAGCAGCGAACGGTTAAAAGCCGAACTTGCATTAGTCAGTGAACAAACAGGTATTTTAGTTACTAACATGGAAGAGCTTGAAGAAGCTATTTCATCTGGGGTAATTCAATTAAACGAAGCAAGTGGCACATATGAAAATGTTGCGCAAAAGCAACAAGCATTAGCAGACGCGACTAAGGCCGCTTTCGAAGCTGAACTTCAGCGCCAGGAGTTTTTAAAACTAACAGTGCCTGAAGCATTGGCAGTCATCGAAGTACTTGATGCACAGGCAAACAGCTTAAACGGTGTGCGTGACGGTGTAGACGGCTTTTTACAATCTATTGCATCTGCCACGACTGCATTACAAGCTGGAGGCGAACAATACAACCAGCAAATCGAACACCTAACGGTTTTAAAAGCTAAGTTCGAAGCACATAACGAAAGCTTAGAGAGGCAAAAATACTTAGCCGATGATTTAAGCGCTGCGTATAAAGAATTGGGCTTAACCAGTGCACAATCTCTTACCGAGACAGCCACCAAGTTACAAGGTGCATTTGAGCTTATACAGCAAAATAACGAGCCAATTGCCTTGCAGCAAAAAGCGTTTTTAAAGTGGGCCGATGCGGCAGTTGAAGCGGCAGATGCCACCGACCAGGTTGTGCCTCCAGCCGTAGAAGCCGCAGCTGCTGCTTTGGGACTAACTAACGAACTCGATAAGCTCATTGCTAAAGCCAATCAATTAAAGCCTGCTACCGACCACAATAGTGAAGCTGTAAAACAGTTTACTCGGGAGTTAGAGCAAACTCGACAAGCTATACGCATAAATAACGACGTGTTGAATAGCTCAATTGCGACAACGGAACAAAAAGCGCAAGCACAAAAGGCACTAAATATTCAAAACCGTTTAGTTCAAGATCAAGAATCTGATCTAAACAAAGTTAGACTGTATGAAATCCAAACCCTTCAGCAATTAACTAATGAGCAAAATTCACTTGAAAGGCAGTTAATTCAAATTGAGCAACAATTCAAAAATGGCGTTATTACCGCTGAAGAACATAACAATCAAAAACAGCGACTCAGCAATTTACTTAACGTAGTTAATAACCTACTCGGTGACTTTAAAAACGCGCAAGATGCTGCAACAAATTCGACTAAACAAGGCACTCGCGCCACAGAAGAGGCAACTAAGGCAAATGAGCGTTCACTCAAGAGTTTACGTGAGCAAAAAGATGAATTAGAGCGTGTAACTCAAAGTGCTAATAGAGCAGCGAGCTCACTTAAAAACTATGCCAGTGCAGGCCCAACAACCAGCGACGTTGCGAACTATCAAGAAAAACATGAAAAAGACAGTGCATACAGCTTTAACAGTAAAGAGCTTGAAGCCGAAAAAGCTGAGCGTTTACGTACTGATACCCAAACAAAGCTGTATGCCAAATATGAAAAACAGATAACTGCTGCCACTAAAAATAGACAGCTAAATGAACTCTACAAAAAAGCCGTGGAGCAGATTAGCTACCTGTCAAAAGCACAGCGCAACGAATTGGCAAACCTAATAGCCAAACAACGAGAAACCATTAAGGCGCAAAAGCAAGCACGTTCACGTTCTGAGCCAAATGATAAAAGCAGTTCAAATCAAAACTCAAATACGGACTTTAGCTCAGGCTCTGAAGCTGATTACTACAAACAAGCCAATAGCCCAAGCTCTAATAATTTAGGTGCTGAGCTGAGAGAACTGATCCAACTACTTAAGAAACAACACTCAGGTAAAACAATCAAGTTAGTGCTGCAGCTGGGCAATACCTCAACTGAAATATACGCACAAGTACGCGATGAGTTATTAGCAGAATTAGAACAATTGAGCAAAAGCCAATGATTGCAATAAATTCAAAACAATACGAACAATTTGTTTGGGCCGATGAGTTTGCTTATACCCTAATCGCAGAGCAAAAAGAATATGCGCTTAATGGTGCTGCACACATAGAAAAAACTGCCAAAGTAGCTGATAGGCCCATTACCTTAGTGAGCATAATAGAATCAGCCGATGTTTTTAATGAGCTATTTAACTTTGGTCAGACTCAGTTAGACCCTTTTATTGTCAATATTAGAGGCTCTGACTATTCCGTAACTTTTGACCATTCTGAGCAACCTGTAATTGGTCAGCCAATCCAAATTTATTCTGATACAACTCCCGACTTTTTTGAAAATGTAACGATAAAACTGAGGACGGTTTAATGAGTTTTTTACGTAGTAATTTAAAGATCTTTAAACCTGAGCGCATTGGCAGTCAGCCTAACGCAGGTGGACACCGAACTATGAACGCGATTGTGAGTGGTAAGCTTAACGAGGTTTTTAGCAGTATTAGTGATGTTGATCATGCTCGCTCAGCTTTTGACTTAGTAAAGCTATATCCAGCTCTTGCTACGACAGGCGATGAGCGCCTTCAAGATGCACACATTTTTATAAGTGATCAACCAGACGATCCTTTAGTTAATACTCTTTTAGTTGAGTCTCCTTACTTACGTGATGACAGTGAATTAATGCATATGTTGATGCTAATGACGACTTCTGACACTAAATACCACGGCACATCTTTATTAACAAAGGCTGTCAATGCTAATGAAAAAACCATTGACGTTGAGCAGGTAAGTCGTTCACTAGCACCAACAGTGGTTAATAAACATAGCAAAGTAGGAGTTAAACCAGAAGAAGAATCCCAGATTAGTTTGTATAGAACGCACCGAATTCAAAGCTATGGAGAGTTAACTGAGTTTAATGTTGAAATACCCGATATTATGCTTGGTCGCCCTCAATTCAAGGTTAGTTACCAGCGCAAAACGATTAATGGTATTTATGCTGTTCCAACGGGAGGTGTATTACTTGGTAAGAATATCAGCGGTTCATTACCAGCACATTTGCCATTGTATAACGGGCTATATTTAACGATTCGCTACATGTCAGCTGAAGATTTTAGATTTCACTCATTTGATGCTGGGCAAATAACACTCGCAGCAGGTGAATCAGTTTTGCCTGAATCAGTACAATTGAAGAAGCAAGGCAGCGAAACAGTATACAAAGATGATGGTCAGGGCCGCTTTATTTCTGGCGGCTATATATTCGCAACAATAGATTATGAAACAGGCGCAATAACTGAGATACAACCAGTTGATTACGTCGGTACAGTTGAAGAGTCACTTGGTGCATTAGTTCAGCTAAAAGCTCTAAGTATTCGAGAAAAACAATTCTCGATGCCCACAGATAAGTTTACTCGAGAGTCTTTATATATTCGCTGCACTAGCACAACAGGCGTAGAACTCAGTGCATCAAGTGACGCTTCGGGGAATATAACTGGCACCAATATTACAGGCTCGGTCAATAGCTCTGGCTTTGTTGAATTAACATTTTCAGTAGATATAAAACCCGACTCGATTAGCTACGACTATGAAGCCTTAGTTGAAACAAATGTACCAGCCCCACCAGGAGGAATTGATAGAAGCCGATTACCTGAAGGTGGTTATGTTCCAATTTTTCACCAATTTAATTTAGTGTGTATTCAGAACCGTAGTCGAATTACCCAACCAACACTTAATGTAAATGATGTGATCAATATAGAAGCGAATGCTGATTTTGTGGATATAGTTGATAGCAATTTGCAAAGCTTATATTCCCCCACGAACGACAATTACGCATATGACCCAGTAACAGGTGAAATTACCATTGCCTCTGGCATTAGTTCTTTTATTTCTCCGTTCATCATAACTTCAGTGGTTAGCGAGTTAGCATTAATTGACTCTATTAATAGCAAAACTTTACAACTGCTTTCTCCGTTAAAAAAGAGCTACCCAGTAGGTGCAACTGTTAGCAGTGTATATGTGTTAGGTGATTTACAAGCTTACACCAAAGATGAGCGAACCTTATCAGCATGGCAAAACAACTTTGATGACACTGGTGCAATTGCATCTAGCGCCGTTAATACAGTGCAATACCCAATTGAACTCAGCAATTTAGGTTCAATTGCACAAAAATGGGCAGTTGTATTTACTAGCACTACGGCTTTTAACGTATATGGTGAACATGTCGGCTTAGTGTACAGCTCTGACACAACTGTTGATTGTGCACCGATAAACTCATTTGCAGCTTCCCCTTATTTTACCATTCGTAAAGAAGCATTCGGTGCGGGCTTAAACCCGGGTGAGTGCTTTTTGTTTGAAACAACAACTGCAAGTAAACCCATCATGCTTACTCGCTCAGTCTCTCCTGGGCATTCAAATATTGAACGTGACAACTCAACCCTTGCATTCAGAGGAAATAAAGACTAATGAGCACCCCTGTAACTGTTTACTCATCAGATGATTTAGGAGCACCACAAGTAATTGAGGGGCGACCTAGCGAATATTTAGAAGTATTAAAAAAATGCTTAGTTGAAGGTTATGGCAGTAAGCCTGGTGCGGGATGGTTACTTGCACATACGCAAGTAATTCCTCCGTTTTTAGCACTTAAAAACGATACAACTAAAGGTGCATCTGGCGGGTTTATAGTTTTTGAAGCCGCTGATAATGAGCCAAATACCTTTGTGAAAGGAAACTATTGTTATGATTGGGTTTCAATAGGAAATGCCAGTAATTTAGGGCCGAACATAGGCATACAGGCGAGTACAACTAATCCCGCAGATATTATTAAGAACTGGCTGGTAATTGCAACCTATTATGGTTTTTACATATTTGCTTATAAGGATTCTCAAAAAAGTCAAAATGCTTTATTCAATTCGACTTGTATTTGCTTTTTCGCAGGCGATTTAATACCTACTATTCCCAATGATCCATCTCGATTTATAACGGCAAGTGGCAACATCCCAACAACCAGTTTAAGCATTCATCATTCCTTAACGACTAGATTGCCTAGAACAACTTCAGCTGCATCGGGCGAAATATTTGGTATTTCAAATAACATCAGAAGCCAATACTATTTGTCATCATTATTTGGTCTGAATAATGGTAGTACTCAAGCTATTTACCGAGGCACATCACCAGATATAAAACTTTTAAGCCCTGTAATAATTATTACAGGAACAAAAGACCGTTATAACTCTTTATTATGCAATGACCTAGAAACCCCATACTGTCGGGGTATTATGCCAGGTGCACATATTAGCGCTGAGTTAGGTTATTCCCATGTGCCAATGCCACATTTTAAAACCATCAATAACATTAGTTATTGGCAAATACCTGATTATTCGTCTGATGCGTCAGGTGCGTGGATAAATATGGAGGAGTGGTAATAATGTTAGTGCCTCAAATTGTTCTTAATAAACCTACAACACCAATTAATCTTGCATTGCTCGTAATCGAGGTTGATACACGAGCCTCAAGAATACAAGTTTTAGACAGAGGGACAGGTCAATTACAAGCACATCTTCCCATTTATTCGCCGAAGCTCTTTAAGTTCCTACCTATAGAATATGCTTCACGACCAAATTTGATGGTGATCATGATAGATGATACCAATGTATTTAACGCTGCTATTGCTGATAATGTGCAAGCTCAGATAATAGATCTAGTTACATTTGATCCAAACGACTTACCTACTGCACAGTAATGAAATTTAAATATGCGCATCAGGTAAACATTTCTCCTCTGGCCGTTAAGTTTCAACCTCGCGGCACGCTGACATTTACAAAACCTTATACTGTTAACGTGTCGCCTCTTAGAGTGCGCTTTGGGAATAATGAGCCCGAGCCAGAACCTGAAGAAAGTAAGCTTATTGCCATTGAGGTACAAATTGAAAGTAATGACCTTGAAACGGTTTTTCAGCAATCCGAGATGTCGCAAGCGATACTTAAAAATAAAGCCGTTCAGTATGACATTAATTGCAGAAAGGCGAGGAAAACAACTCAGCAAATCATATTACATGATCAATCAGTAGCTATAAGCGCTTTGCTAAGCACAAGCTGGGTCGTTTCACTTGATATATTAGTCAATGAAGAAGATATAACCTGGTTGGTGTCAAACGAATTACTTAGAACAATTACAAAGGCACCATGGCAAGAAAAGCCGCTTTTAACTCAAATCTCTACTAGTAAATGGCAAAAGTATCTTGTAACTAATAACGAGCAAATTATTCGTTTTGGAAAAACTGAGATTGAATATGTTTGCTACCGTTCTATTAACCCAGATATTGGTCATGTGAATTTAACATTCACAGCCACAACACAACCCAATAACCAAGCTATAAAACTGATTCTGCCTGAATATCATAAAACTTGTTATTGGGGTTTACCTGGCGGGTTAGTTAGAGCAAATGATGATATTCCCACTCTTGATTTAAAAGTTCCCATAGAACCCCAGATACAGAGAACATATATAATGAAACCAAGTATTACATGCAAACGCATAGGCGATGATCTCAATGTTCTAATCACTTCTTTCTCTTACAACTTAGCCCGCGGGCAATTTTGTGCGACAGGGTCACTTAAGTTTTGTTCACGGATTGATATGGAGCGCGCTGTAGGAAATGAGCTTAGCATTATGGTAAATGGCTATGAATTCATTGTTATTTGCGAGCAACCTTCAAAAAACATGAGCTTTGGTAATAATAGCTATTCGGCTCAGTTCCGTAGCAGGTTCGCGGAATTATCAGAACCTTACACACGAGCGACCAATTACACAAATCAAACACCAAAGACACTCGCGGGGATTATGAGTGATGTTCTCACTAATACAGGCTGGACACTTGATAATCAAATGACTGACTACGCGATACCAGCCAATGTATTCAGTTATAGAGGGCTAACACCTGCAGCAGCATTACTAAGTATTGCAAAGAGTGTCGGCGCAATATTAGATATTGATGAAGTGAACAAAGTGGTAAGCATTATACCTGAGTGGCCTGTGAGCCCTTGGCAAGTAGATGATGCTGTTGCTGACTTAGTACTCAACGAATCACTTTTACTTGAACATAACACTCGCTCAATTACACAAACTGAACATAACGCCGTTTTTGTAAGGGGAGAACAAGAAGGTGTTGCCTGTAAGGTTATAAGAGCAGGCACTGAGGGGAACCTCTTTGCTAATGATGTAATAGACCCATTGATTACTGATAACCAAGCTGCGAGACAACGCGGTACTTGCGAACTCGCTCGTTCAGGTAACAAAGAAGAATCTACGATAAGAACTAAGTTAACTACGAATGTTCCACCAATTCGCCCTGGTATGCTTATTGGCATTAGATACAACTCACTCTTATACAAAGCTACAACAGATAGCTTAAGTATTGCGGCGACAATAAATAGTGATGGTGCGATAAGTGTAAACCAAACGGCTAAGGTGCTAAGTAATGTCCAACTCGTTAAATAGATTTTCAGCTGTATTAAGTAAGCAGCAGCGTAGCATTGTTGAAGTTGTTTCAGTCAACCCTAATGGCACAACTTTAGTAAGACATAGTGATAGCAGCTTGAGCACAGTATTAGGTGATAGCGTTGAATCTGGTAATGTATACATTGAGAATGGAAGAATAATGGCAGCTGCACCGCAGCTGCCATATTCGGAGATTCAAGTTTAATTATTTGGAAAGCCGTTTCATATTATGAAAAATGGAGTTTTCGCAGTTTTCGCGCAATTGATGTTAAGTTTTCGCGCGCGGCATCATTTATGACAAGCGCGCAGCGCTTACATTATTTTCGCGCAAGGGTGAC
>CEPZ01018382.1_pt1 | contig 10039 bp, 12 predicted proteins | sample 530461 | NCBI WGS metagenome assembly CEPZ01 (sample SAMEA2620106, study PRJEB7988) | marine metagenome | isolation source: saline water (ENVO:00002010), including | reverse complement strand
ATTTTTAGTTTATTTATGATTGGAGTATTTGGTGGATTCTATACTGTTCCTTTATATGCCCTAATACAAAAAAGAACAGAACCTAAATATAGATCTCGTGTAATTGCTGCGAACAATATGCTAAACGCATTCTTTATGGTTTTAAGTGCTGTTTTTGCTATTGTTTTATTTTCTTTTGACATTCAAGTTCACGAGTTGTTTTTGATTATTGCCATTTTAGGGGCATTAGTTTCTATTTACATATACAATCGTGTTCCTGAATTCTTTATTCGTTTTGTTATTTGGATGTTATCTCATACTTTATATAGAGTTAAACATGAAAATATTGATAATCTTCCTGAAGAAGGGGGCTGTATTATTGTTTCTAATCATATTAGTTTCTTTGATGCATTACTTCTTGGTGGTGCGTTTAAAAGACCAGTAAGATTTGTTATGTTTGAACCAATTTATAATATTCCTATTTTAAAACAATTTTTTAAATCGGTAGGGGCGATACCTATAAATACACAAAAAGCAAATCCAGAATGTTTTGAAAATGCATTTAAGGAAATCAAAAAATTATTAGAAAATGGCGAAGTACTTTGTATATTCCCCGAAGGTAAACTTACTGCTGACGGTGAAATTGACGAGTTTAAACGTGGGATTGAAAGAATGGTAAAAGAAACACCCACTCCTGTTTTACCAGTAGCTATTCAAGGACTTTGGGGAAGCATGTTTAGTCGTAAAAACAAAATTAGATTTCCAAGATTAAAGTGGTCGAGCTTAAATGTTGTTGTCGGTGACTTAGTAAAGCCAGAAGATGTTTCTGCAAAAGATTTAGAAAATAAAGTTAAAAATTTACGTGGTGATAAACAATAATAATTATAATAATATAAGACCTATTTGTTAATAGGTCTTTTTTTTTATACTTATTATTAAAAAAAATACTTGATTGTTTTTTTTAATATTGATATTCTTCAAAAAATTTAGGAGAATTTATGGATACAAACAATAATGCAAGTACAGATAATGTAGAATCAGTTGAGGGGCAAAATATTCAACAAGATGAACAAAAATTATCTTCGTCATATAACTTTTTCACATTACCAGTTATTTCTTCTTTTTTCTTTTTTTGGCAAATTTTTAAGGGAATATTAATTACCTTTGGAGTATTTGCAGAACAAGATAAAAAACAAAGAAGTTATGTTAAAGATGCTAATCATAATGTACACTTAAGTAGTTCTTCAAAAGCAAGTAATTTATTTACTTTAGCTTTTATTATTGGTATATCTGTAATAACATATTCTGGATTAGAAGCTTGTTTAAAAGTTTTTAAATATTTTTCTGATAGTTATCTTTTCTTATTAACTCCATTGTGCTTTACTGCTTTTTGCGCTTTGTTTACTTCAAATAGTTTTAATAACTATTATACAAATAGTAAAAACTTCATAAAGTATTCTATACTGTTTTGGATTGTTGGAGCATTACTTGCTATTGCTGCTACATTTTATCTTGAAAGTATCGAAGTATTTCAAGTAGGCAAAGCAGAAGGACAATACAGTATTGCAGCTTGGTTCTTTATTCCAATCTTTATTTTAACAGGTTACATTCTTCCTTTTACTTTTTCTGGTTTAACTTTATTTTTGACTTTAAAAGATAAATCTAATTCTAAAAAAATAATAACAACCTTATTAGCAGCTTTTTTAATTAGCTCTTCTTATTATGCATATATTGGTTTTAATAGATATCAGGTTAATACTGAAATTCAACAAGAACAATTAGCTAAAATAGAAAAAGAAAAAGAAAAACAAAGACAAATTAAGTTATCTAAACAAAGACAAGCTGAAAGAAATGCCAAATATGCAGCAGAAAGAGCCAAATATACTGTTTTTTCTCCAAAAGTTATGTCTGCAATGTATTTACCAGATGATGATGCTAAAGAATATGATTCAAGACTTGCAAACACAAATACTGCGGCTGTGTTCATACATCCAAATATAAGAGATCAAATCACCGTTAAGCTTGAAGGTATTGAGAAATATGAATATGGAATGATTATTCCTACTGGTACTTATAATCTTGAAATTATTTCTTATCATAGTAATTTCAAATCATATAAAGAAATAATAAGAATTACAGAAGGGGGATTTGTATTTTATCCTAAACTTGAAAGCAAACATTAATAATAAAAAAGCCTATCATCTCAGATAGGCTTTTCTTTTTTCTTTATGTTTTAATTCTTCTTGCTCTTTTAATTTATCATACTCTTCTTCTGCAAGGGCTGTTATTCTTTCATGGACTAATATCCATTTTTCATCATATTGATCATTTTCTTTTCTAAACTTTTTTTCTAAATAAGACATAACTTCAATACTTTCCATTGTTCTTTCTTGTAATTCATATTGTGTCATACCGTCTCTTTTAAAGCCTTCTATTGAATTAGACAATACATTGTTACTCAAATACTTTAAGTCTTCGTCAAACACACGTACAGGCTCTCCTACGAATAAATTTAATGCAACCTCTGCCATAAATTCTTTTATTTTTTCATTTTTACCATATAACCTAAATAGCTTGGGTGGTGAATCAGCATTATATGTCCCACCTATATAAGAATAGCCTACTAAACCTTTATCAATAAAGTAGTCATTGATATCATCTGTTCTCATTGCATTAAATGCTTTCTTGTTATAAAGAATTGCATAATTACCATCAGTATGTAAAAGTAAATCTTCCGCCTTTGTCATATCATAATCGGTTTCTTTTGATTTTTGTTTTTGCTTCTTTACTCTATCTCTATAAGAATCTATATTTAAATTATACTCTTCATATTCTTTTTTTCTTTTATTAACATGTTCTTTATCAATCATTGCAGATGATAATATTTCTTTTACTTTTTCTTTTGTTAACAAACCTTCTTTTATAGCTTTTGAATAACCACCAGAAGCCAAAAATTTTGATACTTTGTTTTGATATACTCTGTATAAAGTCTCTTTACCCGCAGGTGTATGACCACCAGAAGCTCTAAATGGATACTTATTTCTATGTATTTCAAGAAGTTTTTCTCCTAATGACATACCTTTATATTCTTCGGCAACACTTATTAATAAACAATTCCATTCATCTTGAGTTCTTCCTACTATTTTTTTTGACTTTGAATCTATTATTGCATGTTCATATTTAAATCTTGGTTTAATTACTTTCTCTTTTTTTTCTTGACTTAACATTATTGCATTATTGTTTTCGTCTCTTAATACATTACCTTCTTCATCAATATCGCAATAATTAGCTTCCCACCTATCTATTTTTTTCTCCCTTATTTCAAAATCTAAACCATGAGTTTTAAATCTATTTATTAAACCTTCATAATCTTCAATAGTTTCTTTTTCATAACTATCTACGGAGTATGTGTAGGCATTATCAGGATGAATTTTACCGTCTTCATTGACGGTGTAAAAATACTCTTGGAAGGTAAGTAATTCTATATTTATATCTTTCATACCTTTATTATAACATATTTATAAACTTTTTATAATTATTTTTCTTTTTAATTTTGAATATTTATTCTCAGTAATTTTTCTATTTTTTGTAAAATCATTTATAAAATATTCTATGTTATATTTTAACTTATCTTTAGGTTTTATTTCTTTATAATATTTATCAAATAAGTATCCATTGTCTTTTAAATAATAATATTGCTCTTTCTTACTAATTTTTGTGTAATAAAAACTTTCTTTATATTTATTATATAAGTTTTCATCTATTATATTTCCTTCATATAATATATAAGGAACTGAATAAGAAATCATTTTATATCCTGTTTCTTTGGTATGAAATCTTATTAAACTAGTTAATTTATTATGCAATTCATATTCTTTATTATCTAAAAGCTCTTTTGATAAATCTAATACACTTTTTGAAAATAATTCTAATCTTATTCTATTTATTATTTTTTTTCTTATTTTTTCATAAGATAATTTAAGATCAATATCCTTTTTCTTTACTTCTTTTTTTATTTTTAAAACAAACTTTTCATCTAAACAATCAGAAAAAGAAGGTATTCTTTTTGTGGAATCATATTCATTTAATCTAAATCTTATTAAACTTAGCAACTTCAAGTAGTACTCTACTTCTTTTTCCTCTATTAAATCATTTGCTAATTCAACTATTTTTTTATCATGAATGAATAAATCTGATTTTTTTTTTAATAATTTTTTCAAATTATTATATCTTTTTTTTATGCAAATTTCATTTGACATTGAATCTTTTCTTTAATTCATTATCTAATTTTAAAATATAATCTTTACCATACTTTTCATTTTCTAAATCAGTATATAAAAATTCAGGTAAATCATTAGTAAATTGTTCACTTAAAGAAGCTAGACCTAATGCAATAGAAGCAACACTATCGGTATCTCCACCTAATTCAACACTATTTTTAAGTATCTCTGAAAATGTATTAGATTTCAACAATACAGTTAAGACAGCATCAATCGTATCAATTGCATCACAAGCTACACGATCTGTTTTATCTGTTCGATAAATTTCCTCTATTTCCATTAACAATTTATCTCTAATTTCATGCTTATTTATATTCTCATACAAGAAGTAATGACCTATTAAAGCAACTGACTGAGACGATACTATTCCTTCATGCGTATTATGTGTTATAGAGGCTTGAATTTTAACTTTTTCTTTTAATTCTTCTTTATCTTTTATATATGATAAAGGAACAGAGCGCATAGCTGCACCATTTCTAATACTATCTGAATTTATATTATTTAAAAAATCTTCAACTTCGCTATTTTCTATTAAAAAGTTATAAAACCCTTTTGCATATCCTTGTCTTTTATCTCTATGGAATGCATTTAAAAAATATTTTGCAACATTTTCTTCTGTCCACTCAATTTCACTTAATAATAATTCTGCGATTGCCAATGACATTTGAGTATCATCAGTATATTGACCTGCTCTTATATCATCAATTCTACTATCATAGTATTCTGTTAATTTATTATGTTTTTTTATTACTTCTTCTTCTTGGAATTCAAAACCCGCTCCATAGGCATCACCTATTGCTATTTCTATTAACATATATATTCCTCATTGTTGACACTGTATTATAGCAAATTATACTTAAAAGTCAATATTGATTTTATTTTTAAATTGTGTATAATATATACTCTAACTAAGAGGTAAGAATGGAAAATAATATTGAATTATTAAAACAATATATTATTAATAAAGATTTTGAAAAAGCTACAAATCTCATTAATAATTCTAATCTTGATTTATATCTAAATATCGACATATTATTTTTATTATCCATAAATAATAGTTTTAATTATTTGTTTGATATTTATTTAGATTATTTTAAATTAAATCCAGAAAATAAACCTCTTATTAATAATGGAATATCTATTTCTATTGAAAGTAATAATTTTTATGCTTTTCAAAAGTTAATAGATAATTCAGATTTAGATGATGATAAAATTACTAATTATATACTATTGATTTCTTCTTTTTTTTATAATGATATGTTAAATATTTTGATAAAAAAATATCCTTCATTTAATTTAACCTCTTTAACTGTATTAAGTATTATTATTAATTTAAAAAATCATTATTTCTATAGCACCATTATAAAACATATGAAAAATATTAATGAAATAAATGAACAATGGATAGAAGAAAATATCAATGATACAAAAAATAAACAAAATATAAAAAAAATCATTAAAATAAAAACTTTTTAATATTGATTTTTCATCTTTTCTTTATATATTATTATATAAGGAAAAGGAATTATGTTACAACAAAAATTTATCAATGCAGTTATAAATAATTGTGTACAGGAAGTAGAGTATTACATAAAAAACACCAAAATAAACCCTATAATTAATAGACATGATCCATTAAAAAAAGCGGCTTTCTATGGACATTCAAATATTATTGAAATCTTATCTAATGATGATAGAGTTAAAATAGATTATCAAAATCATATTGCATTAAAAATTGCATTTGAAAGAAAACATATACACACTTGTATCAAAATTCTTGATATCTATATTTCTAAATTAAAAAGAACAGAAGAACATTTTAGCAAAAATCACTTAACATTATGTTTGCTTTTAGGTAAAAATGATTTATTTAAAATATTAATTAATCAAAATAAATATTCTACCAAAGAATTTGAAGATGTTTTAATTGCCTCTCAATATTATCACGATAAATGGATTATTCCACTTATTATTAATAATTTAAATATTGATTTAAAATGGATACATACAAACATACACGATAAATTATATCAAAATATTATAAAATCTTATATAAATATACTTAATTTTTAGTTTGACTTTACTTCTTTAATTGTATATAATACAGTCAAAATTTATATTATAATATATTTTAAAGGGACGAACATGCATTTACAAAAAATATATGATACGATTTCTGATTATAATGAAACAAGGATTTTAAGATTAAGACATATATTCAAACAATATCAATTTTCTGAAGATGATTTCAATGATATTTATCACTTTATCTATATCAATAGACTTGATATTAATTGGTATAAAATAATTAATGAATACTATGAAATAAATGAAAAAATCCTTGATATAGCTATATTTTTTGATATAGAATATTTTAAAGCTATTTGTAAAAGTGCAAATATAGATCTATCCTATAATCAAAATACTTTAATTACTCATTTTCTTATTAATGAAGAATTCGAAGGGGCTGTATTTCTTTATGGATTTAAAGAAGTAAAAGATAATTTTGATATTCAATATTTTTCTGATTTGGTCGGGGAAGATGTTGTTAATAAACTTATGTACTTAAAAAATATCAAAAACTTTTGATATTTTTTTTATTTTTAATAATTTTAAAGTATTATTTCTTCCATTGTAGCAAATTATAACAAATAAATCATTAAAAATCAACTCTTTTTTGCATAAAATTTAAATAATTTTACCTATAAGTTATTGATTTTAAATGTTATTTATATCTTAAAATAACAATAAAAAGATTGACAAAATCGGTCAATTTTTATATAATATAGTTGTTCTTTAGGGGTAAGGAACAAACTCTCTCTCACTAATCCCCAAAACTCTCTCTCTTATAAAAAACCTCTTTATCAGGGGTTTTTTTATGCCTATTTATTATACAAATTAATAATTTTTGTTATGAAACATTATACCTAAAAAAATATTTTAAGTTGTTGATTTTATTGTATTTTTATATTAAAAAATAACAACAAAAAGGTTGACAAAATCGGTCAATTTTTATATAATATAGTTGTTCTTTAGGGGTAAGGAACAAACTCTCTCTCACTAACCCCAAAACTCTCTCTCAAAATAAAAAAAACTCCGATGGGGTTTTTTTTTTGCTTGAGTTTTATTGACATTTTTGTTATAATAAATCATAATCAAAAATCCATCTTCACATTATATTAAATCTTTATATTATTTCTTTTAATATATTCATTAGCTTTCAAAACTAACATTTGAGTTACTGCACAATCTAATTTGTTGCTCATTACTTCTTCTACTAATTCTTCAAAAGAGATAACTCTTTTATTTTGAAAACATTCACTACTTTCTGCTGACAATGAATCTTCTTTATGTTCACAACCTATTGCTAAAAAAGAATAACCCTTTTGACAAACAATAGATGGATGTTCTACGAAATTTCCAAGTGGGATTAGTTTTTGATATGATAGTGATAACTCTTCTTCAAGTTCTTCTTTTGCTGCTTGTTCTGGTGTTTGTCCTTCTTTTAAACCACCTTTAACAACTTGTGTTATTAAACCATTATAAGAATATCTGAATTCATCTTGAATAATAACATTTCCTTTTTTTGTTATTGGTAACACCCCTACACCTTCTTTTGTCGTAGGTGTAACTCTTAAATGCTCACCTTCATGCTTTCCTTTAAATAAGACTTTATTATTTTCTACTTTAAAATATTTATTTTCCATTAATAAATTTTCTTTTATAGTTTTTATCATTTTATATTCCTTTACTTGATTATTTTTATTATATCATTTTTTTATTTATTTTCCATTATATTATAATATAATTATTATATAAAAAAAAAGCAAACTTAAAGTTTGCTTTGATTTTTCATCCATTGTTTTCTATTTTTTTTGTAATCTTTCCAAGATCTTTTTGTATCTCTGTAATAAAGATCATCATACAGATAAACATGTTTCATTTTTACTTCATGTGCTCTTGAAGCTCTTACTTTTACACCTTCCTCTTGAGCATATATGTTATTTCTATACTCCTTTCTAAAAGCATTGCTTCCTTCATTAGCGTATGATTTCCATCTTTTTCTGTATTTTTGAGTAGATCTATCACAGTAATAAGGTTTATATGCTCTTTCTTTTACACCTCTGCTTTGTTTATATTCAGAAAGTATTTCTTTTAAATCAACAACAACATTTTTTTCAGTATAAATTTTATAAAGTGCATTAACTTTAATATTAATAAATGAAACAACAAATTTTTCAGAGTATTTGTTGTAAACATGTGATTCTTTTTTATCTACAACAAAATTACCTTGTTGTTCCGAAAATTCAAAACCTTCTTCTGTAAATTTATTTCTTAAAGTCCCACACCAGTAATAATAAGGGTTTAATAAATCATCAAAAGTTTTAAATAATTCTTCTTTATTTTCAAAGTAAAACTTTTCGCCTTGGTAGCTTACTATTTTGTATTTCATATGACATTTCTCCTGTTAAGTTAAAATGTCGATATGTTGCTTTTGCTTTAAATTTATACATTTATTTGCACCTTTAATAAGTTATGTTGTTAATATAGCAAACTCTTTTTATTAAATCAAGACTATTTTTTTTATTTTTTTAATATATTTTAATAAAAGAACAAAAAAATATAACATGCAAATTGAAGAGTTTTTTATAGATTTAGTAGTTGAAAATAGTTTTAATGACTTTGTTTATCTTATTGAAAGTGGAAAAGTAGATCCAGCTTATGATAATCATTTAGCTCTCGTTATTGCTGTTGAAGAAAATAAATATAATTTTGTTAAATATCTTTTAAATCTTAATTTAAATATTTCTCATTTAAACCATTTACTCTTTCAACAAACTATTGAATATAACTCTGATTTGATTTTGCCGTTATTATTAAAGGATAGACGATTTTCAGTAGAAGATAATAATTTTTATCCTTTACGATTTGCACTTAAACATCAAAATATTAATTTTGTAAAATTATTATTGGAAGAAAAAGATATTAAAGATAATATAAATTTAGAATGGATTTCTTTAAATATTAAAAATAAAAAAGAATTAAATATTATTAATTCTTTTTATAAGATATTATATTTTTAAAAAAATTAATTAATTTAATCTAAATGTTTTTGATTTAAACAATCATAATGAAAACCTTTATCTATTAAATTATTAAGATATTTTTCTTCTTCTTTTTCAGAAATTAAAATAATATCTTTTTTTATTAATAATTTTATTAATTTTTTTGGTATAGATTTTAATATATATACATTTTCTATATTTTTATTTTTCCAATAATTAATAACTAATGATTTTATATCTTTATTAAAATAAAAAGTAACTAATTCCATATCTTCAATATTTTCTGTTATTTTTTCAAATGTAATTAGTATATTATTACTTTTATTTTGAGTTATTTTGTATTCTTTTATTATTTTTTGCATAATTAACCTTTTTAAATATATTAACTTTTTATTTTTTTTAGTCAATTATTTAAATTTAAATTCCGTTGCTCTTTTTTTCTCTTCTTTTTTATCTAATTCTTCAATTAATGAATCCAATTTATTTTGATTTACTTCTTTTTTAAATTCACCATTTACTATTTTATTAATGAATAAATCTTTCATACCTTCTTCAACATCTTTGTTTATCATCTTTATTTCTTCTTCTGAATATCCCTTATTCTTTGCTAATTCTTGTTGATTTTCATAACTATTATTGTAATTTTTAACTAAAACATTATTCAATGTTTTATCAAAAAATGAGCAAGAACACCCATTCAAATTGCGTAGCAAT
>CEPZ01073452.1_pt1 | contig 10042 bp, 10 predicted proteins | sample 530461 | NCBI WGS metagenome assembly CEPZ01 (sample SAMEA2620106, study PRJEB7988) | marine metagenome | isolation source: saline water (ENVO:00002010), including | reverse complement strand
GGATAATATTCCAGAGTTTGATAAAGTGTTCACTCGCAAGACTCCAGAAGAAGTCGGAGCGATGCTTGATGAGTATCTTTCTAGTGAAGAGCAGACGGAAGGAAGCTCTGTAGAAACGGTCTACGGAGATACTAAGGAAAGTGTATCCGAAGTCGATTCTGCTTTTAAAGATCTATTGAGTTCTTAGAACTTAAATAGAGGGGGGCTCCTTGTTCGTTTTGTTCCTCCTAGATACGACCGGGAGCCCTCCACACAATATATAAATAGAGGAAAATATGGGAAGGACAAAAAATAAAATAAAAGAAGGAAAATTATCTATATCGGATATGCGTGGTCTTATTAATAAGAAAGCCGGCATGTCCGTTGCGCATAATTTGACTGAGGCCAACCCTACAGAAGTGAAAGAATGGATTCCAACCGGCTCTCGTTGGTTAGACTCGATTATCTCCCGCGGACAATTAGCCGGCATACCGGTAGGAAAAGTTATCGAAATTGCTGGCTTAGAATCCTCAGGTAAAAGTTATATGGCGGCTCAAATTGCAGCTAATGCTCAAAAAATGGGCACCGATGTGATTTATTTTGATTCAGAGTCTGCTATCGATCCAAGCTTTTTAGAACGCGCAGGCTGTGATTTGAAGAACATCTTGTATGTTCAAGCACAGAATGTCGAATTTGTTCTCGAGACGATTGAAGATCTTTTGGGTAACAACGATAATAAAATGTTGTTTATTTGGGACAGTCTTGCTTTAACACCAGCGATTAGCGATGTGGAAGGCGATTTTAATCCGCAGTCTTCGATGGCTGTTAAGGCTCGAATTCTTGCAAAAGGAATGTCAAAATTAACCGTGCCGATTGCGAACAGCCAGTCAACGTTTTTAGTTCTCAACCAACTTAAAACAAATATCACCAGAAGTCCTTCAGAAGCCATGGTTGAGCCTTACACGACGCCTGGAGGTAAGGCTATGATATATTCCTACTCGCTCCGTATCTGGCTTACAGGACGTAAAGCTAAGGCGTCGCATGTACTTGATGACAGAGGATTTAGAATAGGGTCAGAGCTTAAAGCAACCCTCAAGAAAAGCCGCTTTGGGACTCAGGGTAGGCAAGCTACCTTTAAGATTCTTTGGGGCGATGACATAGGAATTCAGGACGAGGAGAGTTGGTTTGAAGCTATTAAGAGTTCTGACTACCTCAAGCAAAGTGGAGCATGGTATTCTCTCCGATACGAAGATGATACAGAAGAAAAATTTCAGCCTTCTAAATGGAAAAACATGTTAGAAGATCAGAGATTCCGAGATCGCGTACTGGAGTTAATGGACGAAGAGGTGATCCTCAAGTTTGATAAAAGAGAAGGCGACGCAAATGAGTTTTATGATATAGAACATGAGGAGCTACAAAAAGTATAGAAAATGGAAGAAAAGTTTCTGGAAAAGTTACATGAATCATTTCCTAGTCTATCTTTCAAGCTTGTCACGGAGAAAGCGGTCGGCTTACCTTTCGGAGAGAAAGAAAAAGAAACACTTTTAATTAATGAGACGCCAATAGAACTTTCCTGGGCGCCTATATTATCAAAGTGCCCGGAAGAATATTTTGATCACTTTTGGAGCACCTGTCACCCAGCAATCAAAAAAGTTGTCACAGACAAGAAGAAAACAAAAGCTTATAAGATGTTAGAAAAATTTAAGAAAAAATATGTCGACAAAAAAGAAAAATAGAGTACTGATAATCGATGCATTGAATATGTATTTCAGATCTTATATTGTAGATCCTAGTTTGTCCGCAAATGGCCAGCCAATCGGCGGAGTAAAAGGTTTTTTGAAAATATTGCAGAAGTTGATCAGAGAAACAAAACCGGATGGCATCGTTGTTGCTTGGGATGGCCCGGGCGGATCTCGCAAGCGGAAAGCTGTCAATAAGGGTTATAAAGAAGGCAGAAAGCCTATCAGGCTTAACAGAGAGATTAGAAACTTATCAGAAAACGAGGAATTAAAAAATAAGGTTTGGCAACAGACAAGACTGGCCGAATATCTTAATGAGTTGCCGATTATCCAGCTGATGCTTCCGGAAGTTGAGGCTGATGATATCATCTCTTTTTTGATCCAGTCGTCGCATTTAAAAGGTACTCAAAAAGTTATTGTGAGCAGTGATAAAGATTTTTTTCAGCTATGTGATGATGAGACAGTTCTGTTTAGGCCCGTACAGAAAGAGGTCTTAAACAAGAAAGCTGTCCTAGAACGGTTTGACATTCATCCAACCAACTTCGCTCTTGCAAGGGCTATTTGCGGCGACAAGAGCGACAACCTTAAAGGTATCCCCGGAGCAGGTCTGAAAACGATAGCTAAGAGGTTTCCTTTTTTCAAAGAAAAGAAGGATTGCACTCTTGATCAAGTAATAGATGCGTGCGAGAGTGTTGATAGCGATTTAAAAATATATAAAAGCATATTGGGAGGCGCAGAAGTGATCAAAGAAAATTATAAAATAATGCAGTTGTACTCACCTTTAATTTCAGTACAGGGAAAGCAAAAAATTAAGAGTATCGTTGAAAATTTTAAGTGTGAGTTTAATAAAACTGAAGTTATTTGTATGATGAATGAGGATGGGTTTGGAGTTTACGATTGGACGGGCCTTTTCACAACAATGAAAAGATTTTGCTTGACAACAGAAGAAAAATAAGGTAGTATAATATTATCGATGCGCTTGTAGTTCAGTAGGTTAGAACGCCACTCTTATAAGGTGGAAGTCCCTGGTTCAAGTCCAGGCGGGCGTACCAGTAAATTTAATTAAGTAGAGGAACAATGTTACCAAGTGAAAAGGCAAATTTTTCAAAGTTCGGAAAGGACTTTCAAGAAAAATTGTGCCAGCACATGTTAACTGATCGTAGCTTTTGTGATCAGATGATGGAAATATTCGATGTAGAGTTTTTAGAACTCAAGTTTCTTCGTGTATTTGTTAATAAAATATTATTGTACAAGGATGAGTTTGGAACTCACCCCTCTTATAAAACCTTGGCTACAATTCTTAGGTCAGATATAGAAGACGAAACACCCGTCATACAAAAACAGACAAGAGATTTCTTTACTAGAATTTATAAGTCAGAGATTCCAAACGATGATTCAGAGTTTATTAAAAAGACGTCTTTGGATTTTTGCAAGAAGCAAAAACTTAAAGAAGCAATGTTGCAAAGTGTTAAACTTTTGCAGACATCTTCGTTTGATGAAATAGCACATATCATAAATGAAGCACTCAAGCTTGGTACGAGTAATGATTTTGGATATGATTATATTAAAGACTTTGAAGAGAGATGGATTCGTAAACCACGTGACCCAATGACCACCGGTTGGAAGAGGATCGATGAGATATGTGATGGAGGCTTAGGCAAGGGAGAATTGGGCGTTGTAATAGCGCCAACTGGAGTAGGAAAATCGATGGCTCTTGTACATCTTGGAACTCAGGCTATAAAAAAAGGTAAAAGCGTGGTACACTACACATTAGAGCTAGGTTCGACTACTATTGCTTCTAGATACGACAGTTGTTTGACGAAAGTTGGATTAAAAGATCTCCACATGTTTAAGGAACATATATATGGAAAAATTAAAAATTTAGATGCGAGCTTGATTATTAAAGAGTATCCCACAAAATCAGCTTCGCCCGGAACTGTTAAGAATCATTTAGAAAAATTAAAACAGCGCGGCCATGACGTGGACATGATTATTATTGACTACGGAGATCTGCTAAGACCTTCTACAATTAGAAAGGAAAAAAGACACGAATTAGAGACTATTTATGAAGATCTTCGCGCTATCGCGCAGGTCTATGAGTGCCCTGTATGGACGGCTTCTCAGACCAATAGATCTGGTTTAAATGCAGAGGTGGTTACCATGGAATCCATATCAGAGGCTTTTAACAAATGTTTTATTGCTGATTTTATTTTCACTATCTCTAGAACGACTAGCGATAAAAAAAGTAATGGCGGTAGAATATTTATTGCAAAAAATAGAAATGGTCCGGACGGCATAGAGTTTCCGATTAGAATGGATACCTCTAGTGTTTTTATTGACGTGTTGGACCAAGAAAGCGATGAGATAAGGAGTATCGTAAAAACTGTGGCCGAGCAGAAAAAGTCTTTGGAAGAAAGATACAAAAAATTTAAGGACAAAAAGAAACAAGATGACTTACACTAAACAAGAAGTAAAACAAGCAACATTAGAATATTTTAATGGTGACAACCTTGCGACGAATGTATGGATTACAAAATACGCATTGAAAAATAAGAAAGGAAAGTTGTTGGAGAGAACTCCTGACGACATGCACAAGAGACTAGCTAAAGAATTTTCACGTGTTGAAGAAAAGTTCGGAGGCGAACGTTCTCTGTCAGAGAAAAAAATATACAACCTTTTGAAAAATTTTGATTATGTAGTGCCTCAAGGTTCCCCAATGATGGGTATTGGGAATGATTATGTAAACGTTTCTTTATCTAACTGTGTAGTTGTCAAGTCTCCTGAAGACAATGTATCTTCTATAATGGATTCAGGCAAGGAGTTGGCGAACTTGTTTAAAAGGCGCTGTGGCGTCGGTCTAGATATATCTCACCTTCGACCTGATGGTACAGCGGTAAATAATTCTGCCGGTACAACGACAGGTGCTTGGTCATTTGCTGACTTTTACTCATATGTATGCAGAATGATTGGTCAAAATGGCAGACGCGGTGCCTTAATGATCACGATGGACATCAGGCACCCGGATATTGAAAACTTTGTGACAATGAAGCATAACTTAACAAAAGTCACTGGTGCCAATGTTTCTGTGAAAATAAGTGACCGGTTCATGGAAGCTGTTGAGAGCAAGCAATCATTTACTCTACAGTTTCCGGTTGAGTCTGATAACCCAACGTATACGAAAGAGATCGACGCGTGCGAGCTTTGGAACTCAATAGTAGAATCGGCTACAAAAACCGCCGAGCCCGGGCTGATGATGTGGGATAACATAATAAATAATTTGCCTGCTAACGAGTATGCAGATAAGGGATTTAAAACTTTGACTACTAATCCGTGTGGCGAGATCCCTCTCTCTGCATATGATTCTTGCAGGCTGATCTCTATCAATCTTAAGAACTTTGTTACAAATAGATTCACCGACAAAGCAAAGTTTAATTACAACAAGTTTGCTAAAGTTGTTTCTGCTGGCATGAGATTGTCGGACGATCTAGTCGAACTTGAGATTGAAAAATTGGAGAAAATTATTAAAGTTTGTGACACAGCAGATGAAAGACATATGTGGTCTAAGCTCTTGAGTGTGTGCAAAAGCGGGCGCCGTACTGGCTTAGGTACTCATGGACTAGCCGACGCTATAGCGAATTTAAATTTGAGGTATGATAGTCCGGAGGCCCTGGAAGAAATTGAAAAAATTTATGAGATTTTGAAAGTCGTTTCATATGAAGAGAGCGTAGACCTGGCTCAGGAACGCGGCGCCTTTCCAATTTTTGACTGGTCCGCAGAAAAATCGAATTCTTATATTTCAAGATTGCCAAATTTTTTGCAGGACAAAATTTCCAGATTTGGAAGACGTAATATATCTATTTTAACAAATGCTCCAACTGGCAGTGTCTCGATAATGTCTCAAACCAGTTCAGGTCTAGAGCCCGTGTTCAGAAATAGTTATACTCGAAGAAGAAAACTTTCTCATGACGAAAAGAATATAGAAGCAGATTTTGTGGATGAGCTTGGTGACCGATGGCTAGAATATAAAGTTTTTCACCATAATGTACGAGAGTGGCTCGAGACGATAGGCTCTACAAGAATAGAGTGCCCAGACTCCTTACCGGACTTTTTCGTCACAAGTGAACAAATTGACTGGAGGCAAAGAATAGAAGTACAGGCAGCAATTCAGAAAAGCGTTGACCATTCCATTAGCTCAACAATAAACCTTCCTAAAGGCACGGATCCGTCAACCGTAGCTGAGTTGTATTTTTTGGGATGGAAGATGGGACTCAAGGGGATTACGGTGTATGTTGATGGCTCTCGTTCAGGAGTCTTGATCACCGATGAAGAGAACGAAAAAGAATTTTCATCTTCCTTAGGTCACCCACGCCCAGAAATTGTTGAGTGTGACATTCATCATACCACTATTAAGAGTGAAAAGTGGACAGTCCTTGTTGGGCTTCTAGACGGCCGGCCGTACGAAGTAATGGGTGGTCTCTCAAACCTGATTGAAATTCCAAAAAGTTTGGTTAAGGGGGAACTTACCAAGATTAGGTTTAAAACTAAGGAAAATCGTTATGATTTAACAGTAGGTAGAAACGGCGATGAAATGGTTGTTCGCGACGTTGTAAAGATTTTCGACAATCCTAACAATTCAGCTTTCACTCGAATGATATCTCTTTCTCTTCGACATGGCGCTAAACCAAGCTTTTTGGTCGAACAACTTCAAAAAGATAAGGACAGTGACATGTTTAGCTTTGCTAGATGCATAGCTAGGATCCTCAAAAACTATATTCAAAACGGAGAGCAAGCATACTCAGACAAAGCATGTTCATCTTGTAGCACTGAAAATGGCTTAATTTATCAGGACGGCTGCATCACTTGTTCTTATTGTGGCTATGCAAAATGCGGATAGAAGGAGAATACAATGAAAATTAGTCCAAGGAATCGTCACATTGTAATAAATAAAATTGACAATGTACAAGAAAAACCAGAATCAAATGTTCTTTTGCCTGAGTCTTATAAATTGGAAGATGTTTCTTACGCAGTTGTCAAAGTCATAGAAATTTCGCCTACTTGTACAATTAATGTCAGTAAGGGCGATAAAATTGTGGTAGAAAATTCTATGATTCAGAAAATTGATATTTGTGAAGGTGAGTTCTATTTAATATTAGAGAACTACGTTTATGGAGTATTGACTAATCGATGAACAGAGAAACGAAAAAACTTGTAAAAAGAATGGTGAGACAACACTTAAATGAAGGTGGATTTTTGAGAGTGCATAGAATGCTTTTAGGAATGGTCCCACAAGTCGATGAAGTGGGAATTATGACTGCATGGAATCCAAACTCAGAACAATTGCCTCGTGATGAAAACAATCAGCGAAACAAAGAGCTGTTTAGAGATTTGAAAGCCGCCGGATATGGCCCTATAAAAATTAAAGGGAAATTTGGCAATTTCGAAAGATCTTTTTTGATTCCCAACATGACCAAATCTAATGTCGTAGAAATGGGCCAACAATATGGTCAAGATGCGGTAATTTGGGGCGCCAAGTCTGAAGATGATCAAGGTTCGGTTAAAATGATATTTCAGTATCTTGAAGATGGCCAGGTACAAGACGCAAGAGATGTTGTGCTGGTGGGCAAACATGAGCATGCTGAAGGCGACGCAGAAGACGTACAGGCGAAGGAAGATTATTATAGTGAAAAAGCAGGGAGAAAATTTGTAATTCCATTTTTTGATGAAAATTGGGAGTTTGAACTTGAGACAGATGGTATAAATGAGATATTATTAAAAGAAAACATTCCAGATGCAACGTTAGCCAAAAAGCTTTTGCAAAAAATAGAAGAAAGAAAAAAGAAACTGGCTGTTCCAAATGCATCTAAAAAATATTATTGGCACCATCGATGTATTATGAGAGAAAATGTACGAAAGCTTAAAAAATTAGTAGATTCGTACAATTCATTAGTTTAAAATAAGAGGTTTTAATGTCGCTAGCAGAATTACTTTGCATGGCCGTTCTTTCGGTCGGCATGTCAAATGCAGATTTCGCATGTTATCATATGGATACCGTAGTCGAAGCCGCTGAACAAAGTGATATAGATCCTGTTGTTCTTGTTGCATTGATTTATATTGAAAGCAGGTGGAACCCAAAAGCGGTCAGTAGATCTGGAGCATGTGGTTTGACTCAAATCATTCCGCGATGGTCAACCAACAAGAAAAGAAGCTTTGGTGAACGTTTAACTTGCCAGCAACTCTTTGATCCGGAGCTGAGTATCAGGAGAGGTGCTAAAATACTTGCATACTGGTATCACAAGTACGGTAAAAAAAGATATAAAATTGCTTTATGTGGGTACAATGCTGGCTTCAGCTGTAAGGGCCCGGATCCTTCCTCGCGAGGACGCGCATATGCTAAAAACGTTTTGAGGCGCACTAAGAAAATAAAAAAAGAAATAAAAATATTGCGTAAATACGAAGAAGAGATGCCTGGATGCATGCTCTATGAATAATCATACATATGAGTATGATGAACTGGTGATTGGTAGTGGGTTGAACGCTTTAGCGTATTCTTATCTGAATTCAATGCCACTAGTGTTTAACAATATCAAAAAACCATTTTTTTTTGAATCATTTCCACTTGGATTAGATACGGCTCATCTTTTTTATAAAAATGTGGAAAGGGATTTGAAGGGCTTTAAGGAAGACAAGCAAATAGGTGCATCAAAGTCTGAACTCTGGAAACGGCTTCTATTTGTGTATTCATTGGCGGGTTTGTCACCATTATCAAATCATGCAGCTTCCATGAGAATTGACAGCAAAAATTCTATCAAAGTTATGACGCAAGACTTTAAATCTGTTTCTATGAAATTTAACAAGTTAAGAATTTTTGACGACGAAGACATTCTCGGACTCGCACAACCAAAAGAAGAGACTAAGAAATATAAAGTTGTTGACTGGATCGACGTTAAATCTGGTATGGTCCATCCATATGATTTTTTAAAATCTTCAATTGATTTTGTCAGAGAGGTATACTTCTATCCGTCTGAAAGAATTGATGGCAAATCAAATAAGAAAGATCTTGTATCAATTTCTTATTTGGATGAACAACAATTACAAGACCATGATTTTTCTGATACTATGGCCAGGTTTAAGATATTGAAAATGATGAAACGCGCCGGAATAAAAGGGGCGAGGAATGGCAGAGATGTATTGCGCCCGGAGCAATATAAATATTATGCTTTAAATATAAAACCCAGGAAAAGAGAGTTGAGAAAACTTCGTTTGTTGAACCGGTATGAAAATGAAGAAAATTTGATTTTTGATTACAGAACAGATGAACAAATTATAAATGACGAAGACTGCCTAATCAATGACTATTGTTTTAAATTGAGCAAGACACTTTTAAAAGATGGATTCAAAGAAGAGTAAAAATTATTTTCACTTAGCAGGGATAATACCGGTGGCCGGCCAAAAGTTAGATTTTAATTTGCCATGGCACGACTGCTGCATGCCAATTTCAGCTAACTATCTGGCTATTGAAAGAGCAGTTGTTGAATGTGCGTATGCAGGTTGCGAAACAATATGGGTTGTTTGTCATGACGATATGCAGCCGCTGATAAGACATAGGTTGGGCGATTACATTAACGATCCTGTTTGGGTTTCTCGTATAAAGGACACAAGACCATCAGAAAGTAAGAAACAAATTCCAATTTTTTATGTACCTGTACACCCAAAAGATAGGGACAGAAGAGATTGCTTATCTTGGAGTATATTGTACGGTGCACAATCGTCGTATAGCGTAGGCCTACAGATTAGTAAGTGGATCACGCCGGACAGATATTATGTCGCCTTTCCGTACGGCGTATATCCCGTAGAGCTTTTGCGAGAACATCGAGACACAATTTCCAGTAAAAAAGGGTTTTATTTATCCCACGATAATAAAACTGTTAAGGATGGTGAATATTTAGGATTTACATTTAACAGTGAAGAATTTTTAAAACTAAGAAAGGGGCTTCGAGATAAAGCTACTGGTCTTTACACTTCAGAGCTTAGTGAAGACGGCATGCCAAGAAAAAAATACTCAGCAGAACAAAGATACTCAGCAAGATTTTTCACCCTTAATGAAGTTTTTGGAGCATTAGAACTAGAAGACAAGCATTTAATAGAAATTCCATGGTACCACAACGTTGATAGTTGGGATGGTTATTGTGAGTTTTTGGCCTCAAAAAACAAGAATGAGGTTCGAAGGCCATCAAAAGGTATTCTGTCTTATCACGAGTTTAATAAGATCGGACAAGGAGAATGAAACATTGTGTCGTTTATTGAAATTCCACACTATTTATTAA
>CEPZ01087459.1_pt1 | contig 10045 bp, 4 predicted proteins | sample 530461 | NCBI WGS metagenome assembly CEPZ01 (sample SAMEA2620106, study PRJEB7988) | marine metagenome | isolation source: saline water (ENVO:00002010), including | reverse complement strand
AGCGAAGTAGCCAGTTCCAGCAGTGAAATTCGTTATTATGGTAACAAAGACGTGACCTTGCGTGCTTGAATAAGCCCCGGCGTTCACTCTTTCGCTAAGTTCTGCCGTTGCTGTGTAAGAAGGCAGCTCGTCTTCAACAGTACTGGCTGCACCCGCATCGTATTTGACAAGAGATCTGTGCGGACTGTTCAAAAAATCAGTGTAAGAAGAACTTTTAGCAACACCACTGTGAACTACTTGGTCGAAGGGTATGTGCGCGTACTCATTAGTCTGCAAATAGCCTTCAACGGAGTAGTCTCTGTAATGAAGACCGCCTATACTAGAGTGATATGTTTGATAGTGAAAAGCCCTGCCGTCGTCTTCGTAGTAGTCAACGTCCCCGCATCTCCACAACCAACGTCCGCTGCTGCTGTGACCAACTAGCCCAGTTGTCGAGACAGAAGACCCGTCGTAACTGCCAAAAGTTCCTGTAGAACCGAAAGATCTTTGTCCCCCCTCTTCGCTAAAATCTTCGTCATCATGTCCGATGAAATACAAAACGCCTTGGTACAGCCTCATATACCTAATGTCTGTGCCGATCTCTCCGTGTTTTCTCCAAGCCTCAGTCTCTCTATCGAAACTCCAAATCTCATTATCACAAGCTGCCCAGAGCCTAGTTATTCCATTCACAGTACCGAAGACTATAGATCTACAGACCTTCCCTTGATCCATCCACTGAAGTTTGAGAGGACTTTCTTGCGTTACTAAGTTATCTGGTGGACGACCAAAGTAAGAAAAAGTCCTAACATCATTGCCAGAAGCATCAGGCGGGACTTGAATTTCAACAACGCCTGGAACACTAAACGACGCTGGCATCTCTGACGGGTCATCGTCTTTCGTGTAAGCAGTCTTCACAATTTCTGGTATCAAGTATCTTAACGGTTTGTACCTGTGCCAGTCTAACCCATCTTTAACCTTCTCAGCATCAATCTCCATTAACGGTTTGTGCTTACCAACCAATTGCGCAGTTGCCCCACCTGCTGTTGAAGTTGTAATATCCTCTATCAAAAAGATACCTAGAGGAACAATTTCATAAGACGCGTCATCTAGTTTTATGATAGCCTCGAACTTTGCTTCTTTCCTGAACAAAGCAGTGCCTTGCCCAGCAACCGTAGAAGCGAAACTAGCTTGTTGCCCTGAAACAGTTTTTAATTCGTTGAACCTTGCCCCACTGTCATCAAAAAGGCCATCGCCATTTCTTAGGTTTACCTTAACGCTAGAAGTGTGAAAAACCCCAAACTCAGCTTCCATAGAATGAGTAATAACAGGGTGAGACTTCAATGCGTCTACACCACCCAAGCCCAACTTATCGGAGAAATCAACCCACTGCCCGTTAGTGTCCTTAATGAAGAACTTCAGTTCGTATACTATATTTCGCTGCTTTAGCTGATCTAGAACATCAGACGTAGTACCAACTAGAGTGCTAGAGGAAGCTGCCGCTCCACTGTCACCACTAGTAACAGTAACAGGTATTGGACTTGAAATAATTGGCATCAGAAACCTCTATCCACACCATCTGCAACAATAGCCTTAAATCCAGTCAATGAAACACTGCCTGTGCTAGACCTCATCGCAAAGCCAACTTGATCGTAAGTCTCATCTGTAATTCTTCTCGGTGACTTGAAGAACCTTACGTCAATAAAGAAAGCAACATCGTTCAAAGACTCTCCCGTCCCTGCTCCCCAGTATATGACCAATTGATGGTTAGAGTTGTCGGAAATTTGGCTTACAGGTGAGGAGAAAATCTCTCCATACTCTGTGTGTACAGGAAACAAAAACTCACCGTCAACTTGCAGTGAACCGAGATCATGTCTGTAAGCCCTAGCAGAACTGTACCACCGACTTCTCATGTTGTTTTTAGCGACAAACGAGAGCCTTGAGCACAAGAAAGGTATACCATCTATCGTAGCCGTAGCATCTTGCCACATCAACGGCTGCTCATCATCTATGTCAAACACTGGAGTATCGCTCAAAGCATCATGAAATTGCCTGCCTTTCAGAGCAATAGTCATTGAAGCAACAGCGTCTTCTTTCAAGTCTATTTTAACACTACTTACGCCACAACCAGAGATTTTTTGATTAGCCTCTGAGTTGATAAGATTGTTGGAGTATCTACCTGCTGTACCCCAAACTACAAAGTCTCTGTCTGAATACGGAGTATAAGTCTTCGCGTAAGGAGATGAAGCACTTTCTGAAACCCCGCCTTGCATCAACAATCTTAAAGCAACTGCAAGCCTCTTTGGAGTTAAGTCAAAAGTCCAAGTAGAGAATGGGGACTCTCTCTCATAAGTAGTATGCGAGTCTTCTATAGTACTAACAGACCCCATTCTTCTGTTAGTTATTTGCTTGTGACCTGGATCTAGTAGAGGATGTCTTCCAACCGGAATGAGCAGTTTTCCGGTGTCAACACCAACGTCTGAAACAGAAAAACCGCCAGCGTTACTAACGCTGCTACCTTGGTAAGACAACAAATAAGCATGTTCCCACTCTGGGTGTACATCGTCTCCCAAAACCCAAGAAGTTGATGCTGTGTGTATACCTATGTCTACCGTGTCTTCGTCTATCACATTTGCGATTGAGTATATATAACCCTCGTCATAAAAGCTCTTGTCCAAGGCATCGTTGCTGCCAGCATCTATACAAGGGGATCCTGTAGTTATTCTGTAGTCTGAGTCATTGCCTAACCCCGGATTCGGGTCGGAATACAACGGGTCTGAAGAAATATCGTTTGAAGACCCGACAGCGCCCGTATAATCTGTGCCGTTGTTGTAAACATTGTTGTAGAAGGAGCTGACAGTAACACCAACGGATCCATTGTTAATACCAGTAGTGTTATTAGTAATGTTGCAATCGAAAATGTCTACGTCATGTGTAGAGATCGAACCCGCGATCGTTACACCTTGTCCACAAACGTCGATAGTACAGTTCTCTACTTTAGTAACAATACTGCCATCATTCTCAACATCCTCCAAGTAGACCCCATAGTTCGTGCAATCGTAAAACGCATTGTTTTGAATTAAAGTGCCTTTAGGAGATCCAGCTCCAGTCCGCTGAACCAACACGCCCGTCAAAGCCGGAGCGAACAAAGAGTTCTTAACCACTACGTTTGTAACAGCGCCTTCAATTAAAACGCCGATGTTCCTGAAGATAGAGTGATTGTCTTGAAGCTTGCAGTTATTTACGACAACATTGTCAGTTGTCGTAGTTCTCTCTATTGTTATGCCAGCCCTTTGTCCTGAAGCTCCTCTAGCCATCGAGTGTACATTATTAAACGCGATGTTAATACTGTTAGTGACTCTAACCCCATCTTGGTTAAAACCGATAGGGCTACGAACAGTCAAATTCTCTATAACTATTGAGGAAGAGTTTACTATCGTTAATGGACGAGTATCCGTTGTAGTGTACCAAACTGTGTGCAAAGAGTCGTTGTAGCCAGGATTTTTTCCTCTAATGATCAGGTCTGTCTTCCCAGATACAGACACGGACTCGATGTACTGAGGAGTTGTGTCATTAGTCAAGAAGACAACATCACCAGAAACGGCTGCATCAACTGCCGCCTGAATCGTCGAGTAATCGCCTGGTACTTTTAGAACAGCCATTGCTTATTCCGAAATGAACACAAAATCAAAAGATGCGAGCCCGATGTCTAAAGTCTCATGCGAAAAACCTTTAATCTCGATCGTACCGTACAACACTGTTGGCAAGTCCGGTATGCTACTTTTAAGTGTCAAGGACTTTCCTTGTCTGCATAAAGTTTCGAGTTTTTGCAAGTTCTTGTAAATACTGTCTGCGACATTGGTGAATCTAGCTTCTATAACATAACGCTCGTGGAAACCTTCGTGGCCTTCATGGTTGTAAGAAGTAAGAGAGTGCCCACCTGTCTGCTTGATAGAATCGCCAGATCTGATAGGCGTAACCTTCAAAGAACCAAGATCAACTGCAACAGGAATTTCATAATCTGTGCCTGTAGAGACCGATGCTGGGATATAGTGAGCCCACACGCACGATATAACCCCTTCCATCTTTCCACTATTGGGAGCAAGAAAAACCCTTTGGTTTTTCCTGCCATTTACAGTCATAGACGTTTCTGGACTTTCAGTTATAGCAAAGGCCGAATCATTACTTGTTTCGTCTATTAGAGATACATAATTTCCCGGATAAGTAGTTCCGTCTTTCGCAAATCCAGCTATCCAATCTGCTGTTCCAGTGAACTTATGAACAACTCCTAGCTTGTAAGAAACCCCGGATTCTAAGGAACCGTCCGGCAACAGTGCCTCGAACCGATCCACGGTTGGAGTAGAAGAGTTATCTTGAGAAAAAACCTGCCCTCTTCTGCTTGCTTCTCCATCTCCCTCTTCCCCACCTAAGCCTACAGTCTCTAATTCATAAGCAGATAAGTTCCCATTCTTAAACCAGCCTCCAGCACACTGCGTACCAACAAAAGAAACAGGATCATCGTCAGAGTAGTTGTTAGACAAAACTTCTGTCAAAGTCACGTTGTCAATACCATCGCCAGAAGGGATAGATTCGACAATGACGTTCTCTGTTGCTCCAGAACTGTCTAGATGAGTAGAAGGCCCGAGCTTGATTCTATCACCAACGCTTAAAACAGATTCAAACGGAGAATCAGGATTTCTGTAAGCAGTGTCGAAATATACAGTCTGATCTCCTATCAAAGCCTCTAGTCTTAACCTGGTATTGCCGTAAGTAGCATAAGAAAACCTATGATTAGGAATTCTTATTCCCACACCTAATCTCCAAAGACTCATGCTACCATTTCCTGGAACATCACTTCTGCTGAAGACAAGGACTCATCCCACGAGTTAGAAGGCCAAGAAACTGATAACCTTCCAAACAATGTCGTGGGAACTCCATTCAAGAAAGGTTGTAGACTGATTAGAAAACCTTCTTTCCACCATCTCTCCATTGCTTTCAGGTCAGCCTTCGTTGCTGTGGGAATGCTGGAGTAAGACGCAGTGACTGTATGCAACTTAGTAGCACCAGCACCGTAAACGGGCTCGAAGCCGTAACGCTTTCCTGTATTGACATTTTCATACTCAGTAGCTGTGTGAATCTCCGAAGAAACTGATACCTCGTCAGGGTATATCGACATCTCAACTCTACCATCAGACTCCCCGGAAGTTCCTTTAGCATGTTGCAGCCAAATCTCAGATAACGCGAAATTAAACTCTGTTTTTGGATTATCTGAAGAGTGCCTGAAAATCTTAATTGTGGGAGTAGAAGACCCGGAAGCTGCCGCAGAAGATTTGTAGCTCTGAGTAGTCCAGTTAGACTCGGAAGTACTAGTGCCAGTTAGCATATTTGAAATTATTGTAGATCCAGTGTAATCATCTAACAACACAGCTACAGGTTTTCCGTTGTCGAGCATGTATCTAAAGCCAAGTCTGTAAGCAACACCAACATGAGGCAAAGCATCAGTTGGCAGAACAGCCGTAATCCCGCTAAACTGTGTAGTCAAATCCGTTTCAAATCCCAACCTATAAGAGTCAAAGTCACCGCCAGATCTAATATCGTCAAGCGCCTTCACTGAGTTAAGGTTTGACCACGCCTCCGCCATACCATGACCAGTGATTAGAACATCGTCTCCATCTTTGAAAGCGACTGTTGTAGACTCTTGAAGCGTTATCACACCAACAGAAACACTTCTAACGAAAAGTCTTTCTGATTCTGTTGTAGTGGTAGAAGTAGAAGGCTTTACCCTAATTTTGTCGGCCACCATCATCATTGATGAGGCGTCGAACAAAGACAAGGACTCTGTTATATTGCTAGCATTCTTTATTGTTAGCGTAGAAGAAGAAATAGGGTGGTCGCCATCTACAGAAGCATAGATCAAACACGGAGCACGAAATTTCCTGTTAGGAATCTTCGCTGCAACTCCGAATCGCCACTTGTCTCCAACAGCCATTAAGCAGCTCCAACAGGTGATAGGTCTATCTCACCCGTTTCAATAGCATCTTTAACAGCTCTGACAGAGACCATTCCTATAGTGTCCGACAATTCCTCCACCCCCATAGTTCCAATCACCACAATCTCTCCGTTAATAGAAACCACTGGATTGATGTTAATCACAGTGTCCTTGATTTGTACAGAGCCACCGAATTCTCTTGATCTAGCCTCTTCATCTTCTTTAGCTGCCTCGTCGTCTTCCTCATTCTCCCTTCTAGCTGCGTCTATCTCAGCTTGAATCCCAGCTCTGTCAGATGCAGCACTGCTTCTCAACAAAGCTGCGGCACCGCCGAGAGCTGCTGACAGAGCAAACAAGGCAGGCGCACCACCAGGCATAGCGTCCAAAAGTTTGAAGGTAGCCTTTGCTGCTGCCTGTTGCGCAATCATATCTAGAACACTTGCCGTGTACTCCTTGAAAGCTGCTTCCGCTGTTGCGGCTGAAGCTTTCGCTTCTATCGCAGCGGCTTTCTGAGAAGAAATCTGCTTGTCCGCAACCAGTTTGTCTAATTTTAATCTAGTCGAGGCTAGATCTCTGTAATAGCCCTCAACTGATTTTATAGCATCAAGAGTAAATTGCGCATAGTTTATAGAAAAGATTTTTTGGGCATCATCAAGCTCACTGAGCTTGGCCTTTACAGCATCAATCAAAGCCCCAGCTCCGTTGTTTCCAGCTTCTAAAAGAGTTATTAGGCTTGCCAGAACTTTGTTCAACTGACTCTTATACAAGTCTGCAAGTTCCGGGTATTGCGCCATAGAGTCTTTCGAGGCAGCAATACTAGCACTAATAGTATTAAACTCTTTCTTTAGATCTGCAAAAGAATCTCCGCCGCCAACACGACTTTGTAAGTCCCTCAAAACTCGTAGTAAGATGTTAAAGTTTCCAGCAAGTTCGCCCACCGCTCCTCCGGCGGGAGGTAAAGAAGTCATCAAGGCTAGGGCCATTTTCTCTATGCTTCTGACAAACTCAGGCGTAATCTCTTTTGCTTCCGAAATCTTTGTTTCTATTTTTTCCAACCCCTTAGCGAAAACTTCTCTGGCTTGCTCGCCACTACGAATTTGCCGGTCTTGTTTTTCTAAGGCAGTTACAAGCTCACTTAAAGCCTGCTTAGCTTGCTCGTACGCGGCGGTCTCAGCAGGAATAGTTGCTGCAACACCGCCAGAAGCTTCTAGAATCTTGTTATACTCTTCCTCCAAGTCCTTCATACGACTTCTTGTTTGTTCTATCTTCAAAGCATTTTCAGTCAAAGCAGTTGTAGATTGACTACGCAGCATTGTAGCCCACTGCTGTTGCTTAGCTCTAAGATCTCCAGTGGCTGTACCAATACTCAGCATACTTTCTGTTAAGTCAGCAAAAGCGGTTTTATTCAAATCGTCTATTGCTTTCTTTGCAGAAGCTGCTTGGCTCAGGAAGGACAAAAACTGATCGCCAAAGTCTAGGTTAGTCGGCTCGACAGCTTCAGGAACATCTACAGCGGCTAGCTTGGTTTTAATCAGAAGAATACTGGTCAGAAGCTCCAGTGTTCTGGATAAGAATTTCTCTTCTTCAGAAGAAACTCCTGTTAGAGCGGATCCTCTCGCGGTAGCCCCAACTAATTTTGACTCCACCACGAAAACTAACGCTTTCAACTTCTCAGTAGCTTCTTCTGAGTCTGTGCTCAACTTGCCCAGGGACTCGCCAATTATTCTTTCATAATTTGATCGCCCAAAAGTAGGCAAGATAAACTCGAAGAAAGTACCCCCCAAACCTTCGTCCATTATTTTACCGAATTGACTCATGTGCTCTCTTGTATCTGAGACAAACTTAGCAAGAGCCTGACGATTCTCCTCCAATGTCCTCTGAAACTTAATTCTCTGTAGTGATTTTTCAACTTCCAGCAAAGATTCTCTGACTTCTTTAACCTCTTCTTCTTTCCCTTTAACTCGACTTAATACGCTTATGTAATTGTTGAGGCCAGTAACTCTTCTTTCCTGCGCCCTAATAGTCTCATTCATGCCCTCCAACAGTCTCTCATTTTCTGTTTTAACTTGAGAGATCCAGTACACCAACCCAGCGAATGCAGCGACGATTAAGCCTATTCCCAAAGATGCAAATGCAAATTTAATAGCAAACAAAGCAGCGATCAATGCGTTTGAAGCTACAACAGCAGCGTAAAGTTTGACTACTAAAGACCCTAGCTTAACAATCACATAGACAGACAAGACCGTTGCGAGAACATCAAGATTCTCTACCACCAATTGCAGAGCCTTAACCACAGCCAAAAGCAGAGCTTTCAAAAGCAATAACTCAGGCTTTAGTGCAATCAAAGCTCGTCTGAAAGTCTCTATCAGTTCAAGCTTATGAGCCGCAAAATAATCTTGCAATCTTTTAATGGCTGAGGCCATCACTTCGTTGAAAGCTCTAATAGCTGGAGTTAGAGTATCGCCGATAGCAGCCTTAGCCATGAAAATTTGTGCGGTTAATCTGGAGGATTGCCCAGATAAAGTTTCCATAGCAAGAGCGGCGTTACCAGTGAACAAGGCACCGTCTTTCATAATGCCATTCAAAATACCTTGCCTTCTCTGTACTTCGTCCAATTTCCCTATAGTAGTTCCAATACTTCTTGCGTACTCCTTAAGCATCTCGTTCAAGTTTCTAGTGATACCAACATTATCAACCATCCTGCTCAAGAAGTTTTTAACACCCTCAGTTGCCCCTACAACAGCTTGACCCATTGTAAGCATGCCCTGTCTGTTAAACGCAGCAGCATCTTTGAACCGCAGCATAACAGCAACAGACTCATCTAGCGTAGCACCCCAAGCTAAAAGATTTTTCAACCCTGCCGCAGCATCAGAGACAGCAATCAAACCATCCTTCGCAAGCTCCACAGCAGCTTGCTTTGCCCCAGAAACAGAGGCGCTTAGATTACCAGCAACAGCGCTTAGACCAAGTAAAGCATTCTCTACTTCAATAGCTGCTTTGACAGTACTGCTCAATGCCGCAATCGAACTCCCTAACGCAAACGTAAGCAAAAGAAGTTCGTTACGAATAATACCAAGAGTCTTTTGCATACCGCTAGTAGTCAGCCTGAAGTCATTCATCCTAGAGCTAGATCTACCGATTTGTTTCGCATTCTTTGTTTGAGCAGCAGTGTTTTGCCTGACCTCTCTCGTATGTTTATCTAAGGCTATTCTGGCTTGATTTATCTGAATCTCTAATAAGCCTATTTGATCAGCGTCTAATCCAGCTGCTTTCGCTTGTCTCAAAATAGCTTTAGCTGATAACTCGAAAGATCTGCTTGTTGTGTTGTCAACCTTTTTAAGTTTTTCTATTCCAATCTGCAACTTCTTTACCGCATCTTCAGCCTTTGCAAAAGCAAGCCGCTTCTTTTGTATAGCCGCAGCGTCTTTTTTGTCTTGCTGCTCAAGCTTGGCCGAAGTTTGATCCAACTTTTTCTGCGTCTCGTTAAAATCCTTCACAGCCCTATCTTCTGCTTTTTTAGCTTGAGCAAGCTCCAAAGATTCTCTTTTAAGACGCTCCTCCGCACGCAGCAAAGTTTCAGTGGCAGCAGCATTTTCAAGAACAGTTGTTTTCAAAGAAGCAGTTCTTTCTTGCAAATTCTTAAGCGCCGCACCAGTCACACCAGAAGCTTCGGCCTCTTTTAACAACCACTTCGCACTATGCTCGAAAGCCTCGGCAGCGCTAACGCTAGTAGAAGTCCCTTTCTTATTTGTCTGCTCTAATTTTTCCATCCTTTTTATGAACGTACTATGGGTCTTTGCGGCAGCATCTTGCTTAGCTCCCAACTTTTCTGTAGCTTCAGTCACCTGTCCTAAAGATACGCCCCCCTTCTTTGCTTCAGCAACGAGAGTCCCCATCAAACCAGCCAACTTACGAAGAGTGCTCGTTGCTTTAGCCGCCTCAATCCTTACAATCATGTCGAGTCGCTTACTAAGACCTTCAGACACCTTATTTTCCACCCTTCTCTCTTCTCATGTCATCATCTCTGTAGAATTGATTACGACCAACAGCCAAAGACTGGAAAGCACTACGCACAAAATC
>CEPZ01047888.1_pt1 | contig 10047 bp, 4 predicted proteins | sample 530461 | NCBI WGS metagenome assembly CEPZ01 (sample SAMEA2620106, study PRJEB7988) | marine metagenome | isolation source: saline water (ENVO:00002010), including | reverse complement strand
ATGGCTATTAGTTTTAAAAGTGTAGGTAGTAAATCAACATTACGAAAGTTTCATAATGTTCCTGATTCAAAACCTGTAGGGATAAGATCCCCGCTGCGATTAGGTGAGGGAAGGTCGGGATTGTTTGAAATGCATTTTAGCCTAGCAGATCAGCTGCATGATAACTTAAAAAATCTTATTCTTACAAATCATGGGGAGCGACTGGGGTCGTTTGACTTCGGTGCAAATTTAAGGGAATTAACGACAGAGTTAGTGTCACAAAAAGATTTTGACACTGAAGCAATGCTAAGAATAAACAATGCAGTTAATAAGTTCCTTCCGTTTGTTGAGCTTGAAACATACGAGTCAAAATTTGGAACAACCGTAGAAAAATTTGGCTCCGAACCCGGTCTAGGTAAGATAGTAATAAATATATCTTATAACATTCCAAGGCTAAGAATAGTAAAAAAGCAGATAAGCGCAATTTTATACGCAATATAGCACAGTGATACAAGCAAATGTCTAAAAGTTCTAAAAATATAAAAGATAAACTAATACAAAAAAAGCCAAGATCATATCTAAATCGAGACTTTAACTCATTTAGAGCTGAGTTACTAGATTATTCAAGAACACACTATTCTGATAAAATACAGGATTTTTCTGAAGCAAGCATGGGAGGTCTATTTCTTGATATGGCAGCATATGTCGGTGATGTCATGTCATACTATCTAGATCATCAATTTAATGAATTAGATCTTGAAACCGCTGTTGAGGATAAAAATATTGAAAAGCTTGTCAGGGCAGCAGGTGTTAAAATATCAGGTGCAGCTCCGGCAACAGTGTATGTTGACTTCTTCATTAAGTCTGGATTTGAAACAACATCGCAAGGAAGAAGGCCAAAGACGTCAGATCTTCCAATTATTAAAGTGGGTACGACAGTATCATCAAATACAGGAGTTGTATTTGAGCTAGGTGAAGATCTAGATTTTTCTAAAAAGAAAGCTGACGGAAGACTTATTGCAAGCTATTCAATTGAGAAGACAGATTCGTCTGGATTGCCTACAGAGTATCTCTTAAAACTCACTGGTATTTGCAAGTCTGGAAAGACAGCAGAGGAAACATTTGTAATAGGTGATGATTATAAGCAATTTAGAACAATAGTGCTAGGATCAGAGAATATTACTGAGATAATTTCTGTTACTGACACAGAGAGAAATGAATATTACGAGGTAGATTCTCTAACACAGGACGTTGTATTTAAGAAAGTTATAAATACAAGTGATGATAGTAGCTTAGTCTCAGATAATCTTGAGCTACTACCTGCACCATTTAGATTTATATCAACTGCAAGTAGGCAAACAGGAAAAACAACAATAAGATTCGGTTCAGGAGATGCATCAACACTAGACGACGATATAATTCCAGATCCTAGTGAGGTGTCTCTTCCATTGTTTGGATCAAAAAATACAATGAAAAGATTTTCTATTGATCCAAACGCTCTTCTTAAGACCAGAACGCTGGGTGTATCACCGCGAGGAACAAAGATAACAGTTAGATATAGAGCGGGAGGAGGTCTGTCTCATAATGTCGGATCAGAATCAATACGATCTATTAAAAATTTAATTACTAAGTTTTCTTCTGGAACGCCGTCATCAACTATTTCATCAGTTAGGGCATCTGTATTTATAATAAATCAGGCGCCCGCTGCCGGCGGTGAATCAGAATTAACATTAGGTGAGCTAAAGTCGGTCGCCCTAGCGCACAGAAACTCACAGTCAAGAATTGTAACGAAGCAGGACTTAATATCTAGAATTTATACAATGCCAGCAAACTTCGGCAGAGTGTTTAGGGTGGGAATAAGATCTAATCCAAATAACCCGCTGTCAACAATTGTTGCAATAGTGAGCCGTGATGCCAGTGGTAGCTTAATAATATCTCCAGACACACTTAAAGAAAATGTTGCAGAATACTTAAATGAATTTCGATTAATTTCAGATGCAATTGATATAGTTGACGCAAGGGTGTTAAATGTAGCAGTAAAATATTCAATTATTGTTGACTCTATTTCAAATAAGGAGCTAACAATACAGAAGGTTAATTCTGAGCTTAAGAGGTATCTAAAGATTGAAAACTTTCAGATTGAACAGCCGCTAATCATCTCAGATTTAATAAATATAATTCTTAATACTCCCGGTGTAATGTCTCATGTTTCAGTTGACATTATTGGAATGTCTGGAAATATTAGCAATAGAGAGTATAGCAATGAGACATTTAACATTATTTCAAACTTAAAAAAAGGCGTTCTTATGGTCCCGCCCGGATCGATTATTGAGGTCAAGTATCCTGATGATGATATTATTGGTAGTGCGGAGTAGATGGCAAAATGTATAGAATTCTTTCTTCAAGTAGCGACACATATATTACAAATAAAATTATTAATAGTTCATTTAGGGCAACAGATGCAAATGTTGGAGCTGCAGGAACTCTAGATTTATTTAAATTGTATGATGAGTCTTTAATATCTGGAACAGATGCACCAACTGAAATATCTAGAATTCTTATTAAGTTTGACTTAAGTCATTTAAAGGCCTTGACTGGAACAACGCTTGATATAGCAAATCCATCTTTTAGCTGCACGTTAAAACTACATGATGTATACGGAGGTCAGACAACGCCTTCTAATTTTAATGTGATAGTGTTTCCTCTGTCTAGATCATTTGATGAAGGAATAGGGAGAGACGTTGTTACATTTGAAGATATAGATTCGTGTAATTTCCAGACAGCGTCTATATCAAGCGGAAAGGCTGTTAAGTGGTATCTTTCTGGCGCAAATAAGGATGGGTTATTAGGATCAGATGACATTGATATTATTTCAAGTGGAAATCTAAGCGACGGAAACGGCACAGTAAACCTTTGGAAAAGTCAGGCATTTAACACAGGAGATGAAGACCTCTCAGTAGATGTAACGACAATAGTATCAGCGACACTAGCAGGACAAATACCAGATCACGGATTTAGGTTGTCATTTTCAGGAAGTGAGGAGACAGATCACTTTACAAGATTTGTTAAAAGATTTGCATCAAGACATTCAACAAACACAAGAAAAAGACCAAAGCTAATAGTTCGATTCAATGATGCAATACAGGACCATCATGAAATATTCTTCTTTGATGTAACAGGATCCTTATTTTTAAATAATTTTCACAGAGGCTCTAGATTTGACATACTATCAGGCGTCAGTGCCACAAAGATAACAGGAACAGACTGTCTTCTTGTTACAATGACATCAGGAAGCACAGGAAGCTCAACATTCTTTTCAAGAACATTTTCAGGATCGCAACACAAGATTGGAAATAACTTTATGAGCGGTGTTTATTCGTCAACATTTTCAATATCTGAATTTGAGTCAGGAACTCTTCGAAATGAAATAGTGAATGCAGGTTCAGCAACATTTACAGAAATTTGGAGCTCATTAGATAAAACAGTTGGATATTTCACAGGATCGATTGTCGTGAATACTGTTAAGCGGTCTGCATTTATCAATAGCACGTGCAATCCATTTATTAATATTACAAATTTAAAATCATCATACAGGAGATCACAAAAGGTAAAGTTCAGAGTTTTTGTAGAAGATATAAATGATGATCTTGTCTTAGTAAAAAAGCCAATAAAGTCAAAAAGCAAGACGTTTACAAAAATGCACTATAGGATCAAAGACTTTGATTCTGGTGATATAATAATTCCATTTGATACAGAGAAAGGCGGAACACTTCTTTCAACAGACTCAGAAGGAATGTATTTTGAATTTTACATGGACAGCTTACAACCTGGAAGAACATATGGGTTTGATTTTTTTATAAGTGACAGCGGTGTAGATCAAATATTTTCGAATGTAGCAACTAAATTTAAAGTTGAGTAGACAAGAGTAAGCTAGAAATGCCAAAAAGCAAGTCAAGAATACTGAAAAGACCAAAAATGTTTTCACCCACTGTAACAAGGGATGAAGTCGAAAGCCATGGATTTGTAAGCGATCTATCTTTAAGAAAGATGATAGATACCAACATTGAGAATACATCTTCGTTTAGATATGATGAACCTGGCTCCGGGATAAAGTCAACTCAAGAGATAAGCGCTGATTATTCAAAATTTGAAAATCATACATTTTTTAATTCAGCTGAATCTAAAGTAAACATTGCATTTGATAGAGTTGTAAATGAGTTTCCACTTGATGGAACAAGAGGCGAAATAGAAAAATTTCAAGATTCTTTAACGGGATTTGAAAAGCACGTGCTTGATAGATTTCCCAAGAATGTTGGATTTTTAATGTTTAGCGGTTCATCAACAGGTTCAGATGGAACGTATATATCAGTTGTAGACGCAGCAGGAAGTAAATTTCCTAACTTTTCTAAGATAGGTACCGGCGATGCAGTTCTAGATGTGGACATGTCATCATTTGCAATTGAGGCGCATGTATATCCTGCAAGAACCGGAAGCGATAATCAGGTAATATGTCAAAAGCTATCCGGATCTTCTCTCGGCTTCACCTTGGCTCTAAGTGCATCAAATCTTGATAGGGCTGGAAACGACGGAACTTCCGCAGGCGGAGCTGTCTCATCAGATTTGATCTTTGGAGTCAGCTCTGGATCGATGAGGCTATCTGTTAGTGCGTCTATAGGCAAAGGAAAGTGGAATCACGTATGTGCAGTATTTGATAGGTCAATAAATACTGGAAGACTAATGCTCTATGTTAGTCAATCACTTGTTGCAAGCTCATCAAATGTAGCATTTCCAGGAAGTCTTCTTACAAATCAAAGCGACCTGATCATAGGCTCAGGTTCAGCTCATCAAGTGCAGATAGGCCACTTACCTGGACCAGAAAAGGCAATATTTACACCAAAGCAAACATTTTCAGGTGCAATTGATGAGTTTAGATTTTTTCATAGCACTAGAACACCAGAAGATCAGCACTTTAATGGTACCAGAAATATTTTTGCCAATGATGATTTAAAACTATACTTCAAGTTTAATGAGCCATATTACACAGGAACTTATGGAATCGACAGCGCCTGTATTGATAGTTCTGGAAACTCTTTGCATAGCATGATATCTAATTTTTCATCAAGCCTAAGGCTAACAGGATCACTTACAAATCCAATGACAGCTGAAGATGCAGCATTGTCACCGATTCTCTTTCCTGCGTTTTCTAAGGTTGCAAGCTTAAACTCTGTTTTATTATCATCGGCTAGCAATTATGATTCTAGCAATCCAAATCTTATAACTAGATTAATTCCTACACATCATTTATTAGCTGGACAAATAGAGGGCGGTTTTGAAAACGAAGATGGTAAGATTGGTGAACCATATCATGGTAGGTCAATACCAGGATCAGGACAGATAGGATCAGCTCAGATATTAACAGCATTTCTTTTGATATGGGCTAAGTTTTTTGATGAATTGAAAATGTTTATTGATCACTTTTCTACTTTAGTTCATGTTGATTATGATGATAACGAGTCTGCAGCTGATAAGTTTTTACCGTTTGTTGCAAAGTACTATGGATTTAGTCTTCCTGCCATATACTCAAACACACCGCTTGAACAATTTTCAAGAGGTGAAAATGTTAAAAAAGATCAAGGTCTGTCTAGTGAGTCTTTGGCATATATTCAAAATCAAATATGGAAAAGAATATTAATAAACATAAAGGATATAACACAGTCGAAGGGAACGCTCCACAGCGTTAAGTCAATAATGAAGGCAGCTGGAATAAATCCAGACAAGCTTTTTTCAATAAGAGAGTACGGTGGTCCAAAGAAGTTATCACTAAGAAATAGACGTCAAAGAATGTCTGATGTATCATCTATGATAGATTTTTCTGGAAGCTTTTCGTGGTCACCAAAACATGAACTGCTTGATCTAAGTCAACAAGGATTCGGATCTTCAACTGGATCGTTTATAACACCTCATCTGGTGTCTGGATTTTTATCTGGCGCAAGGTTAGAGACGGGATTTCCTGATCCGAAAGGAAAAATGGTTGATGTAGATGATGATGCAGGAAAATTTATTCACGGAATTTCTAACGAACCAGGTGATGGATTTTTTACGTCTGGATCATTTACATATGAGGCAATATACAAGTTTTCAACAAAGCATGAGTATCCTGTAACACAGAGCCTTGTAAGAATTCACTCGACAGGCTCCACATCACCTGCATCAGGATCTGGGTTAATTTTATCTAATCTAATTGTCTTATCAGGAGCACAAAATAACATAACGTCCAGCGGCTCAGAGATAAAGCTATTTGTAAGACCGTCTACGGGGTCAAGCAACGAACCAGTATTTTCATTATCACTGACAGGAGTAAATGTATTTGATGGAAATTTATGGAGTGTGTCATTTGGAAGAAATAGATGCGATGAGATCGACTCAGCGTCATCATCATCATACTTCTTAAGGTGTGGAAGACAGTCATTTGGCAAGACAAAAGAGTATTTTAGCACGTCATCATTCTTTCAGGAAGTTGGTGATGTATCATCAGGAAACGGAGTTAATAATAGCCTCTTCTCTATGACAAGCTCAAATTTCAATTCATCTGGGTCATTTCTTGTAATTGGGTCACAATCAGTATCATTTGACTCAACTAATAACTACTGTTTAAATGAAGGGGTCAACGCAGGAATTGAGAATCTGAGCACTCTGTTTGCAGGAAAGGTAGGTCACATCAGGTTTTGGTCCAAAGGGCTGTCAGATGCTGAATGGCGCGAACACGTAAGGAACTTTAAGTCATTGGGCGTTGACGATCCGATGTCAAATTTCAACTTTATGACAGAGCCAACCGGTGCATTTGGACGACTAAGGATGAACTGCTCAACTGATCAAGCAATTACAAGCTCTAATGCAGCTGGAGATATCTCATTGACTGATTTTTCTCAAAATTCAATAGGCTTTTCAGGAGCAGGATTTGAGACAAGTAAGTCTATCATAAGACCAGAGACATTTTATTATAGCATGCTTTCTCCAAAGTTTGATGTAGGCCAGTCTGATGAGAAGGTAAGGGTTCGCGGCTATAGTGACCCGGCGCATTTAAATGATAATCCTTATGCATCTACATCGCCTGTATACAAAGTAACTCCTAGTGAAATTCCAGACGATGATACAAGATTCACAATAGATTTTTCTACAATGAAGGCACTTGATGAAGATATCATGAGTCTTTTTTCATCGTTAGAGTTTTTTGACAATGCTTTAGGGCAACCAAATCTTCTATTTGATGAATCATATCCAGGCTTAGAATACATGAGAGAGGTTTACTTTAATAGGCTTGAGAAAAAACTAAACATTCAAGCATTTTTTGATTTTTTTAAATGGTTCGATACATCACTCGGATCAATGATTAGACAGGTTATCCCAAGAAAGACTAAGTTTATGGGAATTAACTTTGTCATTGAGTCTCATGTTCTTGAAAGACACAGGTTTAGATACTTATTTGATGAGATATATCTGCAAGGATTTGAGAGAGATGTTGATGCAAGAGGCGTGCGTGTTGAGGATGATATCCTTGAAGCGCTTCTAAATGCTGAGTAATGAGGTAATATTAGATGTCAATTATACCGTTTAGAGATAGGGGCATACTTGATGTCAATAAAATTATATCTCGTGCAACAGTTGCCTCTAGCTCTCTTGGAAGCGCTGTTAATCAATTTAGACAGGGCGTAAGTGTTAGAAGCTTTAGTGACTATAGACAGAGCCTGAGCCCTATTATTATGGGAGGTGAATTTCCAGACGGAGCAGAAGATCGTTTTAGTCATGAGATGAAGACAATATCATACGGCCAACCAAAGTTACATGAGGATCCAGGTCCAGATGGAATTTCATCACCATTTATTGACATAATTGGAAAAATTAATCCTGAAGACTATATAAATGACGCAGGCGGAGAGCAGTATCCTATAGTTCTATCAACACCGTTCTTTCTAGACCCGGGACAGATGGACGGTGTTATTGAGCCACTCGCAATAAGAGCCGGACTAGTCGGTGCATCAATAGAGTCGCCCTTTGTGTCTCATAAGATAAGGGCCTCACTGCAGTCAGATTCAGCACAGGATGCAAATAGAGACTGTGTGATAATTTCACAGCAAATAGAGTTTAAGCCTGTTACAAAGTCTGCATATTTTGAATCATCTGAAGGATTATCAGGACCAAGACTGCCTGGCATACAAACGGGATCTATTTCTACTCCTGCCAGCAGCTCCAATGAGCAAATAACGGGAAGCTTTGCTTACCTGTTTCAGCCTGGAGTTATATCATCATTTAGGTCAAATATAATTCCGTTTGATGACTCGCAGATGCTATTTCCAAGATTTGTACTTGGTGATGATCATCCAACAGGAGCTAGCGGCTCTCTTATGATAGAGGCTATATCAGGAAGCTTTAGGGACAGAGGACCATTTGGAACACGTTTTAAGTCTGCAGCTGCAGGGTTTATCTTTAGAGAGATATCTGTTACAGGAAGTGACACAGGATGTAGCACAGTTCTCGGAACTGATTCAATTGCATTTGCAGGACTAAAGAGATGAGCAGTATTGAGATAATCAGCGGAACGCAGACAAGATTTCTTGGAATACCCCCAAGATTACAAATCAGGATTGAGGATAATAGAACAGGATCGTATCCTGTTATTCGAAGAACTGGTGATCATGATAGAATGGGATTCATGTCATCAACATTCAATGATGCAAATACGATAGTGTTTACAGGAAGCAGTAATGTATTATATCCGCAGCTTCTTCCAAGAAACAGCCAGATGATACAAGGATTAACTGGAACAATTGAAACTGTCTCATCGATGTCTGCTGGAACATCATTTGTATCAAATTTGATATCTCAAAGCATTATTCCCGGCGGTGCAGCACCTGAGACAATTACACCGTTTGTTGATAGTAGAATTTATTTATCGGAAAGCGCATTTTATCTAACAGGCACATCGCCAGACCAGATGCTCGGATTTTCAAGTCCACTAAAAGACAAGACACAGATAAGAATTGATATCACACATAATGCACCTACAGCACACTATAGCACAAGATTTTCAAGACACTCAGATGGCGCAGGAGGAGATAAATTTGTTACAGCTAGTAGCGAATTTGCAGGCCGTGACATAACTGGTTTTTCATATTATAACTGGGATCTAAAACGGTGGGAAGATACAGGTCACATTGATCCTGCATCACAGACATCTCTACAGTATGACTGGTCAGTCGATGCTTCACATATAACACAAGCAGGGCTCGGCACGCCAGCAGCAAGACTAAACATACACTCAGGAGTGGCAAGATTCCCACAGCAATTTGTTCCACATGAAGCATATGCTTTGCAAGATCTTACGTCTATTACTAGCACTATTGCCCAAAATTCAAACTTAGCTAGATCGGGATTTCCTACTATTACACACATGGCTCCGGCAGATACAAGATACCATGCAACATCAAGCCAGTGTTTAAAAATGTCAGACTATATCTCTAGCCCATTTGCACTTGAAAAGCTTGTAGTAAATTTACCAATAATGGCACAAAGGCAGATAAACGGATCAGGAAGCACAGCAGAGTCATATTCTAGAAGGCTTAGATCACCAGAGAATAAAGTTCCACAGCAGGATTACGTATTTTTCATCTATAGGCAGCAAAAAAAACCATTTGCTAGAGGAAAGTATAGCGGAAATAATGATCACGGACCAAACACACACGCATCAGGAACCGCTGTAACAGCAAGTTTTGGAGGAAGAGATTCTCACTATGGTGTATCTGGAAGTCAGAGGTTTCTTATTTGTAGCGGTGTTATGACGTTTTATAATAAAAGCGTTCAGACAAAAGGCGCGCATGCATCAGGAGATGATACTACGAGAATTTTAAATTTTTCTCCTCTTAACGGTCCATCATTTAAATATGGATTTAATGTAGATCCAGTAGCTGGTCCATACGATTCTGCTGGCGGTGACCCGATCACTCATCCACTAAGCCCTGCTACGTTTAAGTCAAGTGGAACATTTACTGGGTCTGTTATGATTGAAATGCA
>CEPZ01076352.1_pt1 | contig 10052 bp, 4 predicted proteins | sample 530461 | NCBI WGS metagenome assembly CEPZ01 (sample SAMEA2620106, study PRJEB7988) | marine metagenome | isolation source: saline water (ENVO:00002010), including | reverse complement strand
GTGATATCACCCATTGGACGGGTCGTTTCTTCAAGAATAGCGTAATCAGCGGCTGAAGTATGTCCAACAATAAAATCTGTTAAATCAAAATCTTCATCAGGAATCATATCAATAAGATTTAATGTTTTATCTGCATGATTATAACCAGCTACTGTAGCCTCTCTAACTCTAGTAAAGTATGATGCTCCTTGATAAACTGTTTCCCCTACCTCGTATTGTTCATCTAAGGTTCCTCGAGCAGGTTCTCCCATTATAAACGATAACATCGATGCACTAGAACGTGTCATCGATTCAACATCTCTAAAATCTTCTCTTATAAGATTTACATTTCCTCTATGTACTATTCTACCATCCATTGCATGATGTGGTGCATCATGTGTAAATACTTCAACCTCTGGTTGAAAATATGTGGAAATAGTACTATCAAGATTCGGTGGTTGATGGAATATAATAATAGGATGATATCGATTAGTATGTAAATGTAAATAATCTGGACGACCCAATTCATATCCTGAATCATCGTAATCATCAACATCTTTCGGTAATCCGTCTGATCCAGTATGTACTCCAGATTTAAAAAGTTCTGCAGAAAGTTTAAGAGTTATTGCTAACTCACCAAACATCTTCATTCCGGCCGGATGAACCATCCTATCTACATGTGCACGGTATGTTGTAGTATCAATAGGAGCTTTCAAAACATAAGAAAAACTTTGATAATATCTACTGTCTTGAATTTTAGGAGCATCATTCAACCTACCTTGTGTGCCAATATATCTTCCGGGATATTGGGCAAAAGCACCAACAACAGCTTCAATTTGTGCATTATTATTACCGGATGCGGCCAAAACTCTTGGAGAAGAAGAATATCCTGCACCAACATTCATAATGTCTATACTGTTAATTGACCCAGCGGCTACACTAGAAACCTCTACTACAGCATTATTACCCTTCAATGAAGTATCTACAACCGTGGTATTCGATGCAGCTAAAAATGAAGTACGTACAAATTTCGCTGTAAGTCCGGAACTAGGTTGTAAGCTAGTTGATTCGGGAAGTACATAACTATAAGTATTTGAATCGATAGGAAAAACTGTGAAAGTACCATTAAAAATTTTATTGGTAGATCCGTCAATTTTAACTTTATCTGAATTTGTTTTTGTGTGACCGGTTTCTGTTACTACTACTAACTGACTAGGATGATAAAATGGAGCTGTATTAGCTTCATAAGAAACAGCAGTAATATTATCTACAGAACCAAAAGTTACTGCTGGATTATAATTAATAGAATATGTTTCCGCCGTAGATATAGTTCGTGAACTATCAACTATAATTGAAGAAGAATTTGTATATTCTGTTATAGTTGCAGATAAGCTATTAGCATACAAAAATGTGCCATATGCTGTTTCATTGGGAAAAATTGTTGACCCATCAAACGCTGTAATAACATTACCAGATTGAGTAATTGTTCCTGTACTATATGTAATTGTAGTTAATCCATCAAAAGCGGTAATACGATCACTTCCAACATCTTCACCAAAGGTCCGGCCACCATCTTCATATACTACATGAGTATATTCACTATCTTCCATTAATATAAAAGTTAAAGCATCTTCTGGATACATTAAACCGCCATCTTCAAAAGTTATTCTATCATGTGTTCCCTCAGCGGTTGCTGTACCCTCTTCTAATATATGAGAAAATGTTCCTGTAAAATCATTGGTGGTTAACATATCTACTCGAATGGTTGAATTACCATTCAAGATATTTCTTCTCATATAGCCAGTTTGTCCCGGTCTTTCTATATAAGATCCTTCATATGTTTTTCCTACTGACCTAGGAAATGTAACTTTTGCAGGTTCATCTATAAAATCTAATACACGTGCTCTAGCAGAATAATCATCATTATAGATAAGGTCATTAGGTGAGAATCCATTTGCTGTCGCCATATATGTAAGTGTATATGTTTCCGGAGTTGAAATGGACGTACTGGTCGTCATATTTACATGTGTAGTATTAGTTACAGAGGTAATATAATCTTCAAATCCATTAGCATATGTTATGTGTAATAAATTATTATTGGAAGCAGGAAATGCACCGCCACTTAATGTTAATTCTTGTCCTAATTGTGTTATTGTTCCTGTAGAATAAGAATGTAAATTAACATTGAGAAGGGAGTTCATATCACCTGTATGTTCTCCACTATTACCCATACTTGTCATAAAAGTATTAGCAACTGTAATTATGGGTACACGGTTATATCCTTTTCCTCCACTAGTAATTGCTAAAGAATTAATAGAACCAAACTCATATTCAGTATATGATAATATTGGAGCTACATTAAAAGTTGTATTAACTTGATTTTGAACATATCCTCCGCCTACTGCGAATGCATCACCTAAGGTAACCGAAAAACCATTAACACTTGCCGGAGTATTACTAACATCAAAAACAAACCCTGTATGTGTAAAAGCCGCGTCACTACTATTCGCATTTGGTGTTCCCCAAAGTGTATTGCGTGAAGTATCATATAAAATAAAAGTATCATTGTTTGAAAAATTAGTTATTGTTTGGTTTCCTAATTCATCAATATATACAGAATTGAGGGTATATAAAAGAACACTACTATTAGCGCCCACTACTGTTCCACTAGGAGCATTAATAGATTCATCACCATAATAAATGTTAAAATCTTCATCACTTGCTATTGTATGTGCATCTCTAGTATAAAATGTAGTTGTATTTCCTTGGCCAGCAATAATATTATTATTACCATTTGCATAAGTAAGTTTTCCACCTATAAACGTTTTTACCTCTTCAGTAGAAAGAGGATCAGAAAGGGTAACAGTAGTACCAGATTGTGTTAAAGTAATTCCTATACTATCAGTAGTATAAACTTCATCACTATTAATTCTTTTTTGTTTTCGAATAAGATCACCCACATTAAAAAATTGTGAGGTAAAAAACGAACCAGAAACATCAAAAACTGAACCAGAGTCTTCTTTAATCTCAACAGTAAATGTATGTGAAGAATTTGCGTATAATGGTTTATTAACATTATTTGAACTAATTGGTAAACTTGATACACCTCTAATCACTTGATCATTTTTTAAAATTTTTCCTGTGGAAATAATAGAACCCACAGTAGCTTTAGCACCTTCTCCTCCTGTACCACCGTCAATAAAATCTAATTCATCTCCTACACAATATCCATCACCGGCATCTATTATACGAAACCCTTCAAGAATATCATTTACAAGACTAGAAACCTCTCCTCTAGCTTCTGCTCCACCACCCGAGACGAATTGAATTTGATCTCCTATTTCATAATTTGTACCACCATAATTAATAACAACATCCTCAACAATACCAGAACAAAATCCACGAGCTATATCATTATTAGCATTGGGTTCAGTTTCAACACCTTCATACTTTCTAAAATATCCTGTAATGCCGTCTTCGGCGGTTCCTGCTACAATCTTAGACAAAAACAATTCAGTAATTTGTACCTGGCCCACAGTTTTGGTGATTGTTTTTTCTACTATAGCTGTTGCGTTAGAAGATAGTCCCCGTATTTCATTGCCTTCAAATAACTGTATATTATTTGCTGTATCCGTTAAAACTTTAACTGTTTTATCTTTTGTCCATCTACCATCGGACAATCTCATCAAATCTTTTTTAGGATAATAATAGTCTACATCCTGTGAGGCAAAAAGTGCTCTAAATAACCAGTCATAAGAAGATTCACCGCCTTTTGCGCGATACACTTCTTTCATGTTTTTAAGAAGTTTTCTTCTATCTGTTTCCGCTTGTTTGGGAACATGAGTATAAAATTCTTTTTTCCAAGAAGAGTCAATCAATCCCTCAACAGTAGTATCAATATCTTGAAAATCTTTTAATTCTTTAGTTGCAGCAATTGGCCCTCTTGTACGAAAACCTTCTATAGAACCCTCAGAAAAAACACCAGCTGTAACACCATTTGCAAATGTTGTCCAAGCACGGGAAGATACACCTGTAAGTTCTTCGCCATATATGAAATTTGTTTTAGTGGTGGGTTTTAACCATGCAACAGTATTACCAGATATGCCAGTAACAACCGCTTCTGCGTCAGTAGTATTACCATAAACAAGTTCACCTATTATAAATTGTAGTTGGTCATCTTTTGAGGTATCGCGTGGAGTTTCTAATTGTAGTCTGTGGTTTACTATACCACCTTCTAAAACACGAGGATCATAAAATTCATTTGGATCACCATTGGGCATTAATTTTTTATTTATTTCATCTTCTAAAATCCAATAGTCAGGTTCTAATGAAGCATCATCTTCACCTTCTTGCACAAGTTTATATTCATTAAACGCAATACCTTCAAAATAAACCTGATGGGACTCCATGAATTCGTAATACTTCTCAATGAAGACTTTCATCTTCGGATGTTCGGCAGTTACAAATTCAGGTACTAGAGTTTCTATTAATGCTGAAATGTCCTTCGATTCTTTTATTTTATCAGCCATAAATTATTTCTCATATCCCGTACGTAATGTTGATCCATCTACAGTACTATGTACTCCTTCAATATATGTTCCAGATGGTGAATCATCTAACATGGTAACACTAATATCACTATCTTCCATTAATAAAATTTGTTCACGGACAGGTTTTATGTCTGATGAGGCGGGAATAATAGAAACCGTCATAGGTTCAGTATTACCTGTTATTACAGTACCTATAGCCTCCGGTAAAAATCCTGTAAGGTTTATTTGTCCTATTGAATATGTAATGGTTCCTATATTGTTAGCAACAAGAATTCTATCTATTCCAAATTTTCTATATACTTGAATATATCCATTTTCATCTTGAAATCTACAATCTTCCCATACAGTATTTGCAGTATCACGATATGAAAATTTACTACTGGTTATTGATCCCCAAAAAGTATTAGAAGGATGATATATCTCATTAGAAAATTTTAGAGTATATGCAGCAGTAGATCCTATTAAAGGATAAAGATATCTTTTTAATGATACCGCTGTCTGATTACTTTTTATAGAAACTTCAGCTTCATCTATTAATTTAATTATATTAGAATATCTGAATGCTTTATCAAAATCTTTTAAATTTGAGGCACCAAAATTCCTAATTGTAGATGTTACTGTTTTTTTTAATATTGCTTCGCTGTTAGAAGTTAAAGAAGAGTCATATTTTACTGTAGAATCTAATCCTAAATATACATAATCTGGATCCACAACCACAGAAGTTACACCCACAACATTTCGTTTAGCTAATATTGACCGTTCAATGCGTTCTTTTGCTGCTGTAGATAAAACATTTCCAACTCTCGGTTTAATTGCAATATAAACTTTTCCGTATATAGGTGGATCACTATCTTCTCCGCCCCAAGCTACTACTGACTGTGCAGCAGGATAATCTCTTTTAACCAGACTAACATAATCATATACTGTAACACATCTATTCTGTGCGTCAAAGTTTTTGGGTGCATTAAATTTAATTTCTTCTATATCCGCCTGTGCAACACCACCGCCGGCTGCAGTTGAAGTAATTATTTGAACATTAGAATAACCACCAACGGATGATACAACAGAAAAGCTTTTACATCCATTAGTTGCCCCAGCATCTGTTACTAATCCCGCTAATGTAATGATATTTCCATTTGCAATTTCTTTACCTAATATCCCATCTCCAAATTGTACTTCAAACAACCCATCATCTTGAGCATCTAGAAAATAATGTTTAGAAGTAGAATTAACAGTAGTAATATCATTTGCTAAATCATATGCAAAAGACGCAGATTCAGTTTCAGAAGTTTGTACTGTTACTGTTAAAGTATCTGTGTCAATATTTGCATTAGGAAGAAGATATCTTTGGTCAACATCTGCCGTTGCTGCTGTGTATCTATAAGAAATTGGAATGCCTTGAGTTAATTCAACATCAGACACAGTATAGATAAGATTAGCATTGATATTAACTGCATGAGAATCGGAGGTACACCAAATATAATTAATACCATCCACATCACCCTGAAATTGAGTAAATCTAGGAATTGTTATTACAGCGGGATCATCTGAAGGTGTTATTGTAAGATTAACGGAGGCCTTTGATCCTTTCGCGGAACGAGGAAGATAACCAAGATGTTTTGATCGTGCAACTACCGAATTTCTAAGTGTAGCTGAATCTAAAAACATTTCATTTGCTACCATGTTAGCATAATAAGCATTATAATGTGTATTATATGCCAATACATCGAGAAGAACATCAAAAGAAGATCCTCTAAAATTATAACCAACAAATTCAGATTGATTTTGTAAAAATCCTATAAGATTTTCTTTAATCTGTGTAAAATCTAATTCTGCTATATTGAGCTTTCCTTCTGTACTTGCCATGTCTTTCTATGCCCTTTCCAAATAGATTTCTGTAGATTCAATTTCTGAACTATTGTCTGGTTGATATTCAATATAAATTTGATAAGCGTTATCATCTTCTTGTCGTAAGACTTTTATTTTTTTCACAATTGCCCGAGGTTCATATACTTGAATAGCATGCTTAATCGCTTTAGAAAGTCTATTATCTGTCAAGGGGCCGAAATTTTCAAATAAAAGGTTTGATATTCCCCCCTGTATATCTGGTTGAAATAATCTTTCATAAGCATTAGTTTTTGTTATATTATTAATAGAACGATTAATAACATTATTTTTTTTAACTTGTGTTAAGTCGCCATGGGCAGGATGTGGAGTCATGTCCATATCAAAATCTATATAATCTTTTCCGTTTGTTGTAGCCATATAATCCTCTGTATTATTTAGTTACTTTTACTTCCATCCTGTCTATCACTACGGTTTAAAAATGGGACCGGCGATTTCATCAAGAGCATTAAATCCTGCTACTTCAACTCCTACAAGTACAACACCAGCTGCATAATCTAAATTATCCGGAAGACCCGGAGCGGATGTTATTTGGTTCGCTAACCCCTTATTTCCTTCTTGTTGGTCTTCTATATAAAGAGCATATATTCCCATAGTAGATAAATCTATTTCAAACCATTTTAAGAAATCTTCGATTGTTTTTATTAACTCTTCTAAAAAGTCTATAACCTCATTGAGGCTATCAATCATGTCTTGAATAAAATCTGCGGGGGTAGAAATATAACCTTTCACTTGTTCTATATAACCTTCAATACTTTCAAAAACTTCATTCCACATAGGAATTAATGTCCCAATTTGCATACCCTCAAAATCCGGTGCTGTACTATCTGGTGGGTTTTGTAATTTTTGCATAGCTACTGTACCATATTTCGGATAAACTCTTTTTGATTGAGGAGAATATGCTTTTTTGGCCTGTTCTTCAGATGTTTGAGACAAAGCTTTGGGTTCGTCCATTGTTTCAACACCTTTAATCATATAATTTGGGTGTTTTTGGTCACCCGTGCCCCAAGTACCTTTAGCTTCCTGTTCATAAACACTATCTTGAGGTGTGAAATTTTCTATTCCCTTAGCTTCTTTGGTGGGGAGAGGTGTTATAGTAACTTCCATATCCATAAATCGGCTGTCTGCATTCATATCTTTTTCTACACGGCGCCTTCTCGTATTACCAATATCATCTGTTTGTAAATATGTTGCAGTAGAAACTATTGTAGTTGCTTGAGTAGCAGAAGAATTTACTGATATTATCTTACCTAAACCCCCATGATTTTGACCTCGTATAACATCACCAACAGCAAATAAATTATATTTTGAATCACACATAGTTAATTTTATAACTTGTGGTTCGGGGGCCAGAATAGCATTATATGCATCCATAATACTTTGTGTTACACCGGCTTGAAGTGCATCCACATCAGCAAAAAGTTTAGAAAATGCATTAAAACTTTCGGCAAACATTTTATATGAAGGCGCTCCTATAATAAAAACAAGAGCCGATGAACCCCCTCCAAATTCTGTATTACCTTGAACATTGGGTTTCCCACACTTGATTTGCATATTAATTTTTTGTCTTTGTGTTTTCCATCCTGTACCTTGATTGATTGCCGCGGTATGTGCAGATCCGTCTATTTTTGTTGATCCTAAATCCCATAACTGTTGTGACTGTTCTGGTACTGTATTAGGATCCCAACCTGAAATGGGACTACCTTGATCATCAAACACTATATCGCCCGGTTTTGGATAAGGCGCGCCAGGCGAAACCGTTGATCTATATTTAGGTATATCACCCTCGTCAAAAAATGCTTGAGATATTGTTTCTAAAACTTTTTGTGCATTATATACAGGGAAAGGTGACATTGTTGCAAAAGGATCAATGGTATTATCCTTTAAAGGATTATATCCTCCTGCTACCAATTTTCTAGGGTAGACTAATTTTTGGCTATAAGCACTCCTTTCAGGCCCGAAAGGCACGGGTTCTGGTATTTGTGTTGCTTCAGGAACATCAGCTGTTGGATTCCACCATATACGGCGGCCAGCTTCATCTCTTAATACTTCGAAACCTAAACCCTCGCTAGCAACAGGTGTTACATTATTTTTTGGTGAATAAGGATCAACAAGTAAAAAATAATATCCAGCTTCTTTTATATCTGAAATAGCTTTAAGTAATTCATCTGCCAGAGCATCTAAGGCAGACAAAAAAGGATTTACAGATTGTAATTCTGCAATCCACTTCACAGTAGTCATAGCGGCATTAGCTAATACTGAAGTAGTCTTAATCTGTTCAGCTAAAGTCGCGGCAGTTTCTGCAATATCTTTAATGGTACCCGCATTAGCAAGTGTGTATTTATTCCATTCTGGTGTATCAGCCATTTTATTCTTTATCCTCTTGCTCTTGTTCCTTCTGTTTTTCTAATTGATTTATCCAAACATCTCGTTTTTCATTAAGAACATTTAAATACATCTCAGCAAACTTTTTTGTACTGGTTAATAACTTTTTAAGATCGTTTCGTTGTGGTGGTTTATTCACCCATTTAGGTACTTCTTTAACCATGACTAATACTCCTTATCTCTACCATTATACATTTCAAATTTATTTCTTGCTTTTCTCACCAAATCTATCAGTGTCGATAATGATTGTACATCTTGAATTAACTTACCTAACAAATCAAGGTCTTTCCCTAATAAATTATTAACATTATTATATATCGCTCTACCATAAGGAACCTGTCCTCCTGTTGTATTCGATGAAGGAATTGCTGATACACGAATCTTCGGAGGTTCTCCCCGAGAAGTTGCACGGGTTCCTGAACGTGTGGGTACACCAATACGTGCATCAATTTCAGACACCCTTTTATTACAATTACTAAGAAAAGTAGATAATTCGCCATGAAAAGCCGCCCATGTAGTATTAGCAAATGTTACTTGAGCCCCCTTTCCTGAATTACCATTATCTTCTCCTGTTCTATTAGTTAAATCTGTAAGTTCACGAAAATTCTTTAATGCATCAGATAATGATGCTAAATCATCATCGGGTTCTGAAGCAATATAAGTATCAAAATCCACATCAGATATTCCACTCGCGCCAGCCTGGGCCCCGGCAACAAGAGGATCTCGGAATCCATCTATTGCTTGTAAATCGTCTACCGTGTCGCGTATAAACTGAACATCAGTATTCATTGTAGAGTTCGCGGTTCCTCCTGCCTCATATATGTGTTTCTGTGCAAAATTATATCGACAAGGATATACTGCGGTATCTACATCAAAAGTACAAGTCCAACCAGAGTTTCCAGAAGTAACATTCTCATAATGTAATCTGTTTATATAAATGTAATTATTTGCTTCAAGAGTATAAAAATTTCCTATGGTTACATCCTCAGTAGGTGGATTGACAAATCCGGAGTTTGCCGGATAAGTTGTATTTTCATCAGCAGGAACATCTCCTGTAGCACCCACAGAAACAGTAACACTATCGCAAGATACGGATGTTTCTTGTATTCTACTGACACAATCCGATAATCCAGTTTTCGTAATTGCGGTAGGTGGTTCAGCTGAGTTCGGCATTGTATGAGTAGCACCCATAGTAACTGAACCACAAGTATACTGTGAAACAGAAGGTAATTC
>CEPZ01209557.1_pt1 | contig 10077 bp, 1 predicted proteins | sample 530461 | NCBI WGS metagenome assembly CEPZ01 (sample SAMEA2620106, study PRJEB7988) | marine metagenome | isolation source: saline water (ENVO:00002010), including | reverse complement strand
TGCAGAAACTGATCCATCTTTGGGGGTTGCAGACACTATACCTCTTCCGTCTAAAGATCATGTGATTCCTAAAGGGGAAGCTGTAGATTATTCTACCCTAACAGAATCTTCAGAACCTACTATTGAAGGTGGGAGTGCTACAGGGCATAAGAATGAGAATGGTGAGTGGCATGGTCCCGTAGAGACTCAGCATGAGGATGGGACTTCTTCGATAGAGCATTATAAGGATGGTATTCAGCATGGACCATTTGAGAGGTATGGTAGGGAGGGTAAATTAGAAAGTAGTGGTAGATATGTAGACGGTAAACTACATGGTACACATAAAATTTATGGTGAGGAAGGTAAGTTAGCCAAAGAAATTAATTATCGTCATGGGAAAAAACATGGGCATGAAGCGGCATATCATGATGACGGTAGTTTAAATACTTATTCAGTTAATGGTAATGGGTACCGATTAGGTTCAGTAGATTATCATCCAGATGGGAGCGTGCAGAATTCTGGAGGTATTTTTGAAGGGCATAACAAACCATTTAAACATGAGCCTCATAGTTTAATTCCTAGTATGGATGAGGAAGCTGGACAATATCATGAACTACCACAGATACCTGAAAATATAGCTTCTGAGTCACACCATTCTAATACTGAGCATCATGTACACCCAGAACATGAGCCAGTTGAACATGTTCCTTCTGAATTCCATCCAGATACGCTAGAAAAACATAGTTGGGAAAAAGACCCTGAAAATCCCCAGTTAGAGCACGGTACTGATGAGGAAGGGAATAAAAAATATAGTCTGCACCGGACTAAAGATGGTCAGCTCAATTATATAACTAATCACAGTGATGATGGATCAAAACAGACTGCCTACTATAATAGCGAAGGGCAAGTAGGTTTAGTCCATGTACATGATAAAGATGGTAACAAGGTAAGTTCTCATGCATTCCGTGATGATCGTGCTCATGGACCACATGTGTTTTATCATCCTGAAACTGGACAACCTACACATGCTACACATTATGAGGGTGGTAGGTTAAAGGGGCATGCATTTACACATGATCCAGAAACAGGTGAAATAACACATTCTCATTCTCATGAAAATTCTGGACATACTGGAACTGTTGAGGGAGTACCTCCTACTGCCCAAGCTCAATTAGACCACAATCAAGCCAAAGAAGAAGAGAAGCGCACAGATAATTTATTGAGTGGTAATCCTGATAAAGAACTATATCATTTAGTACAGCGGTATGGGGCACCACAATTAATAGGCAAGAAGAATCCTCTCTATGATCATGTAAATGAGAATCCAAATGGTTTGTTGAATGTGGAGTATAAAGAGGATGGTAGGATAGTTTTACATGGAGTTACGCATCCTGAGGATGGTGGGTATGCTGGCATTCCTCATTTTGGTAAGGTAAATTCATTACCAGAGGTTTCAAAAGACAACCCTCTCGGTGAAAAAATTGTTCATGGCCTACCAGATCCTATTAGAGCAGCGGCCGCCCACCTTCCTTCATTAGAAGCACCCCCTAAAGACAAGTTATCTGCTTTGAGAGAGTTTTTACAGTCCTTAGCAGATTCTGATTTTAGTAGGGCGGGAAATTTTGGCAGTGCCATTGGGCATATCATTATGTCTCCTGATTTGGCTAGTGGGGTAGATTTTGCTTATAAAGCATTTATTGATGGCATTCCTGAATTAGCATCCAGTATATTACATTCTCAAGACAAGGCTACTAAAGCTCGCATTAGAAGGGAGAGAATTGCGGGCAAGGGTTTCCAACATCCATCTGATGAAACTCTTAAAAATACCAAGAAAATTCATAATGCTGTTAAAGGATTACATGAAAATCCTGATGAAGTCTTAGGTGATACCAGTCATTGGTCAGAAAGTAGGCATAGAGCTTATCAAACTGATTTAGATCAATTTCATAAACTTTATAAAAGTGATAAGCCTGATCCAGATGCAAATGATGAGCATAATGATTTTTTAAAAGAACATCATTATGGGGATTTTTTAGATGGTATCTTGAGAAAGCACAGAGATTTGGGTGGGGCTGAGGGTGGTTATTATGCCCGACATAATCCTTTAACTCCAGGTGCTTTAGGTAGATCTCATAGTGCTTTGAATCATATAGGCCATGTTGCTGATATTTCTGAGGCCGATATAAAGGATATTCAAAAAAAGTCGAGAAAATGGTCTGATAATACCCATGGTGAGTTTTTACGATCATTAGTCAATGGAGCCCATCATTTCGCTGAGATAGAGAATAAGAGGGAATTTGGTGAGAAATCTCATTTTGGTGAGGTTATAGCAAATGCAGTTTTAAGGGCTGAGAGTAGAACTGAGGTCGAAGAGGAAGCTCGTAAAATATTTAATAAACATGCAAGAAAGTATGGGCTTACTCCTATGTCTAAAAGACAGGGATTTAAAGGCTCACTCAAATCTGTAGATATTAGGAATCCTTATCAAGAAGCTGAAGGTCACTCTAAAAAAGAAATTGTACAGAATTTAGATGAACTTACGAAAGAAGCTGGGCAGCTTATTGGTGATCGTGATGAGTTAGGTTCACAAATAGCTGAGCAAAAAGCTGAGGAAGCGGCTAAAAAAAGTGCCGAGGAATCTAAGCAAAAGAAAGTTGAAGAAGCTGAAGCTAAATTTGAAAATGAACTGAGGGAATCTGAGCATCCATTACGGGCACCACATTGGGGTAAAAAGGATAAGCCTTCCTATAGGGTTGGTGGGTATAGGTTTTCTGCACAGGATCATCCAGAGCATAATGCTCCGGTAATGTCTGGCGATAAACAAGTTAGGAAAGGTAAGGGGTTTACAAAGGCACACCATTATAAGGATGCCACAGGAAAAATTGTTAAGACAGTACATGAAGGTCATGCAATTATTGGAATTACTGGGTTAAAAAAGAAAACAGAGACAGGGTTAGAAGAGAAAACAGAGACAGGCCCCCCGAAATATATTGTTGCACATTTAAATAGAGATCCCGAAGCTACTAGTCCTATTGAAGTAAAGCGTATTCCTGTAGATGAATTACATGCAAGAGTAAAGGATGATCCAGACTATAACTCTTCTATAGTTCCATGGTATCATAATGTTGGAGCAGGAGCTACAGTTGCTAGCTATCTGAAGGAAAATGCACAACATATCAATGATTTCCACCAAGAGCATGCTAATGCACAAAAAAGTCAAGAAGAGGCAAATGCAAAATTAGCTGAGCCTCCTAAGGAAGAGAAAGAGACACCTACGAAGGTTAAGAAAGAAAAGTCTGCAAAACCTACAAAAGTTGAAAAAGAAACTGAAGTACCTGTAGAACCTGAAAAAGAAATACCTGAAAAAGTCAAGGAAGCTGAAGTACCTGTAGAGCCTGAAGCTGATCAAGCACTTCAGAAGGTTTTAGAAACTGCTGGTAAAGTAGGTAAGAAACAAAAAGCTGCCAAGTTAAAAGAAGATAAGTCTAAACTTCCTGAGATGACAGAGCATGCCACTTATTCTGGTGCTTTGATGCCTAGAGGTAAGGGAAGTAAATCCTATCACATATACCATGATCTCGCTAATGATACTTCTGTATCAAATTTATTAGCAAAACATTCTGATAATATTAAAGGAATTTTAAAATACACAGATCCTGAGGAAGGAACTCCTAAGTATACAATTACTTCTAGAAAAGATTTACCCAAGGGACTTTTGGATAAATTAGAGGCCCACCAACATGTAACAAAGAGTCATCCTGATTACGATGAAGTCAAATCCTCTTTCAGCCAGATACGATCCCACTTAAATAGCCTACCAAAGAAAGCAAGAGAAGCAGCCCTTTCCCATTTTGAGTCTCATTTTGGACATTCAATGGATAATGTTAGGGAAGCTTTGAGATCAAATGATCGACACTTCATAAATCAATTATTCAGAAATCATGAAAATGATGAACATATCCTACCTAAAGTAAAAGAATTTTTAGGTAGTGATCATATGCAAACTCCTGAAGTGCAAAAGGAGGTTGCTAAGGTAAATAAGCAGGCAAATAAGAAGGCAAAAGAGACTGCTGTTTCTATAGGAGTGGATCCAAAAGAAATAGATAATGTTATTAATATAACAGATGATGATTTCGGACACCATGCTAAAGAAGCCCCTGAAGAGCAATTAGCTGAGGCGGCTAGGGAGCCTGAGCAACAATCAGGAGCTATGTCTGAAAGTGATTCTAAAAAATATGAGCAAGCATTAAAGAACATAGAGGTAGCTAGAGAACGGAAAAAAGCGGCCGGAAGTAAGGTTGATCATCGTAGATACTCTAAGATGGTTAAAAATTACGATAAAACTATAAAGACTCTTCAAAAGAAGTATGGCATTACTTCTAAAGTTGAAGGAGAAACTGGAGTTTCTTTAAATGTAGAAGATTTGATGCAGCAGGCAGGAATTGAATCTCTTGAGGGACCTACCACCCCTCCACCTGAGGAGCCCAAGACGTCTGAAGAACTTGAAGAGCCTATTACCCTTCCACCTGAGAAATCTGAGCATTCAGAGTTATTAGGTAAATTTGCAAGTAGGGGTAAGAAATTTAGTGGTAATGCTAAGGCAGTAAAAAAATTAGAGAGCTTGGGTATTGAACATTCTGATCATTATGATCCCGAAAGTGGTAAGTATAATATAGATACTATGCGTGAAGCTTTAACAGGTGAGGAAGCTCCACAGAAAAGTACTGTTTTACCCAGGCCGAGTGATGCAAAGGGTGGTGAGCCAAATAGAGCACATGCTAATGAATTGGCTAAAATTATTTGGGCAGGTATGTTGGGGCAGGCTGGTATGCCTGAGGATTTTGATAAAGAACTAGTAGCTGATACTCATAATCTTATGAAATTACTTAGATCACATAAGGTTAAATTTGCAAATAAATTTAATTTTAAAAAAGAACAAAATGACTTATTTGGTAAGGATGCTGCTGAAAATATGGGTAAGTATTCAGGTGCTATTCGTAAAATACGAGATGATGCATTTATGAGATTGCAACAGAAAACTGAATCAAGTGCTAAAACATTAGATGAAATGAGTGATGATAAGTTAGATGAAATGAGTGATGATAAGTTAGATGAGTTAGCTAGGCTAGAGGATGAGAAAAAGGTTAAAGCTCCAGTTTCAGGAAGTTCTGAAGGCCCATCTACAGCCGAACTAGCTGCTTTAGAAGGTCAGGTTCCTTCTGAAAAAGAATTATTAGAGGCTGAAGATTTTTTACGTGAACAAGTTACAAAAGAGAAGTCTAAGCCAGTAAAAGCTGAGAAAAAATCAACTAGATTACGTAAGAAAAAAGACAGAGTTAAAAAGAGCATAGGTGAAGGATATGTGGATCTTGAGTATTCTAATATGGGGTTAGGGGTGAGTATTACTCCTGTTGTGTACCTATCAAGTGATTTATTCAAAGCTGATTTCAAAGATTATGATCGTCAGAAGAAATACCATGATAATTCGTTTAATCGTCATCATATAGGTGTTTCTCCAACTGACACTCCTTCAGACGAAGAAGATGATAATATGGTGGAGAAATCCTTGAGGCTGTATGTGAGTGTGTAGATGGGACGTTTAAAGTCAGCAGTTCAAGGTGTAGCTGGTGCAAGAAAATGTATCAAAACTACTACTAAGAACATGACAATTAGATATGTTTGCCCCGGTAGTGGTGGGAAGGCATCAATTACCAGTTTAGGTAATTTACCTACTCGTCCTGAGGATGTTAGTAGGTTAGAGGCAGAAGGGGAGATTAGACAGCCTCCAAAGAGGCAATTACAAATGGAGGAGGAAGGCACTAAGTTACCTAATCTTTTGCATGCTAAGCTAGTACAGGAAGCTAAACATGAAACTCCTGATACTATGCATTTTGAAAGCCCACAAGAGGCAAAGTATCAAACCCCTCGTACTATGCATTTTGTGAGTCCAAAAGAAGCTGGTCCCGATGACGCAGATAATCAATCTATAGGGAAAGCTTTTGGGACTGCTGCTCGTATCGGAAGTGCTTTGAGTAGGTATAGTCCAGCTAGACCTGCATACGTTGGTAAATGGGGCGGTGTTGCGGGTAAAGGTGAGGATGAGGAAGCCCCTGTAACTTCTGAGTTAAAAGATTTACCTATACCTGCTAGTTTTGAGGAACAGAAGCAAGCTAGAAGGGGCACGGTTGGTGGGTCTCCTTTTATTCAAAGAAGATTAGATGATATAAAAGAAGCTTTTGGGGGAGACGTAGATCGTCCCAGTACTTTTGTGAATATAGATACAAAAACTGGTAAAGTAATTCCTCAGGAAGAAAGACCAGATGCACCTCTCAGTTTTCGTGCTACTAAAATAAGTGCTGCCCCAGCTAGAGGTTCCAAAGAAGATTTAGCTGGTATTGCAGCTACAAGACAAAGACGTGCTTTAGAAACTGCTAGGACTGGAAGGAAGTTTGATCCAGAGACTGGATTACCTAAGTTAACTGGAAAACCCAGTGAGAGAAAGGAATTAGAAGCACGGGAGTTTGCCAGAGAACCTGAAGCACTCAAGCGTATAGGAGAGCAGAGAGCTAAAGAAGTACAAGGTAGAAAAGAAGATTTCGGTTTAGATGATGCAGTTTTTTTAGCTGTTGATATTTATTTTGCTGTTGCAGGTGCTGGGGCTCTTGGTGCGGGAGCAAAAGCATTAAAATCAGCTATAGGCGCTGCTAGCTCTGCCACTAAAAGAGGTTTTGTAACTGCAGCTAGGGGTGGATCACAGAAATTACATGATTTTGTAAAAACTAATAGAGAAGCTGCAAATGTTTTTAAAAAAGTTGGCAGTGTTTCTGGAGTCGGCACTCCAAGTGGGGGCGCTAGGCACGCAGGTAAATTAGAGCAGTTTGCTGGGCAAGTAGCAGGAAAGAAGTTTCCTAAAACGATAACTCCAAGTACTGGTAGGCAAAGTAGCTTTGTAGGTGGGGCTAGATCAGGGTCAAAAGCGGATTGGAGTAAAGTTGATCCTACGACAGGTCTCCCATATCATCGCGGTGGAGGTTTCGGTACTCAGTTAAGGTTAGAGCATAAATTACAACCAAGTAGTTATGTAGAATTAAAGTATGCTGGTCCTCCTAAGGAAACTAGTCAAGCAATAACTCCTTTATCACGATTGGTAGGAAAGAAAGCCAATTTTAAATGGCTTGAGCAAGAATTAGGTTTAAAAACTGCTAGTAAACTAAAGCAGAATGTGCCGTTAACTAAAAATGAATTAAAATTATTAAAGCGGACTGAAGCAAAAATTCATTCAAAATTAGGTACAAGAACTGGAACAGAAAAAGTTGGTTTAGGACTTATAAGTCCTAAAGTTAATTTGCGTGATTTAGGTACGGCTATTTCTACAAGTCGTCATTTAATAGAAAAGCCATCTATCCCTTCTGATGAGCCCCCCCTTCAAGAGGCGATTAAGCGGTTAAAAACTACTTTAGTACCTCCTACTAAAGCTCCTCCAGCAGTTACTAAGGAGCCTGCCGATAAAAAGGACGTCAAGAGAAAGTTTCCTAGGATTGAGAAGCCAGAAGAGAGAGTTCGTAGGAGGGAACCCACTAGAGTTCGTAGGAGGGAACCCACTAGAGATCGAAGAAAGATTTCAGAGATCCCTGTTAAAAGAACTGCTGCTGAAAAGAGAGAGCACAAAAGGCCTCAATTAAAGAAACCTAAAGCGCTTGAAGAAATTTATAGCCACATTGCAAGGAGAAGAGGTAAGGAAGAAGTTCTCTCTAGAAAAGAATTACAGAAAAGTATGTCCTATATTAAGACTATGGGAGATCGAGTCTTAAATAAGAAGATGGCGTTGAAATCTGCTATGAAGCGGGTACCTTGGTGGATGGAACATCATCTACTTGATTACGTGAGGAATAAGGGATTTCGTAGAAAGAGTTACCATAGAGGTAGAAAATAAGTGATCTATCTTGATCTAGACGTATTCAAGGGAGGACCCACTATAGTTATCTTGGGGGATTCGCAGACTGCGGGTCCTATGGGGAAAATTCTTGTTAAGTATTATAAGGCACTAGGCTATAATGTTAAAAGATATGCTGAAAGTGGGAAAGGTGTCACATTCTTCAATGATGCCTTAAGGGGTAGATTTAGAGCAAAAGCCTACAAGCGGGACGCCAATCGTAAATATTTACGAGTTAACGGTAAAAAGGTTGTAGACCCAGTAAACACAGCAAGATTAAGACGTAAACAGCGTCGGATTTATCTGGCTATGAAAAGAACCTCCCCGGAACATGTTATTGTTAGTTCTTTGGGTGGGAATGATGCAAGGAATGATGATAAATTTTTGCGTAGAAATTATGGAGCATTATTTTCACAATTAAAATCTTACGGCAGCAATGTCAGTTTTTTTGGGTCACCAAAGGCTGCCCCAAGACATATAAAAACTGATCGTAATCGTAAAAGAGTAGATAATATCCAACGAGAGCTTGCAGAAACTCACGGAGTACCTTTTACTAGTGTCAGAGATATGGGTGGAAAAGCCGATAGTGATGGAATACATCGGCACGGGATGGCTAAAGAATATGTACAGCATATTACAAAAGCTCAACATCTTCCCGTTAGCGGCCGTTCTAGAATTGTAGATACCCCACGCAGAGTCTCATTCTCTCCATTACGAGGGCAAGTTGCAGGAATACCTCCTTCAGATAGAAGGACAATCATCCCACCTGATACTACAGGTGGAAAAATCAGTCCATTTGAAGTTCCTGCACCACAAGCTGTTGCGGGAGTAAAAACTCCAGAGTATGAACCAAGTGGTTCTGGTTTTTCAGGGACTCAGTTAGGAATTTTAGTCTCTAACGCTGCAAGTAAATATAAGATTCCTGAAAATTTAATCTATTCATTGGTACAGCAGGAATCTACTGGGAATCCAAGGGCAGTCAGTCCTACAGGTGCGACTGGACTAACACAACTTGTACGGGGGACTGCCAAAGAGTTAGGACTGACCCCAGAGGAACGATTTGACCCTGCAAAAAATTTAGATGCCGGGGTTAGATATCTATCTAAGTTAGTTAAAAATTACAAGGGCAAAGTTAGTGATCCATACACTGCAGCATTAGTAGCCTATAACATGGGACCTTCTCACGTTTCAGGACGTAAAGGTCGTGGTAAAAGCAGTCCTATAGAAGGGTATATTAAAACTCATGGTCGCGATGTTTCTAAATGGCCTGTATCTGATGGAACGAGATATGCGCGTAGTATATTGCGTGGAGCATCTAGTCGAGCTAAAAAACCGGGAGATTTACATTATTTTAGGAGAAAGCCTGAATTATTAGCAGGTAAGCGTGGGGCAGCCACACCCTCCTCTATGAGGAGGGCAACTAGTCGTGATGTTGCTGCGTTAGAAAGACCTGAATTAAAATATAATCTAAAAGATTCTCTAGATAGGTTAACTTTCCGTAAGCGTCATGTCGATCCATCAATCGATGTCTCGGCTCCGCGCACTTTAGACACTGCATCTGCTAAGTTTAATGCTCCAACAGAATATGAAAGAAAAGTATTAGGAGTTACACCTAGAACGCAGACTCAAATTGCTACTAAACCAGAGGTAAGACCTGTGGAGTTAGCAACTGTTGCTCGGCGTGGTGGTCCACCAGTGCCTCCTGCGCGGCCTCAAGCTTCTGAACAAGTATCTCAATTAAGGGCACATCGTGAAGGATTATCTAAAGTTTCCAGTGGGCGTAGAGTTCTTCAAGATTCCGCAGCAGCTAGGCCAACACAAATTGATACACGTCTTACCGAAGGTTCTGCTGCAGCGGGACGTAGAGTCATACAGAATTTATCTGCCGTACAAACAGGGGCTATTTCCCCAAGACCTGTAATAGATATTTCGCAACGTAGACCAGCACAAAATCTAGTCCAAGATAAACCTGCGGAACGTAAAACATTAGCTGAGCTAGTTGCTGCGAAACCTGTGGTGCCTTCTACACAGACACCAATAAGAAAACCTGAAGTAGCTGCCGCACCGCAACAACGTAGGATTTTAGCGGATAAACCTGAGATAGCTGCTGCACCTGTGGATAAACCTGAGATAGCTGCTGCACCTGTACAATCACTGGTAATTCC
>CEPZ01076458.1_pt1 | contig 10088 bp, 14 predicted proteins | sample 530461 | NCBI WGS metagenome assembly CEPZ01 (sample SAMEA2620106, study PRJEB7988) | marine metagenome | isolation source: saline water (ENVO:00002010), including | reverse complement strand
CAGGCTCAGGCTCAGGCTCAGGCTCAGGCTCAGGCTCAGGCTCAGGCGCGGCTTCTACTACAGGGGCTGGCTTAGGCGCAGGTGGCGGAACAGGAGAACCGGGATCCTCCGGAACATCTTGGAGTATCTCAATTCGACCTTTGTCCACGAACGCTGCGATGTCGGGATGATTGATCAATTCAGAAGAAACGCGCGTAGTCCCACCGGGGTTAATCCGAATCCTGCCCTTACAGAGCGTTACGTACGCGTTTAAATTATTTTTCAGGGTTACCATGGGTATCATCGCTGCTTCTCCTGAAGGAACTTGTTTTGTGTGCTGGTTGATAGTGAGAGGGCCCCGACAGTATAACCGCCGAGGCCCTCGAGTACAGCAAAAACCGCGCGAAAACCGGTGTTACAGGGTAACCTTAACAACGGAGTCCGTGTTGCCAATCCCGATTCCAGGAGCGCTGTAGCTCCAGAATTCGATGATATCAGCTTCCTGCTTGATGAACAGCGTAGCGTCCTGCAAGAGGAAGAAGTTACCAAGGTAGTTCTCAGGGCCGAAGATCCACATCTCGTTGTTGGCGATGATGTCGGACTTGACCGTGGTAACAACCGGGAAACCAAAGAGCTTCTCTTCAGCCTCAACGCCGTCATCGTAATGGCGGCTTGCAACCTGGTCACCTACGGAGGTGGCAGGCAGCTTGAGAGCGTCGTAGTAGAGCTCTTTGGACATGAGGAGCTTACCAACGGGGATCTTCTTGGAGAGAAGAAGCTTTACACCGTCAGCGACGTTCGCAGCGTTGAGACCGCCAGCAGGGACGAGCTCTTGCGCGGCGTTAGCCGTGATGATGGCGTCAAGGGTGTCCTTGAACTTCTGATCCTCTTGGTCAGCCATGTCCTTCACGGAGTTGTCCGTGAGGATCTTGCGGATGTCGTTCTGGTAGGTCATCAGCTCGAACTTCGACTTGACGAAGTGCTGCGACTCAACCTTTCCGAACTGCACCGCGTAACGAGGACCGCGGAACCACGTACGCTGCCCCGCACCCTTGAAGGTTACGTAGGTAGCCGTCGAATCGGGCTCCTTCTCCACGATCTTCTTGGGCTGATCGGTGTTCTCGTCCCGATCGATTTCGTCGGGACCCAGCTCCACGGGATTAATGATCTCCCGTGCAAAAGAATCTTGGCGAAGCTTCGAACGAATGAACCGAGATCCCTCGTCCTGTGCTTCTTTAACTCGACCTTCTTCGAGCTTGCGAACAAAGTTCTGGTTCACGAACTGCGCGCTAAGCTCTGCGTGCTCAGTATTAGCCATTACTAGTTCCTCCCAGAACTCAACTTACAGAGAAATGTAAACGTCCAGCGTGGCAGCTGCGGCGTTAATCGCTACCACATATCCAAATACGGTCAGGTCAGCGTCGCCACCTGCATCAGCACCTGTCTTGTCGATAAGACCGTTGATGAGCGTGACGGGCTGTCCAGCGGTCAGATCGGCAGCGTTGCCGTCGTTCCACATGTCTGGCGTGACCGCATCAGGATCGTTCCAGAGTCGGACCACGTAGCCACCGCCAAGCAGGACCGTTACGCGGCCAGCTTCTACGGCGGAGAGATCGTCACGACCCTCGATGATGAGCGCCCAAAGCTGCTCATTTTTGAGGTCGTTGTCGACATACGCGACCGAGTTTTTGTCTGCACGCGTCTCATCAACCACGGTGTAGTTGGTGCCGTTCATGCGAACCCACGAACCGTGGGAAAGCTGGTCATTAGCGGCCGCGGGGGCTGCTGCAACTAACAATTCTTCAGCGCAAGCACTTCCGTTAGGCCAGCCCCGAAGAATGTCAAACTTGGAATTCAGAATAGCCATTGTTCAACGTTCTCCTTAAGAAACGATCCAGCCCAGAAAGTTATCCTCTGCAGCGGCCGCTTTTTCCTGTTTACTGGAGGATCCGAAGGCAACCTTCTCTGTGCCTGGACCGCCCAACTCCGTCATTTCATCCGAACCTGCAAACTTTGCCAACATAGCTAGTACATCCGGATTAGCACTGGACAACTTTTCCTCAAGTGAAGAATGGTCCTGTCCAGTCACTAAGGCCAGCTTATCGAGCACAGGTTCTATAATTTTTTTCTTAGCTTCGACAGCGGACGCCTGCTTTTCCGCTTCCAGACAATCAATTTTGTCTGCGAAAGCGTCTAAAACATCGGCCACTTTAACTAGTAGTTCTGATCGCATGTATCACCCGTATATCTTTCGGCTAAGGACGCTAAGACCGGTGGAAGCCACTACAAGGCGTGCACATTTTTCGCGAACACTCTGATCTTCAGTCTCGGCGCGCTTTCGCAAAACAGAAGCCAGCTTACGTAGGTCGGCTGCTTTCACGCCCCGTCTCCTACAAACTTTCGGATATCATCGTACGTAGGTTCGTCGGATGTTTCCCGAAGATCCGAAGCCAGCTTCCTGACCAGGGTACCAGCCTCTGTCTCAGCGACCGTGGGCTCTTCTGCCACGGGCGCAGCTACTTTCTCAAAGCCCTGACGGGCGTCTTTCAGAATAACGTCTATGGCAGTTTCTAGTTTGCTCATATCAAATACTCTGGAAATTGTAGCCGCCGCCGTAGCCGCCGCCGCTTCCGGGCAAGAACCCCTGGTTAGACACTAACTGGTTGACGCCTTGAAGCAGTTTAGGTGCGGCCAATCCGGTAGCTAACCCGCCACCGAACGCCAGTGCTCTGCGAGACTTTTGGCGCTTAGCTTCCTGCTGCTGCCCGTATGCATGCCCGCCGTACAAGCCTGCGCCAGTACCCCCAACGCCCAATGCGCCCCAACCCAGCCGAGAACCCCATCCGGGTAGCGCAGCTTCCGCAGCTTCTGCCCGCTGTTTTAGACCCGCAGTGTTGGCCTGCAAGTCTGCAAGCCTGCGCGCGTCTGCTTCCATCGCACTACGCACTGCTGCAAGCTCTTCCACAGCACCCGGGGCATACCCCCCTTTCGCCGCTGCGGCCTGACCACCTGGACCTAGCATTCCATGTGACCGACGCATCTCGTCACTGAGTGCACGGCCTGCCGCCACATCGGTTGCTTTGGCTTGTTCCGTTAGCTGCTCACCCTTTCGCCCAACCCTCTCGGCTTTAGCTAACTGCGCCTCTGCCTTACCGGCTTGCCGAGCAACCCCCCGGCGTAACCACCAAAAAGAGGCTTTCTCAAACGCACCCTCAAACTCGGATGCGTTCTTTTCGAACAATTCGAAGTAGGCTTCGGCGGAAGAAGAAAGCATTACTTCCTAAGGGACGCTAGTACTTTGTAGGTGTCCTCGGTGCCACGCCGCACGCAGTCTTCCGCAGCTAGCTTGATGGTCGAGGCCGTCTTCTCGTAGCCCTCAGAGAAAGCGTCGCTGGCAACCTTCTCAAGCTGCGTCTTGGTCTCGCGGTATCCGAGATCCACAGCCTGCTTGACCAGCTCAGGGTTCTCCGAAGCAAACTTCTCGAAGTTTTCTGCGGTGGGCTCGCCGTATGCAGCGACCTTTGTTCCGCCACTCACAGGAGCAGAAGCGTCGTATTGGTCCATGCGAGACATGAAGCCGTCACAAAGAGCCGCGCCGTAAAGCTCCGCTTCCTTGACCAGCGCCTCTTGCTCAGCCGTCGCGAGCCGGGAAGCGATCTTAGTCAGCTCTTCCGTCGGTGTCTCAGGAGCGCTTTCCGAGGCCGTCTTGTCCGAGGCAGCATCCGCTTCCGTCAGGGCAGCCTTGAGAGCGGTCTCAAGTTTGTTATTTTCAGAAGCCGTTTTTTCAACTTCGTCTGTTGTCGCCTCTTCGGAAAGGGCGTCTAAAATCTTAGCGAGTTCCATTTTGCACTCCGGATACTGAGCAAACGGCGTATTTCGGATACGCCAGAAGTTTATAGTCAATAACCTGCACTAACAAGGCTTCTTGGTTCTCAATTTAGTAAAGCCTTGCCGATGCAGCTAACTGCTTGTTCCAAATCTCTAAGCGTACGCCACGAGATCGTAGGGTTTACACGACCTTTAGCGGGGTGGGCAACCTTTTCCATGTATTGCCGATCCGCCGCCAAAATTGTTGATAAGATTTCGGCACTAGCAGTCCGTTCTGTGAACTCTGTGCTAGTTGGCACCGCTACACCTTGGTCCGTCATAATCTCTTTAGAGTCAGGTAGCGTTGACGCACCCAACCCTAAAAGACCCAACGAAGGAACCAGGGCCTTTTTACCCAATGCGGGAGCTAGTATCCGATACACAACCGCTGCTAACGCGGAAGAACCTAAGAGCTTCACGGCGCTATCAAAGTCTTCGCGCTGCCCTGCAGATCGGGCTATAGCGGCATTAGTTGTGTACGTACGGCCCGTCTTTGGGTCGGTGTAAGACAGCGTCTGCATTGTTCCGCTAAGCGCGGCAGCTTTATAGATTCTGTCTTGAATGGCCTGGGGGTGCAGACTCCTCTTAGGGGAGTACTTGGACATCTTTTCCACAATCTCAGGATCTTTGTCAGCGTCCAGATCGACAATCTTTGTTTCCAACATCTGGTACGCGATCTCGGGACTTTCCGACATAAACCGGAACAGGCTTCCCTGAAGCTCAATAAGTTTTTGTGCGGCTCCGGCTGGTGCAGGTTTTCCCGTAGCCATCTGGAAAAACACATCTAGAAATTCCGGAGTGGTCAAAAAGATTCCCATCGAGGATAGGCTGGCTAGCACTCGAGGAAATTGTTTGCCGGATAACCACCCCAGATCGTCATTGGATACAGGTTGGTACTCAGAAATTATCTTGGGCACTACGTGCTTCAACCACTTTTTGGTTAGCGCATCCTTGCCTGACAGCTCTCGCCCCTCGGACTCTTGCTTTCCAAAGCCTACACCGGAAACCGTTTTTTCGATGTCAGCCGCTTTACGAAGCAGGCTTGAGAGAACGGTCATACCTGCTGTTTTTTCAGCCAGCAAAGCTGAAGCCTCGCCTTTCTCGCTAGTCGCGTTGTACGCAACCTTTTTAAGCATGTACCCCGTGCGATCTGCAGGACGCCACACTACCGAGATATCAAAGAACACCGGGTTGGGGTTGTCTACGAATACAATCCGGCCATCAGGGTATATATCGTTAAGCTGATACTTGGCGTGCTCGCAGTACTCTTTCCTATTGGGCGCCTTGTTGCCACAAATGGAACATACATCGAACTTTATACGGCAACCCATGCTTACGGCGACCGTCTCGCGATTCTTGATCTTGTCCGCTACGTCAGGGGCTTTGACATCGTCAATTTCCAACACCAGTTCAACGCGGTGCATGTTGTCGTTGTAAAACGACTTGACCACTTTCCCGAAAGACTTCTTTGGGTCCTTATTTACGTGCGAGCGGTATACATGGGCATTGGTCTTAAACGTTTCGTGGGATTTTTTTAGCTCCGATTCCTTAAAGCCATCCCCATTCCGGTTAGGACCATAGTATTCGCTGGCTCCCAGCGCCAAGACCAGTATGTACGTCTTACCCGGGACAGACTCCACACTCCTAGCCCACTCGGATGCCTCTGAAGCTATCTTCTCTGATAGCCCTGACGACGTTCCGGGGGTTATCAGCTGTACTGAGGGTTCCAGCACAAGCAAGCGACGAGACTTTAGCATCTCGTTTACTTCTATGATTTTGGAGAAACTCACAGAAGTAGGTCGCCTACCAAATCCGCGATATGCGCGCGTGCAACGATGGTTCCGTATTCCGCGCGCTTGCGCACACTGGCGTCCGCGTGATCCACAGCCACTTTTAGGAACGTCTGGTACGTCTTAGCAGCGGCCGCTATTTTTTCTGCGATCTTCACATCACTGTCGGGCGTGTCGGCACTACCGCGTTTCGTCAATTCGCGCTGAAGCATTGCCCTATTAGCTTCGTGCTTTAGCTGTTGGTCGTACCCGGCTTGCGTAATGGCTTTATTGGTCGCCACGTTTCTGCGCGCGTCTATGGACTTACCCACCTGGCTGAGTCCTAGCGCTCCTGCGCCGATACCTACGGCCCAGGGTAAAGCCTGCATAGCCTTGCCCATGAGGTTGGAGTAGCGCTTCTCTTCCTCTTCACCTTTACGGTGCATCAAATAAGCGCCTGTTGCTGCCACGGGAACCGCGGCGCCCGTGCCGTACTGCAAGGCTTTTCCGAGAGGACTCTGGCGTGCTTCCCACAGCTTACCCAGCCGTTGTCCTAAGTTAAGCACCGCCACCTTTTCCAGCAACGCAACAATAGCGGTGTCCGCAGCGATCTTTTCCTGCATGGCGTTTTGTGCTTGCTTACCCGTGCAAGCGCTAGCCAGCTTTCCTAGCTCCCGGGATCTACGCGCGTGGTAAACCACTTTAGGGAGATCAGCGAATTGTTGGAGTTCAGACATGCCTAAACCTACCCCTTAAGAGCATCCAGCCCGTTTCGTACAAGCGTCCATTCCGCGTTCTTCAGGTAAATGCGCTTACCAAGAATCCTGATAGCGTCTTCAGGGATAAACGCGGAGGAGAGTTTCTCCCCTTCACCCCGTAAGCGGGCGCTAACCACTGCGTTCAGACGTCCTGCGCGCGCCGCGTCACGAACATTCGCAGGTACCCGGGAACGGACAGTAGCTGTTTTTAGAAGGTCGTCTAGCATGTCGCGTCCTTATAGTATGTTGCTATACACAACATGTATCTCGTAGGTGCTGTTTGCATTCGTTGCCGGAATAATATGCAACCAGGCTTTGTCAGTTTGCCCAACTTTGCCTGCTTCGTGGCAAACGTACATCAAGTCTAGCGGGGTAGAGTCTAGCGCGGTGTTCAATTGTGCGTTAGACCACAAAACATTTACCCCTACTACAAAATCCGTTTTCCTGTTTCGCAGTGTGGGGGTGTAGTTCTGCCCCGCGGCGACCTGCGCTATGCGTATATGCCTAATGCGGCAAGTCGCAGGGACCGGTATTTCCACCCACTGCGAGTCGTGATCCGCAGCGTTGCTTATAGCGCCGCTAGCAACCACCGCCATATCCAAGCCAACCATTCGGGTAGTCGCAGACATTATTTTCCTCTCCGGTAAGCCGCACCCGTTATAACGGCCTCAGCCTCTCCTAACCCCTTAAGCGTCATGTAGTCCACGCCGCCCTCATGCTGTGCAGCCTCACGCAGGAACGATTTAACAGCATTTTTATCTGTGGATAGGGTCGGGGCAATCTTGGACATGGTGTGGTACGCCTCCATGACCTGTTTGGTGGGAGCGCCCGCTATGATGTCGTCTTCTTTTTTAAGCTGGTTGAGGATGGCGTGCCGCATAGGGCTATTAACCAGGTTTTCCTGGTAAGACTTGGCACCTGCGGTGAAAAGATTCTCTACGATATCCATCGCTTTATCGGCAGCCCCGCCTACCAACTTCTTGGCCACTTCCTCATCTGCTTTGACTCGAAGCAACAGCCCATCAACACCGTCGTGCAACCGTCTATTGAGTCGATAAGACCACGTATCCGCCGGAGCCTTCCCAACCAACGTAGCGGCTCCTGCGGTGCCTAGACCGCCTGCCACCAGTACGCCGCCTTTGAGTACGGGCATCCTTGTTAAACCAGCAACGCTCTGCGTACCACCGCCACCGCCGCCGCCGCCGGTCATCCCCCGCGCCAATGCGGAGCCGATTAAACTATCAAGAATCCCGGCAGTCTTTTCCCAGCTGGCTACTTTGTCTCTAAAACTGTCGGACATTTATCGCATCCTTAGACAAGCAGGGCTTATTGCGCCTCGGCGTTCAGCGCCTTCAAGCCAGTTGTATACGTTCTAAAGTTGCCAACACATTCTAGGTAGGCCCCAACATCCGCCATCCCCTCCGCGGACCCATCGACCAGGAAATGCGCAGAAGCGGTTTTTACTACAGAAACACTAGGCATCCGAGTGATGTCCGGGAGCTTCAAACGTTTTCTAACCGCGCTCAATGCGTAAACCGCTTCGGGCCCGTAAAGCGCCAAGGCGTTCTTTTCAAATTCGGGATGCCGCTCTCTGCTGTAGATATTGCTAAAGCGATGTGCCAAGCCATCCGCGAGAGATTCGGCCTGGTACTCGGCCGCAGCTATCTTAGTGTGAAGAGATTCCGCAACCTTTCTATCACGGATAACTTTACGCTCTATCTCTCGGATACGCCTTCGTTCAAGGACAGAATCGGGTTCTCCGAGGTATTCGTACTCAGCAACCTTCTCCAATAACGCGGCTTCTTTAACGTCGTCAAAGTAAACATCGTTTGATGTTTCTACCGCGGGTACAGAGTCAGACTCTGCGTAGAATTTCTTTATAGCTCCCGTCGGATCAGCCACCGCAAACTCCACCATTCGATCATCGTACCCGGAAGTCTTCTTAAATAGCTCCAGGAACGCACCGGTGTTAGCCAACTCTACGACGCGTTTAATCTGTTCGGGGTTTAGCCGATCGCGCTGAGCAATCTTTACGATGGAATCCTCCAAAGACTCTCCGGAGGACAAAAATTGCTCCGTAGCTTCCTTAGCTATATTTTCGTAATCGGCTCTATCCATTACAGTACCTTCTTACGACAAAATTTGATCGGAATCCACATCTTCCTCGGAGAGCGTAGTATCTATCCCAACCAATCTAATTCTAAGCTCTTCGAGAGAATTTACACGACCTGAATCTGTTTTACTCAAGACTTCTGCTGTTTTGAGCGCCTGGGGTATCCACGCGCGCGCTTCTTTAGTGCGTTTATCATCAATAGAACTGAAGATATGTTCGCGGCTTCTCCACAGGGCATCTGTCATGATGTGCTGCAATGCTTCCTGTGCGGGCATTGTCACCTTTCCCCCAGTAACTTTCCAAACCAGGTACTCCCACCCCAACTGCAACCCCCAGGTAAGGAGATCCTTTTCGTACTTGGTAGAATTTGTGCCTTCGGGGAGTTGCTGCACATACGCAGATTTTATAAGGCGGTTGGGAAAAACGCCCACATCAAAAAACAAACTTCCATACGCGTGTATGACCTCTTCTGTTGCTTCTGTGGCAACCAGGAAGGCAGCCATGGGCGTCCTGCAAAAAAGAAAGGCGCGCATCACTGCGCGCGCATAAGGAATCTTATCTAAAATCGCCGCGTGGAAAACAGCGTCTGATGCCTTTTCTGGCTTCTCTACGCAAATCCAGTATAGATCCTGCATTAAAGGATCTTTGAACTTGGCGTACTTGGGCTTCTTACTCCCCAAATCCGTCTCTAAAGCTGCTAGCTGAACAGCTCTAGCGCGGTGATCCGGAGGTAATAACCTGCGGGAACTGGGTGTTAGATCCCCCACGTCGTAGCAGCATCCTGCGATTCTCCGATTGCTAAAGTGTTCTGTCCGAGCTTCATGACAATATCGCCCAGACCTTTGAACACGCGTCTAATGTTGTTTTCTAGGGCGGAGTACTCGTCCTTTCCCAGTTCTTGGCGCAAGGTGGCTTCTCGCATTTCAAGCGCCAGAAGAACCCTTCCCAGACTATCCAACGCTTTTTCCATCGCGGGAAGATAGCCAGAAGTTATCTCGGACAAAGAAGGCGACTGCAGTAACGACGCTACTGCCGCGGTATCAAATACGCCTTGGTCACCTAAAGCAGCCGCGCTTTGCATGAACGGCTCGTTTATCTCGGGGCTCTGTTGCGCCATCGTACCCTCAGGCGGCATACCCTCAGGCGGCATACCCTCAGGCGGCATACCCGCCATATCAGGGCCAAAGATGCTGGACAGCTTTTCTAGATTGTTTGACGCAACTAAAAACGCGCGTTTAGCTTGGAAAGCGGGAATTGTACGCACAAACGCCAGGGCAGCGTCTGCGTGGATATCAGCCTCTGCCAATTTCTCCACAGTATCCACCAGGGTTCCTACCCTCGTCCCGTCGATGGCGTAGTCGCCTGCGCCCAAGTTTTTAACGGTTACTGCGGCAGAGGATACCTTCGAGATTCCTGCGTCTATTAGCCCTAGTAGTGTCGTAGCGTCATCTACGTAACGCGCTCGAGGAACTTCCGACGTAAGTTTTACGGAAATGTACGTTGCCGGCAGGAAAACTACCTCGGAATCTTGTGCCCTGTTCGGAACCTTAAGAGGCGTTTTTTCTGCTACCACAATTGTATAGCCAGAATCCTTTAGCGTGC
>CEPZ01033658.1_pt1 | contig 10092 bp, 6 predicted proteins | sample 530461 | NCBI WGS metagenome assembly CEPZ01 (sample SAMEA2620106, study PRJEB7988) | marine metagenome | isolation source: saline water (ENVO:00002010), including | reverse complement strand
TAGCCCCTGATTTTCTGGGAGCTGCTGGACTGAACAGGATCGGCCGGTTCATGATAGATCCTAGAGACCAACGTGATGAAGAGGATTGGTTTAAATTGGTATCAACGGATAGCGGTATATTTGGATGTATTGGCATGATGGCATGTGATGATGTCTGCCCAAAGGACCTTCCGCTCTTGGAAGTTTTTGCCTATATACGTCGTAAAATGGCTGCCACAGGATTTAGCAGGAGAAGAAAAGAGACAGCCGCAACCTAAGTCATTCCGCTAGCATTTATCAATTCACTGGTGTAAGTGCTCGCGCCCCGCGTGAAAACGGTTTATTCTATTCTATAATCTCCCATTAATAGCACGCCGGCACCCGGGTACTGAAATACTCTAACTTATCTGTCCTCCAGCCAATGCATCAGTTCAGGGGAGGTTGTAAAGAAGTTTGAGAGCTGGTGTCGGCGAAAATCAAGAATAGTCAGTAAAACTATCCGGGGAGTGATTGAGAATCAGTTCGTCAATTATCTTGATTTTCCGTTTCTCTCCCGTTAGCTTTACTGATTACCCGGTACGTTTCGCATCGTTCCGTATTTATCGTGAAAAATGTAATTGCAGCAGGAGATAAGTCGACAGTCGCAGCCGCACAGGTAATTCTGGAGAGCGGAGGCAACGCATTTGATGCAGCCGTCGGCGCCTGTTTTACCGCCATGATAGCCGAGCCGACGCTTACCGGTCCCGGTGGCGGCGGCCACTTTATGGCCCAGCCCACCGATTCAAAACCGATTTTGTTCGATTTTTTCGTAGATACCCCCTCTGGAGACGTGCAGAAGCTCGACCTTGATTTTTTCAGCGTCTTTGTCGATTTCGGCGAAACAGTGCAGGAATTTCACATTGGTAGAGGGGCCGCAGCGGTGCCAGGCAATACTGCGGGACTGCTTCATGTCCATGAGCGTCTCGGGACGATGCCCCTCAAAACAGTTATGGAGCCTGCTATTGAAGCCGCCAAAACAGGTGTTCCTTTATCAAAAACTCAGGCATATCTGATCAAGATTCTTACGCCCATCATTACTCATGAAGAAGAAAGTCGACACCTCTTCGCTCCCGGGGGAAAGTTGTTAAAAGCGGGTGACACAATTGTTATGCCACAATTTGCCGACTTTCTTGATGTTCTGACACATGAGGGGGTGGATTTGATCTACAGGGGTGAAATCTCAAGAATCATTGCTGATTGGGCACAGGATGGTGGACTTATCCGGCGGGAAGATCTGGAAGAGTATCAAGTAAAGGAAAGGGATCCTCTGATAACGCCGTTCCATGATTTTACCGTCTTGCTGAACCCGCCTCCCGCTCTCAGCGGCATACTTATTGACTGTACTTTCGCCCTTCTGTCAGCTATGCAATGTGTAAAGACGCATCGCGTTTCACTCAAGAATCTTGTCGCCGCGTTTGAAGAGACTAACCGAATCAGACAAGAAAGGTTGCCGGTAGGAACTCTGGACGAAGGGTTTTCAGCCCTCTCAAAACAACCATTTTTCGGGGCGTCCGTGGATAGAATAAACAGTGAACTGGGAAGTTCGCCAGCTCCATCTGATGCAACAGTTATGGGTGCTACAACACAAATTAGTGTTTTGGATAAAAGCGGCAATGCGGCCAGTGTTACTACCACGAACGGTGAAGGGTGCGGATATATGTTGCCTCAGGCGGGGTTCATGCTCAACAATATGCTGGGGGAGGAGGATCTTAATCCGGGAGGTTTCCACAGGTTTCTTCCGCGCACGCGCCTCTCGTCGATGATAGCACCAACTATCGTTGTGGATGAAAGCGGGCCCGTTCTTCTGACGGGCAGCGCCGGAAGTAACCGTATTCGCTCTGCCATAATTCAGATCGTTATCAATCACCTCTGCCATGGACTTGATATTGAAGCGGCAACGGTGGCGCCCAGAATTCATCTTGATGGAAATGTACTTCATGCGGAGCCGGGGGTTGATGAGGGCGAACTTAAGAAACTAGAGGGGCGTTACGATGTAGATCGCTGGCAGGAACAAAATCTTTTCTTCGGCGGAGCCAACTCCGTAACGCCTGAAAAGGGCGCAGGCGACCCTCGAAGATCAGGAGCAGCTATCATAGTCTAAAGGAGAAACTTATTATGGCGATTGTTTTCAATAGTTCACCCGAGCCGACCGTAGGGGTTGAAGTCGAACTCCAGATTGTTGACCGTGAGACGCGATGTCTGGTTTCTAAAGCTCCTTATATTTTGAAAAAGTTTAAAGAAAATCTTCATATCAAGCCGGAACTGTTGCAGTCTACCATTGAACTCAACACAGGGATATGTAAAGATGTACAGGAGGTGCGGCGTGATCTGACGGATCTTGCGGTACAGCTTCAGCCCACTCTTGATGACCTGGGGTGCGCCTTAATCTCAGCCGGTACTCATCCGACAGCCACTTGGCCTGGTCAGGCCATCTCTAACAAAAAGAGATACCGGGAACTTGTGGAGAAAGTTCAGTGGCCGGCCCAGCGCCTCATGATTTTTGGTCTTCACGTCCATGTGGGTATAGACAGCGGCGAAAAAGCCATCGCTATTTTTAATGCCCTCTGCAGCTACATTCCCCAGTTTCTTGCCCTGTCGGCAAGTTCACCTTTCTGGCAGGGAAATGACACGGGTCTGGCTTCTGTGAGAGTGAAGGTTTTTGAGACGCTCCCCACTGCAGGGCTCCCCTACCGAATGACAAACTGGGGTGAATTCCAGAACTTCATGAACACCTTGGTATCGGCGGATGCGATTTCGAGTGTTCGAGAGGTGTGGTGGGACATAAGACCCCATCCAGGCTTCGGTACAGTTGAACTGAGAATGTGTGATGGCATGCCGACAATGTCTGAACTAATATCTCTCGTGGCTCTGATTCATTCTACCACTGTCTGGCTAAGTGATATGTATGATGAGGGGCATCTTATCCCGCCGCAGAGACATTGGATCATCAGGGAGAACAAGTGGCGCGCATCCAGATGGAGCCTGGATGCTGAAATCATCACAGGCAGTGAGGGGGAAAAACAAACCATTGCGGACAATATGGAAGACCTGCTGGAGATAGTTGCTCCAGTAAGTGAAAAACTCAATTGCCGTAAGGAGTTAGAGGGTGTCCGGGATATCATGAATCTCGGTCCCAGCTATCTGCGTCAGCGAAACATCTATGAGCAGACAGGAAAATTTGAGCCTGTTGTGGACGCCTTGATCGAGGAATGGATAACGGACCAGCGAGTTTACTCAGCGTAGCCGCGGTTGACTAAGAGACAATCCATCTTCCACAGTAAATCATCAACAATCAGTTTTTGGCTTCTTCTACCAGCCATCTAAACAGTGACATCTGCTTCTCATCATTCTGCATCTGCTCGGGATGCCACTGGACAGCGACAAAGTTAGCTGTGCCGTTTTCAGGCTCTATCGCTTCGATCAGACCATCAGCGGACCAGGCAGTTGCTTTAAGCCCCGCCCCGACCTCTTTGACCCCCTGGTGGTGAGTACTGTTGACTGTTGGGGCCGCGTCCTTCAAGATGTCGTAGATTAAACTATCTCTATCAACATCAACAGTGTGATTCACGACGGGGCCCTTGTAGTCCCCGTGGTCGAGAGCGCCGGGCATTTGGGAAGGAACGTCTTCCCATAGATCTCCACCGTAGATAACATTAATATGTTGATGTCCAGCACAGATAGCCAGGGTAGGCCTCTCCCGGTCTCTGAAGGCTTTAAACACTTGCCGGTCGAAGGCAACGCGGTTAGAATGCATCGGCTCCTCGCCATTTAAGTCGTAAGGAGAACCGCCGTAATATTCGATGGGAAGATCAGGTCCGCCGGTGAGAACAAGGGCATCAATTTTGCTGGTGAATTCTTCTACCTTGCCCGTAGAGTTGGAGTGTGTCAGCAAAACTGGAATTCCGCCTGTGTCCCAGATACTGTGAGTATATGTCTCCTTCCCCATGAGCCACCAGACGTTTTCTTTGGGAAAATATCCCGGCGCAATCCCTATAAGTGGTTTACTATTTGAGCCCGCATCTCTTTTCATAGATCTTGGTCCTTGTATTGGGTTTCCGCGAGTCAGGGTGCCTTGAGAGCCGCCCCCAGCGCTTCTTTCTGTTTAAGCCATCGATCTCTTATGTAAATATTTATCGATTTGCTGGAGTTTTCAAAATCCTTTTGAATCTGAAGAGAAACAGGTCCATTACGCAGAAAGTTCTCCGCGAAAGACTCCAGGAAGATTCTTTCATGGCCAGCTTCAGATTGGGCATTCCCTGCCGTGAGACCATCAAGCGCCATGCTGAACAGCTGTTCAATCCAGGCGTGAAATGTTCTTCTGCCGAAAGCCTTTTGTGAAAGATCAAGCGTTTGAGCCTTGGACTGAACCTGTCGCCGCTCTTCTGGACTCCACGACAGAATGATATCATAAAGTTTATCTGACACGGCAGAAGTCCTGAGAAGCCCGGTCAGGAATGCTACCGGGGCTAGCTCGAAACCGAAGGGCGGTCTGTCAGGTCCGCGGATTTCAAGGATCTCTTTGAATCGTACTTGGGTAAAAATATGATGTAATGCCGCAAGGGCATCGCTGGCACCGAGACCCCCTTCGTCATCCAATGAAGAGAGCCACTCCATAAGAGATCCGTCAAAGATTCCGATATCATCTGCACGTGTGAGGGTAAAGATGGTTGGTGTGGCAAGAAGGTAGTCTATAAAGGATCTCACAAGACCTTGTGATGCGCTGATATTGTGATCGAGAAGTGTGCCGCAACGGGCAGGATCTGTGTCATTCCAGATGATTTCTCTTATGTTCTGGTTGCCAGTGACTGAGCCGCTTCTGAACGGAGCGTTAGCAAAGATGACTGATACGAAAGGGTGTAAAGCATCGGCGAGGAAAGCGAGCCGTTCTGCTTCTTCCAACGAGGTATAGTCGTAGTTGATCTGGACGCTGGTGGTGTTTAGCATCATCCAGTGTCCTAGTTTGCCTGTAGTGGCAAAGCACTGCCACATAAGGTGGTATTTTTTGTGGTCAATAATTGCTATGTCATCAGGAGAATAAAGAGGATCAAGCGCAAAATCGAGAAGCATCAGATTCTCCTCTTCACATATCTCCAGCAGAGATGCAAGGTAACTGTTCCACGCGTTCTTCAAATCGTCGAGAGTGGAGCGGGGGGGCGAAGCGTATTCCAGCTGCCCGCCAGGTTCAACAGTTATGACATGCGCAGGCTGAGCATCGGTACTCTCAAGACGTTCCTTTATATCCATAATGGAGAAGGTTTCCCCGATGTTAACCGGGACTCTCTGTAGATTGTTGTCATAGAGGATATTTTCGATCTCAACGCCTGTGGTAACCGTTTCAGGAGTACGCAGTTTGGAGCCGACAACATCGACAATCTTATGAATGATATCTGAAGATGGCATTTTAATGAGATATCGGCATAGCGTAAAAACTCGCGGTTAATTCAATCATGGTGTAGCAATGAAGGGGGAATTGCTTGTTGGCGAGGACAAAGGAGAAACGGTTAGTCTGGCCGTCGCGGCTGCTGCCGTTGACGGATTTCTTTCAGGTCAGAGCCCTGTCCCCTCACGTCCTTCTCGAAACGGTGCCACCATTCCAGCTCTTTGTCAGTTCTTTCGGCCAGACGTTTCCACCAGCCGAAATCTGTGATCGTCTTATGCTCTTGTCTCTTCACAGCACAGAAGTCAAGACTTCTCTGAATGTTGAAATATGGATCTTGAAGCCAAGCGAGGTAGGGGTAGAGTTATTCAGCGGGAACGGCAGAAGGAGTTGCTGAGGACTGTTTATTTTCTTTTGAAAAGAGCGTTTTAAGGTTCTTGGAGACGGTGTCTTGAATGGGGCGTTCATCGAGGATCTTTTCCTGAAGTTTAAGCAGACCTTCGATTAACGCTTCCGGCCTTGGGGGACAGCCGGGGATGTAGACGTCCACCGGGACTACCAGATCGACACCTTTTAGAACATGATAGCCGTATTGGCAGTAGGGACCGCCGCTGGTGGCGCAGCTCCCCATGGAGATGACGTATTTGGGATTGGCCATCTGTTCGTAGAGGCGCTTCACCCTTAAGGCCATTTTCATAGTGACGGTACCGGCTACAATCATCACGTCGGCCTGTCGTGGCGAGGAACGGGGCATCATGCCGATCCGTTCGAGATCGTGGCGTGAGGCGGCAGTGGCCATCATCTCAATGGCACAGCAGGCGAGCCCAAACTGAAAATACCACGGTGAGGTAGAACGAGCCCAATTGATAAGCTTGTTCAACGAGGCAACAACAATGTTGCCGGAGCCATCTTTTGCGTGAGATATATCAGCCAATGAATTATTCCTCAATCTTTTCCGTGCTCATATAGACAGACTTACTACCCATAAAGTCGTGATGTGGCAGAATCGCATGCCCCTGCTGATTTCGTGTGGGGCATGTGCTACATGAGGAACTGCCATTGTTACGATGCCGCAGAATTTCGAGTATTTTTTCATCTGCTTCTGGTGATCCTGCTATCAACTCCTCATCAGTTTCGATGAACCATCTGAGAGTTACCAGATAGCGGTGCATTTTATTTTCTTCTTTTTCGCTCATCGAATCGATGTCAGTGCGGCGTTACGCCGATCCCAGCGGGCGCTAATTTAGATACTATCTATTTTTTCGCAAAAGTCTTTCACAACGATTTTGAGCCGCCAGACACCAATCCCATTTCAAAAGAGCAAAGATGTTGTGTAAATTTAGATAGAGCAAGAAGTCTATTAGCGGCTGTATGTAGTGGAGTTTAATCCATGTTTACTATTCTAAGTTTCGCCCAACCTTAAGCTTGTAAGGAGGAGTATACCATGTCTGGCAAGCAATCAAAGTCTGGATTGACAGGTGTCAATCTGTTACATGATCCTATTACGAACAAGGGCACCGCATTTACTGAGCTCGAGCGTGAGGAGCTCGGCTTGCGCGGGCTGTTGCCGCCGAGAATTTCCTCAGCGAAGGAACAAGCTGTGCGCGTGCTTGAAAACTATCATGCTAGGACTTCAGACTTGGAGAAGTTTATCTATCTAATTGCGCTACAGGATCGAAATGAGTCATTATTCTATCAGGTACTCCTGAACAATATTGATGAAATGATGCCAATCGTTTATACGCCGGTAGTGGGGCAGGCGTGTCAGGAGTATGGCCACATATGGCGGCGGCCGCGAGGGATGTACATTACGGCGGAAGATAAAGGACGAATGAGCGATGTCTTGAGAAATTGGTATCGTGAAAAAGTGGGAATCATCGTTGTCACCGATGGGGAGAGAATCCTTGGTCTGGGCGACTTGGGCGCAAACGGCATGGGCATTCCTGTCGGCAAGCTGACACTCTATACGGCCTGTGCTGGCGTCGATCCCCTGTTTTGTCTTCCCGTCACTATAGACGTGGGGACAAATAATGAACATCTGCTTGATGATCCGCTATATATAGGGCTACGGCAACGCCGCATCCGTGGCGATGAATATGATGCTCTCATTGATGAATTCGTGACAGCTGTTGGGGACGTTTTCCCGGGCACACTGATCCAGTTTGAAGATTTCAGCAATTTGAACGCCTTTCGTTTGCTCAGAAAATACCGGGACAAGGCCTGCACATTCAATGACGATATCCAGGGAACTGCCAGCGTCACGCTTGCCGGGATCTATTCGGTGCTCAGAATCACAGGACAGAGACTATCAGATCAACAGATACTTTTCCTCGGTGCGGGGGAGGCGGGGATCGGCATCGGCGATCTGATTTCGTTGGCAATGGTTGACGAAGGGCTGTCGGACGAGCAAGCGAGACGGAAATGCTGGTTTGTTGATTCGAAAGGGTTGGTGGTCAAAAGCCGTGACAACCTGCAGGAACACAAACTTGCGTACGCCCACGATCATGAGTTTCTTCCCGATCTGTTATCGGCTGTAGAAGGCCTCAGCCCCACCATCCTGGTAGGCGTATCCGGCCAGCCGCAGACGTTTACTCAGCCGGTTGTTGAAGCGATGGGGAACGCCAACGAACGCCCCGTTATCTTTGCCCTTTCAAATCCGACATCAAAGGCGGAGTGCACTGCTGAGCAGGCGTACGGATGGACAGAAGGTCGTGCCATTTTCGCCAGCGGCAGTCCGTTCGATCCCGTAACACTTAACGGTAAAACTTATGTGCCGGGTCAGGGGAATAATTCGTATGTCTTCCCCGGCGTCGGCCTGGGCGTGATCGCCTGCGGTGCAGAACATGTGACTGACGAAATGTTCTCGGCGGCTGCCAAGGCGCTGGCTGGAGAGGTGTTGGAAGAGGATCTGAAACAAGGGTGCATCTATCCTCCCTTGACAAAGATCAGGGCTGTCTCAGCAGTAATCGCTAGTGCGGTGGCGAAAGTAGCTTACAAACGTGGTCTTGCTACCAAGCCGGAACCGTCAGATATGCTGACTTACATGACGTCTCAGCAATATCAGCCAGATTACAAAAATTACGTGTAGCTGCGCAGTCCTGTAGTCAGATTAATTATATAGGGTGAAAGAAAAGTCAAAGGGCTTCACCGACGCACCCATCCGAATTGTAGAAATGGGCAAGGGCTCCTGATCCTGCTGATCAGAAAACAATAGGATGACGTGTTATAAGCGAAAGCCGAAGGTCATATGCGGCGCGAGTTCCTCAGAAAAAGGGAGGTAGAGGAGAGTCAACTCGGAAATGAGTGGCATGACGAATCTGTCTATGGAAGTCTACAGGTTGGCAAACAGCTGTGGGGGGAATTCCCAGTTGCTGTAAGCACGGTGGTCGTAATTGTTCCACATATAGCCTTCTTGTACTAGCCAGCCACCTAATCCAAAATCCCGCAACTGCACTGTGTTGCCCCGCTATCATCAACAAAAACTCGGCCTGAGGTGCGTAAATACTTCAAGCAAAGAAGCAGATAGCTATACGGATAACAAAGCCGCAAAAATAAAGGGGTGTGCTCGGCATACAATAATAAATTTATTGAAACACGCGGATATAATCGACAATCATCCATTGGGGGAATAAGGTGGTATTATCTGGGCTTCCCGGCCAATTTCCACCCACTGCAATATTCATTATAAAAAAGAAATCATCATGAAATGCACTTAAAGCTTCTGGCGTTATATCAATCGTATTGTAATTGATATCATCAAAAAACCAGCGAATACTTTGTTCATCCCATATAATTGAATAAACATGATATTCTTCGCTTAGTTTTCCAGATTGGTTTGTCATTGATTGTCCATATGAGACAAGCCCGCCTTGATTCCAATGTGCTGTACCGTGAACAATATTATCTCTTTCTTCACCACCTATCATTTCCATAATATCAATTTCACCACAGGTAGGCCAACCAACTTGCGAATGATTACTTCCCAGCATCCATAGCGCAGGCCACACGCCTTGTCCTTCCGGCATAACTGCACGAATATCCACACGACCGTATTGAAAAGATTGCTTCCCTCTTGTAATTAATCGGGAAGAAGTATAATTACTATTTTCTAATGTTTGTCTTCTTGCTTCAATAACAAGGTTACCATCAATTATACTAGTATTATCTTCTTGATAATATTGTAGTTCGTTATTTCCCCAACCCCCGTTTCCGGTGCCAATCTCAAATGTCCAGTTATTACTATTTAATTCTGGTCCATCAAACTCATCCCTCCAAATCATGGTCATCCCGTCGTATGAGTCAGGTGTGGAGTATCCTATTTCCGGAATACGGAAAACATGTTCATCATCATTAATGAGAGCAACTGTAGCAGTACTATTAACTATATTTACATTGTGTGGATTTTCAAGCCTGATTGAAAATATTTCATTATCCTCAGGAATATCATCACCGAGAATTTCAATATTAAATGAGGCCTGTTCTTGTCCAGCATAAAAGATAATTACTTCATATAAATCAGTATAATCTTCCCCCTTAATAGCCGTACCATCTACAGTACGCACATCAACGGATAGATCATAATCAACAGAATTTGTTAAGGTCAACATCACCTCAAGATAATTGGTAGTGTTTCCTTCTTCTACTTGGATGCTTTCAATAGAAATACTAGGCAACTTCTTCTCATCATCTGAATTACA
>CEPZ01020057.1_pt1 | contig 10123 bp, 8 predicted proteins | sample 530461 | NCBI WGS metagenome assembly CEPZ01 (sample SAMEA2620106, study PRJEB7988) | marine metagenome | isolation source: saline water (ENVO:00002010), including | reverse complement strand
ATCAGTGCCTTTGCACTTGCAAGCGACGTGCAATTCTCAAGCGTCGATGCCAACAATGATGGCGTTATTTCGCAAACTGAAGCGAAGGCGGTTCCAAAAGTGGCTGCACAGTTCTATCAACTTGATGAGAACAAAAACGGCGAGCTTTCTGAAGCTGAATTCAAAAACTTTAAGCAATAATCACATTAAGGATCAAGACTATGAAAACTATGATTAATTTATCTATTATCGCTGCTGCAACTTTAATCAGTGCACAAGCATTCGCCGCTTCTTTCAGTGACTTTGATACAGATAGTGATGGCTATATCAGTCAAAAAGAAGCAAAAGTATCAAACACCTTAACGCAACTTTTTGACCGCCTAGACGCTGATGGCGACGGTAAAATCTCGCAAAAAGAGTTTAAAGCGCTCGACTCAGAAAAGTAATTGGGTTTAGTCATTCCAATACGCAAAATAGCTTAAAGGATTCTCCCTCTACATGGATGTAGAAACCCCCTTCCATCTTTTTCGTTATCAAAATGTGAATCAAAGTGAAATCAGACCTGTTGAGCGCTTTCACACCGTCCTCCTCTATACCCTATATAAACTAAGCCTTGAGCTAGGATTTCACACTAAGCATGAAAATATTTCATTAACATTACATTTGCATTTAAAAATTCCGTACCCATAATCACAACCTCGTCTAAAAAATCAACAAGGATACCCGTTGTGAAAAAATTCAATACACTTACAAGCAGTTTAGCCATTGCGCTTTCTTGCGCCTTTACCGCCCATGCTCAAAGTGAAGCCCTCCCCTTCATTCCAGAACAATTCGGTGGGGAGATCACCCCACAAATTGTTGGTGGTGGTCCCGCGAATACTGCAAACTGGCAGTTCTATACTCAAATCTTGAACTCAAATGGCACAACCGCTTTTTGTGGCGGTAGTTATATTGGTGACGGCTATGTACTAACTGCCGCGCACTGTGTCAGCAGTAAGTCTGCACGTTTTATTGATGTAAAAGTCGCTGGCTTCAGATTGGGTGGCACAGATGGCGACCGCATTGGCGTTGTTGAAAAATATGTGCACCCACAATATAACCGCAGCACATTGAATTACGACATCGCGCTATTAAAGCTTGAACGTGCGCCAACACAAGGCCAAGCAGTGCGTCTCGCTTCAGGCTCTTTAAGCCAATATGCGCGCAGTGGCGACTTATTATCGGTTGCTGGATTAGGCCGTTTATCAGAAGGTGGTAGTCGTCCTTCATTCATCCAAGAAGTCGACGTACCCCTTGTATCTGATGCGGTCTGTAACCAATCAGGTGGAAACTATGCCAATGTTGGCAGCGTGGCGTTTTGTGCAGGCTACCCGCAAGGACAAAAAGATTCATGCAGCGGCGACAGTGGTGGTCCTATCGTTATCAACCGTGGTGGCGAGATTGTACAGCTAGGTACTGTGAGTTGGGGGATTGGCTGTGCGCGACCTAATCAATATGGCGTTTACGCCGATGTAGCAGCTTTAAGTGGCTGGATAGATGAAATTAAATTTGGTGGTGGTAGCTCAAACTTAGTCTATCAACAAAACCAAACTCTCGCAGATTTCAGCTTATACGAAGTAGTGTCGCATCGCTTTACTATTCGCAACACTGGTAATCAAGCCGCAGCGCTAAATACAGTCTCGGTTTCAGGTAGCGGTGCAACAAGCGGCCTTGTGGTGACTGCAAATAACTGTAGCAATACAACACTTAACAGCAATGCTAGCTGTAGTGTTAATGTTGAGTTCACTGCGCAAACTGCAGGCACAGCAAGTGTGACTTTTGAATTCACCGAAGCAGGCAGCACAACTCGCCACATCGGCACTGTCTCTGCCAAAGCATCGAGCACACCTGTGTGTGCGGGATCTTGGGATGAAAATACCGTATATCGCAGCCCTGATCGCGTGACTTACCAAGGTAAGATTTATGAAGCGCGTTGGTGGACTCAAGGTGAAAGACCTAGTAGTGCGCAAGTTTGGAAAGAAGTTGGTTCAGATCCAAGCTGTAAATAAGCACTATAAGGAGGGGCACTCGCCCCTCTTTTGGCTATTCACCATCTACAACTTGTCTTAAACGGTTAATATCTGATTGTGGCGTTAAGCTTTGCGTAAACAATAACGTTTGCTGCGCATCATCATAAACAAAAGGTGCGGCTTTACTGAAGCTTGCCTTTGGCAAACGAATAAACTTGTTTTCAGTTTTATTCTGTAAGTTATAAGCATGGATATAGTTATATTCTTTACCCAAATGTTTATAAAAAACCTGATCTTTTGTGGCATACCAGGCATAGCGCGTATTGAATTGTGCCCTTTCGATCAATAACTCAGTGTTTTCACCTTGTTGTCGCCATAACCCTTTATTATTTACGAATAACAATTCGTTTGCTGAAATATATTGCCCAAAACGTGCCGTTGTTTCTAATAATGGCGTTAACACCATAGACTCAATATGCAAACTAAACAGCTGCCACCCTGTGTCTGTTGACTGGCGAAGTACGATATCTTGGCCATTACCATGCCAAAAAGGTCTGCCAATTTTGCCAAACCTTAAATCAACACGACGAAGCTGCTTTGAAGCGTAGTCAAACACATATAATTTATCATGACCATCGGCCTCATCTGAGCTCACAACTAATAGCTTATCACCCTTGAGCGACCAACTTGGATAACGCAAATTACGATTTAAATGGGTAATTTGCTCTCGTTCGGTACCATTTAAATTCGCTAACCAGAGTTCATAGTGACCCGACTCATTTGATAAAAATGCCAGCTTTTTATGGGCTTGAGATAAGCTTGGGTATTGGTTTGAATAGTGTGATTCAATCAAAGGGGATGGCATAGAAGCCACCTCGCTATCTGTTGAGAAGCTCGCAATAAAATAGTTCTCACGACGCTTTTGATAATACAAATTTCCCTGCATATCAAAGTGTGGATAACTGAATCCTCTCGGGGCCAATTTGTTTTGCTGTTTGGTCTCAAGATCAATGACATAGCCGCGTCGCTTATCCGCGGTCTGCGCCCCATACACTAAATATTGACCATTAGGATGAAAACTCATTCCCACGATATCAGCATGACTTGAGTTGAGCACTTGATATTGCTGAGTGGTCAAATCATACAAACTCAGCCATTCTTCAGAGGTACTTTTGCGCTGTGTGATAGCCAAATACCGGCCATCAGGTGAAAAAGCCACATCTCTATCTCGTAACTCACATTCTGCATCACAACTTAAACGCTCTGGTACTACGTTGCCTGCGGTTAAATCGAGTAAATAAATGCCATCTTTTGAGGCCAAAGGTGCCTTGCCATTGAATGCCAGTGTTTTACCGTCAGGACTAATCGCAATATAGTTGTAACCCGAATCAAGTGGACAACTGGTCAGAACAACTTGTTGTAAATCAGCCAATGAGAGACGCACAATCTCACACTGTTGATGGCTCTTTTGGGCGAAATACAAAAACTGTTGATCGGGGCTCCAAACCGCTTTCCAAGGCCTTTTGTCAGAAAAGGTCAGTTGCGTAATCGCAACATTTGGATGCGTTAAATCTTTTAAGTACAGCTGAGTTTCTTGCCCTTGTTGCCAAATAAATGCCAGCTTTTTACCATCAGGCGAAGGGCTCGGACGCAATTCACTGCCGGGCATTTTAGTAATTTCGTCAATTTGCCCATGTTGCTGGGTTGGCATGTTTGAATGTGTATTGAAGTGCATCCAAACAAGTGAAAGTAAAACACAAACGCTCACAATCACCCCAGCTAAAATAAGCGGTTTGAGTGGTTTTTTACTTTGTAATTCAAAAAAATCATGGTGATGGGCAGATTGCACAATAAGCTGCGGAGCTTGCGTTAACTTATAACCTTTTTTACGGATCGTTTCGACCACATCAATGGGATGACTTGGGTGAGCAAATAATTGTCTAAGTTGCCAGATAGTATTGGTCAGGGCCTTTTCACCCACCATTTCATTACCTTGCCAAACTTCATCAATTAACTCATTGCGGCTAACGACATCAGGGTATCGACTTACTAATACTTGCAGTAACTCCATGACTTTGGGTTGAGCTGCGACCTTTTCGCCATTCAGTACCACCAAGTGTTCATCAATAAACACTTGATATGGACCAAACTGAAACGACTTTTCATACTGCATGTTATCCGCTCTACTCAACCAGTTGATTAGTTACTGTTATTTAATTATTTATAAATATTCAATGATTTTGAATATCTTTATCTTACCTGATTTACGCGAAACAGGGAGTAGCAAGTACCATTTAATTGCAACAAATAATTTTATCTAACAAACCACAACCAATTGAAAATTAATAAAAAGATATAAAAAAGAGATAAATCGGATGTTCCCGAGGTTGAGTTAGGTGGGCAATTTATCAAGTCTCGAGTGGCCTTGTCGAAACAAGGCCAAAATAACAAAACTCGAAAAACTGACATCACTTTAACAAGTTAACTCATCAAAACGGGAACAACCATGAACAAAAAGCAACTTTGCGTTGCAGTGCAAGCCGCCCTGTTTGGTGCCGTATTCAGCGCCAGCGCACAACAAAATGAATTAGATGCCGTACAAGTAAAACAGAATCAAACCTCAATAGAAAAAGAACAAGAGCAAGTAGAAAAAATCGTCGTCACCGGTTCACGTATTAAACGTGATAGCTTTAGTGTCGCCACGCCGCTGGTTACGATGAATAAAGATGCAATATCTGACACGGGTTTAGGCTCTCTATCTGAGATCTTAGTCGATAACATTCCATCAATCGAAGCCTCTATTAGCAACTCAAACAGTCAATCCAGTGTTGCTTCAACAGGTATTTCCTCTATTAGCTTACGAGGTTTAGGTTCGGATAGAACGTTGACCTTGATCGACGGTCGCCGTGTCGTTTCAAACAGCTACAGCGGCAACGTAGTCAGCTTAAGTACCATTCCTAGTGGCATGGTGGAGCGTATTGAAGTGATCAGTGGTGGTGCATCTGCAACCTATGGTGCGGATGCGGTAGCTGGTGTAGTAAACATTATCACGCAAAGTAATAAAGAAGGCGCAACCGTCAAGGCACGTACTGGTGAGTCATTTGACGGCGGCGGTAAAGAATTCACCCTAGATTTTGATTTTGGTAGTACCTTTGACGATGGTCGTGGCTACGCATTTGTCAGTGCGAACTGGGATCGTCAATTTGGTATGAGTTATTTCGATCGTGACCGCGCTCAAATCGAAGATGCTTATCGCTACAACGAAAGCGACATGTGTAACCAGATGCAAACCGCTCAGGGTTACCAGTGTATGCGCGACATCACTCAAGCTGACTGGGTAAGTAAAAGTGACGGCATCCCTGGCGGTGTGTTTTTAGAAAACTCAAAAAATGATAAACAGTTCTGGTACGACGGTCAGACACTGCGTGATGACTGGAAAGATAATGAAGAAATATACGGTATAAACAGCAATCAATATGTGATGTTAAAAGTACCAAATGATAGCTTTTCTATTGCTGGTAAAATCGACTATGACCTAAACGACGACATTAAATTCTACGGTCAAGTTCAGCTTAGTATTGATGAATCATTTAATGATAAATCGCCAGAAGACGAATACGAAGGCGCCAGCCAAACCGTCTACAACCCAGAAACGGGTGAACGTTTAGGTTTAATTAAACCTGGTTACATTCCGATTGATAACCCATTTGTGCCCCAGGCTATTTTAGACAGCGAACCATACAAAGATCGCATCTATTGGGACAGACGTTTTAATGAAGTGGGCAATATTGCCACCGATAATACTCGTACTACCATCCGCTCTTGGGCTGGATTGCAAGGTACTGCTTTTGATGGCGAGTGGGATTGGGATGTATCTGTTGGTTTTGGTAAATTCCACCAGCAACAGCTTCGTTATAACGAACTCGATGTGCGTAAGCTAAGCCATGCTTTAAATGCTGAAAAGCTCGCTGATGGCACTATCCAATGTAAAGATGAAGCTGCACGTGCTGCGGGCTGTGTGCCAATCAACCTATTTGGTGAAGGTTCTATCACTCCAGAGATGGCTGACTGGATCCGCGTAAACCCAGAGATTAATACGTATATCCACCAAACCAACATCGTCGGCTATATGACCGGTGAATTATTCGAACTACCAGCGGGTGCCGTATCTGCGGTATTTGGTGGAGAATACCGTAAAGATAAGCAAGATTTGCAAACCAGCATTGGTATGCGTGAAGGCGGTATCACCTTTAACGTAGTGCCGCAGTTTGAAGGTTCAATCGATGTCTATGAGAGCTTTGCTGAATTTGATGTACCTTTACTAAGAGATGCGCCATTTGCAAAGTACCTTTCACTAGAGACTTCACTTCGTGTCGCTAAATACAGTATCGACGCAGTGGGCACAGTACCTAGTTATAAGTTAGGTGTATTGTGGCAACCTATTGAAGATCTGACTATTCGTACTAACTTTGCCCGTGCACAGCGCGCACCAACGATCACAGAGTTGATGTCTCCTGCTCGTGGTGACTACGATAGCTTTACTGATATATGTGACGGCCTAACCGCAACTTCAAGCAATGCGGGCCACGATAAATGTCGCCAAGATCCAATATTTGCAGCGCTTCTTGCTGAAGATCCTAGTTTTGAGTTCGACCCAAGTTCAGGCAGCAAATACTCACCGAATGCAGGTAATGCTAACTTAAGAGAAGAAACCGCAGATACTTTCACCCTTGGTTTTACTATGGCGCCAAGTGCCATCGAAAATCTGCAAATCGCTGTTGATTATTATGATATTGCCATCGAAGGTGCGATTTCTGTCATCTCTAATGAACGTATTATGCAAGAGTGCTACGACTCAAGCGTCGAGTTTGGTAGCAACAATCCATTCTGTAATGAAATTACTCGAGATGATGAGGGTAACATTACCGAAATTGTGCAACGTGAAGATAACCTAGATGAAGTAAGCAGCCGAGGTTTCGACGTCGCGATTGAGTATAAATACGATTTAGAGAGCTTAGGACGCTTATCTTTCAAAGCCGACTATAATCATATCCTTGAGAGCTCAACCACTTACCTTGGTTTAGATGGCCTTGAGACAGATGATTACGCAGGATATGGTAGCTCAAAAGACAAGCTATCAGCATCTCTTACTTGGCGTTTAGATGACTGGCGTGTGCGCTACGGTGTGAAATACCTAGGTTCATTCACTGACAGCCTCAGCCGTGAGCGAGAGTATACTGCTGCTCTAGAGCGAAATGCTGAGCGTTGTGCTGCTACCGACGAAGACAATGGCTGTATAGCAAGCCCAGAAGCTTTGGCTTATCACAAATATGGCAGCTATGTGCGTCACGATGTGTCAGTATCTTACAACACAGACCTTTCAGCAGGTCTAGAGTTGCGCGTCTTTGGTGGTATCAACAATCTACTAGATGACAAAGGTGACTTTACGCCTAGTGGCCGTGGTAACTTCTATAGTGGCTATGGCACTGGCATGGGTCGTTTTGGCTACCTAGGTGCTGAAGTTAAGTTTTAAGCGCTGAGCTCTGCGAAAGTTGCCTGAGGATACACTCTCAGAATGAATGCCAAGGGCAACAACTCGCTTTTTAAAAGGATAAAACAATGATAACAAGCCGCTTACTCCGTACATTGTCTGCTGCAGTGTGTACATCATTACTGCTTGCCAACCAAGTACACGCCAAATCTCTTAAAGACGAGCGCGTTACTGACGGCCCTTATATTGATGTGCATAACAAAGCTCTATCGGTGAATTGGATTTGCGATGACCAAGTGAAACGCACGCAACTAAAACTCGAAGAGGACTCCCTGCCCTACAGTTTTAATGCCTGTGGATTAACAGCCATCACTTCACAGTTACATTTCGACGAGCAACTAATCGAGTATCAGAATGTAAAACGAGTAGCGGCGCTCAGTGATCTGCATGGTCAATACGAGCTAATGCTGACCCTACTGAAAAACAATAAGATTATTGATAAAAATAACCGCTGGGCGTTTGCAGATGGTCACTTTGTAATTACGGGGGATATTTTTGACCGTGGCGACAAGGTTACCGAAATACTTTGGTTTATTCACGACCTAGAAAAGCAAGCCGAGCAAGCTGGCGGTAAAATTCATCTACTGCTAGGTAACCATGAAGTCATGGTTTTAAATGGCGACTTACGTTATTTGCACCCCAAATATGTAAAAGCCGAACAGCTGCTAGAGACACCTTTTGATCAGCTCTTTAATCAGCAAACCATTTTAGGTCGTTGGCTACGTAGTAAGCCTGTACTGGTTAAAATTAACGACCACTTATATGCCCATGGTGGTTTTCACCCACAGCTCGCTGAAGATAAGGTTACTTTAGACACCATAAACAAAACCTTTAAATCACACCTTGTTGAAAAAGAACTGCCAAAAAAACGTGAAGGTTTTGCCCGTTACTTACATAAAACCCATGGCCCGATTTGGTATCGCGGTTACTTTAAAGACGACGGCGCCACCGCTGAAGAGCTGGATTTATTATTAAAGCATTTCGATGTGAACCATATTGTTGTTGGCCACACTTCTCAGAAAAAAATTGAAACTCGCTTTAATGGCAAAGTAATTGCCATCGACAGCAGTATCAAGAAAGGCAAATATGGTGAAGTGTTATTTATTGAAAATGGTAAACATGAACGAGGTACGTTAAAGGGGAAAAGAAAACCTTTAAAGAGGTAACTCATTTTCTATGGGGGTATTCAGCGTTTAGAAATGGTAAATTTTTTGAATACCCGTTCCTACTTCTGCTGTGACAGCTTTAATAGCAGGGCATGCTTGAAACTCCTTCAGATCAAATAAACTGCACGACGATTTACTAGCCTTAATGATAATATTTTTTAGGTCAAAGAATTCAACCAAAGTGATACTAGTGAAATTACTTTTTAGAAGTTTCAAGAGGTTCTCTAAAGCGGCTTCTGAATATGGGCAATAGTTAAAGAGCAACTCCCCCGTATCACCAAGTACATTTGAAACTTGCTGTAAAAAGTCCCCCTGCAACATAAAATCATCTTCTGCATTATCAAAACAAAAATCTAATAAAATCACATCATATTGCTGGCTAATGGTATTTAGATAACTAAGTGCATCGGCTATCTCAATGTCACCTGAAGGTAGATGAAAAAATCTCTGCACGCACTCTTTAACTTCTGGACTCACCTCAATACTTTTCATTGTAGAAAGGTTTATCAACTGTTTCTCATGTAGGTAATGAAACGCTCTTTCTACTGCGCCTGTGCCAAGCCCTAAATTTAAAACCGAATAACTAGGCTTATCTTGCAAAAAGCACATAAGAAAGAGTTGGGATACGGGCGATAGTAATAACTCAGGACGAGCAACCGACATAACACCTTGAATCACAGTATCACCAAAAGTTAACCAACGAAGTGCATCAACTTCATACACGCACAGTTTGGTATCGTTACTTTCAATAACAGCAATACAATGATTGATGTCTGTAAGTCTTTCTAACTCTAAGATAATCAAAACTAACTACAATCGCATAAAATGCAAAAGCGAAACTTAATTCCCTTTTTCGTTCTTGCCCTCAGTAATGGCATCGAGTTGCTTTTGTCTGTCGTCCATTAGCTTTTGAATATTCTTGGTGTTCTTCATCAGCTCTTTGACATCTTGCGGATTCATCGCGTTGACTTTCAGTGATTCACTCTCAGCGGTTTGTTTGTCTTTATATAAAATTGACGTGTCTTCAGCAGCCATGATGGTGACTTTGCTGGGATCAAGCTGATGAGTTTGGCTATTGCCTTTTGGGTTTGGTTGGTCTGAATAAATCCAGTTACCGTTTTCGTCTTGCCATTTATAAATGGTGGGCTGTTTTGTGGTCTGCTTTTCATCACCCGTTGCTTGTTTAGCGTAGTCTACCGCTTTATTTAAATGCCGCTTAGATTCATCTAATAAGCTTTGCGTATCATTTTCAACTTTATTGAAAATCGCATCGATAGACAGATATGGTTGGCCGTCAGGACGCTTAATTACAAACAATGATGCCACACCAATCAGCATCACCATAATCATCATATATGCTTTATAACCCACGAGAACACTCCGTCGTATCGACTCTTTATTATTTTAGTTTGGTTATA
>CEPZ01011626.1_pt1 | contig 10126 bp, 8 predicted proteins | sample 530461 | NCBI WGS metagenome assembly CEPZ01 (sample SAMEA2620106, study PRJEB7988) | marine metagenome | isolation source: saline water (ENVO:00002010), including | reverse complement strand
ATGAGTTCTAGCATATCCACCAAGACTTAATTCTTTCAATTTTGGATCTTTTACAACCTCTTCTGCTAATTCATTTACTAATATTTTAAATTGTGGCATTGAACCATTAATAAGAGAATCAACAAATGAAAAATGAGTAATTCCATATTTTCTTGTTTGTTCTAAAATTTCTTCTTTAATCTTTCTACCTTTCTTAAATCTAAAAATTCTTGTCTCTGAACAAAATGTGCATTTATAGGTACAACCTCTTGAACCTTGTAATGGTAAATGTGCATGTCCTGAATAGTGATGTTTAGCGTAAATTTCCAAATCTACACCATCCCAAATAGGCGTTGGTATTATATCTAACTCTTTTTGTGGTATTCTCATACCTGTAAATTTATGTCTATCTTTAGAAGTTGAACCAAATGTCCATATTCCTTGTACAGTTTCATAACTAATACCTTTCTCATAACAATCTACCAAATCATTAATAACAATTTCTCCTTCATTATCACATGATAATTTTATCCAATACCTATCGGGTTCACCATCGGGTGATGATATACAAAGTCCACCTTTAGGTGCATTCCAACAATATGGTCCACCATAAAAAATATGAAGTTTTGGATTAGCCTTATATAATCTTTCAGCAAAATAATCAGTAACAACTATATTAGAAAAATATGTTGTAAAAGTAACTATATCATAATCTTTAAGTTCATCTATCAAACTATCCCAATATTCTTTATAAGTAGGAAGAATTTTATCATTGAATGAATGGTCATTAGTCCAAAAGAAGTGACCCGTAGGTGCCCATAATTCTTCTCTAGCTTCTTCATCTACATATTCAGCAGATAGTAAGTTAATATGAAATTGTTTCGCAACCCTATCTCTTGTTTTTAAAGCACCAGCTAACAAACCAAGACTAAGTGGTGGTGTCTCTAAAGACCAAGCTGGCAACATACAAACTGCTATCTTAGGTTGCATTTATATTTTCCTTTTTAATAATCTTATAATCTCCTACATCTTTATAAACTTTTGGATTTATTTTTGGTATTATTACATCTGTACCACAAGTACAATGATTCTTTGGACAAATAACAGGATTTCCTAAATTTTCTAAATCTTCTTGTTTCCATGTGTTTATATTAGTAAATATATCACTAACACCACAACTACCAGCGCTAACATCACCCCTTGTATTTATAAAAATAGCATCATTTAAAAAACAAGTCCATCCTTGAAAGTTAGTTAACTTCTCTGCTGATAATCTATTAGAGTTTACAGGTCTAATTTTACCATCACTCCAAACCTCTAAACTATAAGCAGGTTTAAACTTTCGTCTTTCATTTACTTTTCCCCATTTTCTCATATAACCATCCGTCTTTTTGAAAAAATCATTTTTCCATTCTTCGTCATAATCCCACATTTCTGCATCTACTGATAAATCTTTAAGTAGTGGGACCCATTCTACAACACAATTATCCATGTCGTTATACATCTTTCTACCAATATCAATACACTCTTGAAACCTACTTTCTTCCATCATAATTCTCAATGCTAAATAATTTACTCTATCTTGTAAAAACTTAGCATTCTTAATATACTTATTGTATTTAATATATTCAATATGATAACTAGCTACAACATCTTGAAAGTAATAATAATTATCTAACCACCAACTCAAAGGATTGCTTAAATTTGTATTTATAGCTAATAATGGTTTATCACATTTTTTATGTAAAAATTTTGCTATTGGTATTAATGATTTCCAATATGTTGGTTCTCCTCCCGAAAAAAAGAATTTAAAAGACTCATAACCAAATGATTGATATTTTGATATCAAAGAATCTAAAAACTCTATGTACTTATCTGTATCTTTATTTAAATTGTTACCACCCCAATTACCCTCATTACAATAAGAACATCTAAAATTACACCAATCATTTACTTGCCAAGTTACATTTATATACTTATTTTCACCTGGTAATATTTTTAATAACTCAGTCATCTATCCACCAATTAGGTGTTACTATTTTTTTATCAAGACTGTTTTCATATTCTTCTCTCAATTCTTCAAATTGAATAAAAGTTTTAAAAAAATCTGTATCTCTACACCTATCCATAAAATTTGTATATTGATAAAACATATATCTTTGATTTACTTCTGTTTGTTCTACACCTTGACAATATTTTCCATAACTACCGTGCGCTTCCCAATCACTTTCTAAATAAGAAATAATTCTATTAGCTGCACCATGTAAGTCTAAGTATTTATTATCATATGTTGAATAATCATAAAATTCTCTATATAATTCCATAGCTTTATCTCTTAAAGACCAGGGAATTATATTTGATCTTAAATGTAATGGTTGATCTATTAATATAGGCCAAAAAGATACATGCCTTTTTAAACTCAAAGAGTCTAACCATTTCATTAATTTATATGTTTCAAACATATTATAAATCTGAAATACATTATATATCTGAATTCTTACTTTATCTGGTAATTCTACCAACCTTTTAAAATTTGTTTCTATATCTTCCCAAGCTGAACCATATCTTATATACTCTTGTGATTCTTTATAACCATCAATACTAACCTGAACTTCACTCTTATCAAAGAAAGATAGTTTCTCATATAAATTTATATTCCAAGTCGTAAGATTAGTAGTGAATGATACATGACATTCTTTATTACCTATTTCAATTAAATGATTTATCATATCATCATTTGCTTTTATAATACTTGGTTCTCCACCTGTTACATATAATCTTTTTAATGTAGGTGCTACTTTTTTAAAGTTGTCTAAAAACTGCGGATTTTCATGCCACATCATATTGATTTTGGATATGTTATACTCGGCTGGATACCACATATCATATAACCATACTGGCATTTTTGATCCATACTTTTTTACTATGTCTAATCGTTCAGCGTTAATTCTACTACTACTATATCCCCAACACATTGTACACTTTAAATTACAATGATTTCCTAATCTAAGTTCTAAACTATTAAGTGTATCTTTAATAAATCCATCATCATCCATCATCTTAATATTATTTTCTATAACCTCTTTCATATGCGAATAAATACCATCTTCTTCCATATAACTTTTAATACTATCTAATCTTGTACTTGTTGGTGCTTCATGACCACCATATGTTTTTTCTAAATTTTCTACATTCCAACACACGTTACATTCTTGTATTTGCTCTCCATTCAAAAGTTTCTTTCTGATATCTCTCATATGCTTTGAATTCCAAACCTCATCTATATTATCAGTAGCGACATTAAATGTAGAACCATCATCTTTCTTTAAATGTAAGTTTTCATTTTGAGCACAACATATCTTCATAGAACCATCAGTATTATTATTGAGATTCATAAAAGGAAAAGGACAAAATGTTTTAGATTTAATATTCAAGATTGAACTCCACCACATCACCATTATTTAATGATTCGTCTTTTAATACTTTATTAAGTTGTTTAGCAAATGATTCGTGAACTTGAGGTGCCATATGTAATAATCTAATATCTTTTGTAAAATTAAAATCTAATAACTTCGAAAATTCTAAAAGTTCTGGTTTTATATTTATTCCTTGTTCAAATATATGAGGATAAAAATCAAAATGTATATTGTTCTTGTTTAAAATATTCACTTCATGGCCCGATCCGTCATCTGAAATATAATCTGATTCTTTAAAAGAATATAAATGAATAATTTTTTTATCTGAATAATTTTTTTGTAAAAATCTATCAAACCATTGTAATAAAGCAATTCCTTTTAAAAAAATATAATCATTCGAATCTTTTTTTATATCCATTTCTCTGTGTAAGGTGGACCAAGCAAAGAAACAAATATCAAAATCTTTATCATAATCTAAAAAATTCATTATTGTGCTCCAAGGACCAATACCACCTACACCTCGTGAATCAAGTATTAAATCATTTTCTTGACAAACATAATCTAACCAGGTCAATGGTTCTATATGAACAGATTGTTCCACAAAACTATCTCCAAATGTAACTAACTTATTCATAAACATCCTCAAACATTCCTTTTAATCCCTTTGGATTAATAGATATTATTTTTACATCTTTAAAATTTATATCAACAAACTCTTTAAATTCTTTCCAAAATGAAATAGTTCCTTCTGTTTTATTTTTTATATCATGATCCCATCGTTTATTTGGTTCTAAATAAGAAGCACCATATCCACAATCACATCCAACCAAATATATTTCTTTAACTCCTGTATAAAGTAAAAATTGTAATGCAGGAAAAACAATTCTTCTATCATATAATGGATTAGTATTTATATCAATTTGAAATGCTGATACTCCTCTTTCCGTATGACATTCGAAAGAAATTGCACCTAACATTTGAATTTCTTCATTTGTAAAAAGTTCATCATTAGCTTTATCTACCCACGTTGGTTTATTTTGTATATCATACACTATTTTATTTAATAGAAAAATTTCCATTTCATCTTTTCTTTTATCCAACTGATTAAATATTGGTGATTTAATTTCTAAATCATGATGTGGATGATTCCAACTTTCTCTCCTTACATTTTGTCCACCAAAAAAATAATCTAATTTTAAATCTTCTTTATAAATTACAGAATTAACCCCTACTCTAACCCAATCCTTAGAAGAATCAAAGTTATATAATTCTAAGGTTGGACCACTTGCAAATAAAATAGCAGTTTTATCCTTGTGTTTATTCTTATAAAATATAAATTCTCTATTCATAATCTTTTAAAAACTTTAATTCAGTACAAACATCAAATAAAGATTCTTCTCTTGTTTTATCTAATGCTTTATTTCTATTAATAAAATTAGATATACTATCTTCATAATTACCTTGTTCTAAAAAATCTAATATAGACATAAATCCATTTTTAGCAACACCTTCACCAAAATTATCATCAATCCATTTTATATGTTCATTATACTTGTCTATAAATTTCTTTCTTTCTTCTTTTGGTATAATTTGTATTCTATAATCTTCTGGATGTGTTAATATATTTACTCTTATATTATTTGGTTCTAAAAGTTCTTTATCTACCCAATCCTTATGAAAGTCTGGTAGATGATACACATTCATAATACTAACTGTAGGTGTTATTTCAAAATATACATCAGGACATTCTTTTATCATTTGTCTACGATTGTCTTCTATAACATTCCATTCCATTCCTGCCCTAATCAACTCACCTCTTTTACCCATAGCATCAATACTTGCAGCTATTCTAACATCATTAAAAGAATTCCAATACTCTAATATACTTTTTTTCTTAAAATAAAGATTACTAAAATTTGTTGTATATCTTAATCTAACATCTTTCATGTTATTTTCAATCCAAAAGTCTAATATCTTATAATGTTCTTCTGTAATAATTGGTTCTCCGCCTGCCCAACACGCTTCCTCTACCGTAAATAATAATGGTTGTAAATCTTTCCAAAACCTTTCATTATTTGCTATATTCATTATCTTAGGCCATTGTGGTTTTTCCCCATAAAGTTTAATATGATCTTCATGCCAAGCACTACTCAACTCTGGACCACAAGTTCTACATCTGAAATTACATATATTAGAAACTCTAATATCCATATATCCCATATTTACTTCTTCTACCGTACCATCATCTTGTGTTGTCTCTACTCTATCCCAATGCTTATCATATGTCTGATTTACCATTTTTCGTAAAGTCCACACATTGGATTTCTCCATTTCATAACATCTATTACATTCTAAACTTTCTTTTTCATTTAACATATTTAAACGAAGTTGTTTATACTTTTCATCATTCCAAATCTCTGCTAAACTATTATCATTTAAATTACCATATTCAACTGTACTATCCGACATACAACAAGGAAATGCTTTACCACTTGGCCACACGTGTGTATGTATCCAGGGCATCATACAAAAAACCTTAGATCCTTTTAACTTTTTATATTTTTCTCTAATACTCATTTATTTGTATATAAAAGGATCTCTTTTTTTAAGTTCTTTAATTTTTTTACGATATCTTATTTCTAATTTTATTTTAGTAATCAATCGTTTAATTCGTTTTATCATTTTTTCTCCTTCTCTCTAATAATCTCATTCTTTTTTCAGCTAACCTAGAACTTCTAGCAGTATTAATTATTTCACTCTTGCAAGAATTAAAAAACTCTGTGTATTCGGGAAAAGATTTTAAAAAATTTGTTCCCCTTCTATTATCGTGTTCCTTAAAAAAATTATAAAAATCACTTCTTCCTTTCTTAATATATTCCTCAACGGTTGGATATGGTCTATGTTCTATCTCTGAACTTTTAAAATAATCTACAACCCTTCTAAATTTTTCAACTTCTATAGTTCTAAATTTTGTATTGTCCTCATCATCTTGATTGTCAATCATAAACTTTAAATGATCATCCATATAATGTGTAAACTCTTCTTTAGGTAAAATATTCATATCATAATGTGGCGGTTCTTTTAAATATGGTGTATCTATTTGAATTCTCTGTAAAGGTATAGGTTGATTAACATTTCCTTTTTCTCTAGCTGCTTTAGTATTATATTTTTCTCTCCACACTAATATTTGTTCTAATAAAGAATCAAAGTTAGAAACACATAAGTTATTAAATGTTATCATTAAAGATAATTTTGAATTATCAATTTCAGTTAAATACTTATTAAAATTTCTTTCAAATAAATCTAAATCTAAACCATACCTCATATATTCAGCTTTAGGTTTATCCCAGCTATCTATAGAAGTAAATAACTTGAACTCTCTAACTTTCTTTTCTTCTATAATTGGTTTTAACTTCTCTACAAATTTATCAAAAAGTTTTGGATTTGCACCAAGATTAGAATTTATATTCAATTCAAGATTTGGCATAGGGTTTTTATTAATCTCATCTAATAATCTATAAGTACTACCATGAATTGTTGGTTCACCACCTGTAATTCTCAATATATTTAATGTCTTAGAAACTTCTGGCCACCATTTCCACCAAGCCTTTACATATGGATTATCTTCATCATTTTTATATAACCTATCTTCAAACCACTCAACATCATATTTGCCTGTATAATTTTTGTAATAAGAACCATATTCTTTAATTTCATCATAAAATCTCGAACTATATCTTGGATGACAATAACCACATTTAAAATTACATTGATTACCAAAAGAAAGTTCGATATATTCAGGATTAACATTCATATCCCAGGGATTATTTATAATATCATCTAATCTACTCTTATCTCCCTCATATATAGAAAGAGTTCTTTGTTTCCTATCACTTATATAATCTTCACCTAATGCTTCTACATTCCAACAATAAGTACATCCTTCAGGTTTCTTACCCTCTAACATCTGCTTTCTTTCAAACTTCTTCATACTTGTATTATGTAATGCTGAAGGATTGTTTTTTAACTCTTCTAAAGAAATTGCGTGTGGTTGTGGGTGATAACAACTATGAGTTTCACCTAAATGTAGATAGATAGTAACATGGTGCCATTTAGCAAGACAAAATGTTGGTGAAGTCTTTGCCTCTATTTGAGGTAAAACTTTCTTTATTCTTTCATGTTCGTAATTACTCATTAGAACTTTACATTAACCATTTTATGATAATTATAACAATCTTCTATACTAACTAATTCATATTCCATATTTTTTACTCCATACTCATCTGTATCTATATCTATTTTTTTCTGTTGCATCTTTAACTTATATATTCTTTCATTTCTAGGTGTAGTATCACTCACAAAATTTCCTTTAACAATACCTTCATCTTCATGAAATAAACATTCAAATTTACTAAACCTTCTATGTGGTACAACTGTAAATGGTATTTTATCAACAACTTCCTTTTTTATCTTACAACCATTCATAATTCCATTATTATCATTACCACTCTTATCAATAACTATATTATCTATAACTTCATCAAAGTCATAATGTAAAACTACTTTATCTCTATTATTTTTTATTTTAATATGTGCTATATCTCCCATAAAATTTTGTTGTTTTGCATTATTACTATTTGCTTTACCAAGATAAATCGGAGACCCACCATATCTTTTAAGTGGCATATTATATACTAATGGTGATTCTGTTCCTGTTCCATGTCGTGCATCTGTTTCTTCTCCATTAATTAACAATCTAATTTCTCTTTTAACATCATCAACTTTTACATTAACTAATGTCCATTCATTCGGATATCTTTTAGCCCAATTATATAATAAATCATTTTTCCAAGTCCAAATCATACTTGATATAGCTTTTGAATTATTATAACTTATACTATAATCCCAACCATATCTAATAAAAATAGGATATTCAATATATTTTTTATTTTCATCTCCTATCAAATATTGTTTTTCAGCAAATTGATGTGGTCTTACTAATAACTCAATTTCATGACTTCTACTACCAATACTATGAAGCGTTCTAGAAGAAGGTATTTGTATAAAATCTGATTCACCATTTAGTGTACAAATATTTGTTTCACCTGGTCCTTCTAAATATCTATCATTTGTCATTCCTTTTAAATGGCATCTCCAAAATAAATCATCGTCTTCCATTCCCCAACCCCAATAATTGGTATGATATCCGTTAACTGCCTCAAATTGTTCTATAGTAAACAACACCACACCACCAAAATATTCTACATCTCTAAGATTATAATCCCATTGTGAAAGATAAGTTGCTATATGAATTGGATTATCTTCAGGATAACTATAATCTGCACCATCTTCAGGTAACATATCAACATCGTGCATTGCTATATAATCACAACCCTCTTCTTTGGCTGCTAAAAATGCGGCATTCTTTGTACCACTACGATTAAATAACTTATCATCTACTTGATGACCAATAAACATTTTATGTTTTATATTCCTTTCGTCAAGAAACTTAGTAAGATAAGGAACTAATGTATCTAAATGTTTTTTTCTTACACCATCTCCGTTATCTCTATAAGGAATACATACTCCTAAGTAATGTTCTTTCATTTTAATATATCCGTAAAGGGTTTTTGTGTTAATTTCATATTAAATAAAGTTTTCTGATTATGGACAAGTTTTTCATATACAGAATCACGCAACTTTTGTAATTCTTTCATATCCATTTTACACAATCTTAAAATTTCATTTTCTATATGAGACACTCTATCTAAACTACTATCCATTTCATCATATGATTCATCAAACATTTCTGGAAAAGTTTCAAATCCCCACTCTCTCATCTTCTTTAATATTCCACACCCAAGTGGCGATAAAATCATAAATGGGTGTCCATGATATATAGGTTTTACCCACTTTTCTGATAACATTGTTCCACTTAAACATTCTGGTACTATAGAAAAATAAGAATCTTCATAATAGTATTCTAACTTATCTGTTAATGGTCCTGACCTACCATGCAAAATATTTTCTCTGGGCGTTAAGGAATTTCCAGTATCTATATCATGATAACTATTTTCTAAAATTACATCTTCTGCAACATAAGATATATGACCACTTTCTTGTAATAAATTTGCTATTTCTTTGTTCTCTTTCTTATGTTTTGTTTTATGAACTGCATAGTTAAAAGCATCCTCAGAAAAATAATTTGTTTTTGAATCAACAACTTTCCCCCATTTTGTAGATAATTTTCTGGATTTAATTAGTTCAACCATTGTATTTAAAATATCAACATTAACACCATTTTGAAAATATTTCCAAAAAAAACTTCTTTCATTTGTACCTCTTCCCATAAGACATATAAATTTCTTATTTGGTTTTAATCTACGTTTCGGTTTATAAATGTGTTTTTGAAAATCAATAACAGGAATATATTTACCCGATTCAAGTGTAGTACGACCAAATCTAGTACTTGAATGTTCATTATATAAACTTCTTGCCATTTTTTCATAAAAATCCGCTGACAATCTATTTACATAACAAGGATAACTTACAATATTAAGTTTTGTTTCATATTTTTTTATTTTTTCAAACCAATTATCATAATCAGATTTAGCATTAATATCATTAGTAATTATTAATATTTTTTCTACAGGAATTTCTGTTTTTTCACAAACTTTATGTACTTTTTCAGGTACTTTAAGTTGTATACAATGACCTTCAGTATCTTCAAT
>CEPZ01087751.1_pt1 | contig 10139 bp, 8 predicted proteins | sample 530461 | NCBI WGS metagenome assembly CEPZ01 (sample SAMEA2620106, study PRJEB7988) | marine metagenome | isolation source: saline water (ENVO:00002010), including | reverse complement strand
AACATGGCAGATGGATATCATACTATTAATATAACTCTTTCTAATGATAGTCAAGGTCAGGCAGGGGTTGCTGTTGATTTCATGGGTTCTACTGTTGTGACAACTGGAGTGAGAGTTGATAATAGGGTCCCTCTTGAAGTTAACTTAACAAGCACTATAGGTGGTGAGAGACCAGTAAGTGGAAGCAACTATTCAGGAGTTTTGAATTTGAATATTACGGCTGTTGATAATAATGGAAGTTATAATGATACAAATAACCTTGCCTTTGGATTGACTGTTGTTTTGAATATTACTAATGGGAATGGTGTTCAGAATAAGACTGTTACTGCTACTAGACAGAATACAACGAGACACTGGTTTAATGCATCTATAAACACTGTGGGAATTGTTGATGGTAATTATACTATAATTGCTCAAGTAACAGACGCTGCTGGAAATAAAAACTACACTAGAAAGCTTACTAACATAATTATAGATAATACTGCTCCTGGAATAACTAATACTCGATCTTCTAGTTCATCTAAGACACAGATAGTTGTAGATATTTCTGTTTCAGATACTGTAGGTATAAATACGACTTGTGGTGTTGATGCTACTGGAGCTACTATTACAGACAATGATGCGACTCAAACAATGACAGAGACAGGGTTAAGTTGTGGAACTACTTATGAGTATGTCTTTACATGTTATGATGAAATTAGGAATAGGAAAGTAAAGACCCAGTCATTTGCAACTGATTCTTGTACTGGTGGTGGAGATGATGGTGGGGGAAGTGGTAGTGGGAGTGATGATGTGGGAGGTATAGCTTGGTCAAATACATATGCTGAAAATGATGTAGCACTTTCTGAGAAAGAAGGAAAAAGTGTAACTAAAGAGCTAGATAGTAAGAATAGAGTGAAGATTAAAGTTGGAAGAGAAGACCATCATGTTGGTGTTCTTTCAGTTACAACAACAACTGCTGTTATCCAAGTTTCAAGTGATCCTGAACAAGTGGAATTTGAAGTTGGAGATACTAGAAAGTTTGATGTTGATGATGATGAAAGATATGATTTGAGTGTTACATTAGATGCGATTGTTAATGGAAAAGCTAAAGTGACTATTGTCTCTATAGATGAGCCTGTTTCAGATGTAGAAGAATCTCTTAAGTCGGAATCTGCAGTAGAAGTGACTCCTGAAGATGAAGAAGAACCAGAAGAAGAAGCTAGAAATCTTCTTTGGTTGTGGATACTTATTGGTGTGATAGTAGTGGTGGTTATTGTTTTCTTTGTGATGAAGTCTAGGAAGTAAGTTTCTTTTGGGGGAGAGTATTAAATGGAGATGGATTGTCATATTTTAAGCAGAAGTTAATAAGGAAAATTTATTTTTATTTGGAGATTAACAAAGAAAAGGGTTGAAAATTTTGGTATAATAATCTTTTTAAATGGGTATCTTATGTTATTGTTGCAATGAAAAAAGAATTAAAAAATAAAGCTATCTTGATTACTGGTGGAACAGGGTTTTTGGGGAGGGCTTTAGTAAAAGAGATTCTTAAGCATGATCCTGCGAGTATAAGACTTTTTAGCAGGGATGAGGTAAAACATCATATAGTGCAAACAAATATGCCTCATGATAAATTAAGGTATCTTGTTGGGGATGTTAGGGATTTTGAGAGGCTTAAAAGGGCTATGAAGGGCTGTGACATTGTTATTCATGCTGCTGCGCTTAAAAGGATAGATATGATTGAATACAATGTTGATGAGTCTATTAAGACAAATATTTTAGGAAGTATGAATGTTGTTCGAGCTTCTCTTGAAAATAATATTGAGAAAGTAATATTTGTTTCATCTGACAAGGCTTGTTCGCCTGTTAATACTTATGGAGCTTGCAAGTTTGTTAGTGAGAGGATATTTATTGAGAGCAATTTTAGCAAAGGTTTTGCAAAAACTGTATTTTCTTGTGTTAGGTATGGAAATGTTATTGAAAGTACTGGGTCCGTTATTCCGTTTTTCAGAGAAAAGATTAAATCTGGAGAGGCTATCCCACTTACTAGCCCTGAAATGACTAGGTTTCTGATTACTGCTAAGCAGGCTGTTGACCTTATATTTACGGCAATAAAATATGGGGAAGGAGGAGAAGTTTTTGTTCCGAAACTTCCTGCGTTTAAAATACCTGACTTGATAGATTATTTGAAAGATAAAGAAGATGCAAGCAACAAAGTTGAGGTTGTAGGAGTAAGGCCTGGAGAAAAGATACATGAGCTTATGGTGAACGAGATAGAGGCTCCTAGAACATATGAATTTGAAAATGTTTTTGTTATTACTTCTCAAATTCAGAAATATAAGAAGAAGAAATATTATCAGTACTTGAAGAAAGGCAGGAAAGTTGATTTTAAAGAATATGGTTCTGGTGGTGCTGTTATTGAGGGAGAGAGATTGAAAGAATATTTAAATAGAATTTGTGTTTAGTCAAGTATGGAAAAAAAGATACCTTATCAAAAGCAGTTTATTGATGATGAAGATATAAGTGCAGTTGTTGATACATTAAAAAGAGATTTTATAACTGGCGGGCCGAAGATTGAAGAATTTGAAAAGAAATTTTCTGAATATGTTGGAGCTAAATATGGTGTTGCTGTTGCAAATGGTACTGCTGGATTGCATATTGCTTGTTTAGCTGCGGGATTAAAAGAAGGAGATGAATTAATAACAAGCCCCATAACTTTTCTTGCATCTGCAAATTGTGCTTTGTATTGTAAATCCAAAGTCAGGTTTATTGATATTGATTCTCAAGGGCTTTTGGATTTGAGGAAAATTAACTTTGGTGAGGAGACAAAAGTTGTTATTCCTGTTCATTATGGTGGCATGCCTTTGGATTTGAAGGGCTTGAGGGAAAATTTTAAAGGAATTATAATAGAAGATGCTTGTCATGCTTTAGGGGCTGAGATTAATGGGGAGAAGATTGGGAATTGTAAATATTCAGACATTTGTGTGTTTAGTTTTCATCCTGTTAAACATATAACAACTGGAGAAGGTGGTATGATAACAACTAATAACGAGGAATTGTATAAGAAGCTTTTGATATTGGGAAACCATGGAGTTGATGTTGAGAAAAAGACTGAGAGCGAGCCTTGGGCAACTCCTATGACAGAACTGGGATTTAATTATAGAATAACTGATTTTCAATGTGCTTTGGGGATTTCTCAATTGAAAAAGATTGACAGTTTTGTTAAATCAAGCAGGGAAATTGCAAAGAAATATGAAACTGCTTTTTCCGACGACAAAGAGATTGAAGTAATTAAAGAGAAAGAAGGGCAGAAAAGTTCTTATCATCTTTATCCTATCTTGGTTAAAGATAAAGAAACTCGGCTAAAATTGTATAATTATTTGAGAGAGAATGGGATTTTTGCTCAGATTCATTATCAGCCTGTTTATTTGCAGCCGTATTATAGAGGACTTGGATATTCAGAAGGTGAATGTCCAGTGACGGAAAGTTTTTATAATAGAGTTATTAGCTTACCGATATATCCGACTTTAACTGATGAAGAGCAGTTGTTTGTGATAAATAAAGTGAAGGAATTCTTCAAAAATGGAATTTGATTTTAATGGGAAGAAAGTGGGGGAGAACAACAAGGTGTTTATTATAGCTGAGCTGTCTGCAAATCATAATCAAAACTATGATATTGCTGTGAAAACAATAAAAGCTATGAAAGAAGCTGGGGCAGATGCTGTTAAACTTCAGACATATACTGCAGATACTTTGACTTTGGATTGTGATAATGATTATTTTAAGATAAATCAAGGGACTTTATGGGATGGGCAGACTTTTCATGAATTGTATAAGCAAGCTTATACTCCTTGGGATTGGCAGCCCAAGTTGAAAAAACTTGCAGATGAGCTTGGGCTTGTGTTTTTTTCATCTGCTTTTGATAAGACTGCAATTGATTTTCTTGATGATATGAATGTTCCCATGCATAAGATTGCTTCTTTTGAGATAACTGACATTCCTTTGATAAAACATGCTGCTTCTAAAGGCAAGCCTTTGATTATTTCTACTGGGATTGCTACTTCTGAGGACATTGAGAAAGCTGTGGAAGCTTGTAAAGAAGTTGGGAATGATAAGATAATCTTATTGAAATGCACTTCTGCTTATCCCACGCCTTACGAAGAAGCTAATTTGGCTACTATTAAAGATTTAGAGGAAAGGTTTGGAGTTGTTGCTGGATTATCAGACCATACATTAGGGATTTCAGCTCCTGTTGCTTCTGTTGCTCTTGGGGCTAAATTAATTGAAAAGCATTTTATTTTGGATAAGAAGTTAGGAGGACCTGATGTAGAGTTTTCTTTGAATCCTAAGGAGTTTAAGCAGATGGTTGATTCTGTAAGAGAAGCTGAAAAAGCTATTGGAAAAGTTAATTATGAGTTAACAGAGAAAATGAAAAAGGGCAAAGAATTTGCAAGATCTCTTTTTGTTAGTAAAGATGTTAAGGAAGGAGAGGTTTTCTCTGAAGAAAATGTTAGGTCTGTAAGGCCTTGGTTTGGTTTGCATCCTGAGAATTTTGATAAAGTTATTGGGAAGAAAGCAAGGAAAGATATAAAAATGGGAACTCCATTGAGTTGGGAGTTGATTGACGATGGTAAAGAATAATTATGATGTTGTGGCTTTTTTATGCCGTCCATATGGATTGTTATGTTTAGATGCTCTTGTAAATAGCAGATTTAGACCTGAATTGCTTTTTACGCATAAATATGAGAGAGTCAGGGCTTCAGATGGTGAAAAGATTGTTAGACCTGAGTTAGATAAATTTAGAGAAGTTGCTTCAAGAGAAGGGATTGAGTTATATACACCAACGAAAGAAAAAATGATTGGAATGTTAGGGGAAAGAGATTATGATTTTTTAGTATCTGTTCATTGTTCATTTGTTTTTCCGCCAGAAGTTTTTGAAAAAGCTAGGATTGGAGCAGTTAATATTCATCCATCTATTGCTGTTGATAGAGAGATTAAATACAAAGGTGCTGATCCTGTAAAAAAAGCATTAGAAGCTGATGAAAGAAAAGTTGGTGTGTCAATACATAGAATTAGCGAGGGGATTGATGAGGGAGAGGTTTTAGGATGCAGGACTGAAAGAGTTTCTGAAGGAGATGATGTTAAGAGTCTTTCTGAGAAATTAGGAAAGCATTATCCTTTATTGCTTATGGATGCTTTAGAAAGATTAAGGAGACCTCAAGATGGGTTCATTTTCTGGTAAAGAATGGTTGTTTTTTGATTTAGACGGGACTTTGGTAGATAGTGTTCCTGCGTTATATGGGGCTTATCTTGATTTTCTAGAAGAATTTGGTATAAAAGGTGATAACTCTGAGTTTGAGAAATTAATTGGTCCTTCTTTAAGCGAGATTGTTAGAATTTTGAAGGAAAAATATAATTTAGAGTTAGACTTTGACTCTCTTCTTGGGATTTATAATAATAAGATTTCTGAAGCATATGATAAACATGTTGTCCCATTTGAAGGTTCTGAGCAAGTCTTAAAAAGTTTGAAAGAGAAAGGCAAGAAATTATGTTTGGTTACTTCATCAAATAGAGAAAATGCTTTTAAACTAATTGAAAAATTGAATTGGGATTGTTATTTTGATAGTTGTGTTTTTGGAGATGAGGTGTCTGAGGCAAAACCAGCTCCAGAGATATATAAATCTGCATTAGATAAGACAAGGGCTTTGCCAAGTTCAGTTGTTGTTGTGGAAGATTCTCCAAATGGAGTGAAGTCTGCAAAAAATGCTGATATTGATGTTGTTGGGTTTGGTAGCAATTCTTCTGAGAAAAGTTTACGGGAAAGCGGAGCTAATATGGTTGTTTCAGAATTAAAAGATATTTTATTTGTTATTTAAAATGAATTTAATAGATGGTTATGAGGTTATTGCAAGAGGGAAGATTAGTGTGCTTAGTGTTTCTGATTCTCCATTAGAAAATAGGATTTTGGAAAACCAAGCAAGAATAGAGAAAATTTGGCAAGATGCTTTGAAAGAGAACAGGAAATTGTTTAATGACAAGCTCTTGAGCTTTTTGGGATTTAAAGATGATGGAGGGAATATTCGAGTTAATGGGAGTTTTGTCGAATATAAAGATTTCTTGGCTCAAAAATCGGGGTTGGGTCTTGGGATTAAGCCAATTGGTGTGAGCGGTGTTGTTGTTGTAAGAGAGCAAGATGAAGAATATGTTTTGTTTGCTAGGAGGTCAAAGAATGTCACTCTGTATTCTGGATTTCTTGAGCTCGTTCCATCAGGGGGGATTGATGGAAAATATATTAGACCAAATGGAGAAGTAGATTATAAAGCTCAGCTTTTAACAGAATTTTGTGAGGAAACTGGATTGCCTGAGAGTTGTGTAAAAGAAATCTCTGAATTATGTCTTATGTTAGATTCAAAAGATAATGTTTATGATGTGTGCTGTAGAATAGATGCTGAAGCTCAGAGAGAAGTGTTTATGGAGGGTTTTAGGTCGAAGGAATATGAGTCACCTGTTTTTGTAAAAATGCGGGAGCTTAGAGCTTTTATTGAGAAGAACAGAGACTTAATGGTTCCTACTTCTGTGGGGATAGTTGAAGAGCTTTTTAGGACTGGATGATTTTATTTATATAATTTGTTATATATGATACTTTTACCAAAAGCTTTTATACTGTTTGTTCTGCGATATTATATAAAATGATAGCTAAATTGGCTTTTTCGTTTGTTTTTCTTCTAGTGTTAATGGTAGGTGTGGTTAGTGCAGATACCTTATTTGAAAGGTTTGAATTTGGAGATAATGAATTTGTTGATGTTCAAAGATTTCAATGGATTGCACAAACATTTACTATTGGAAGCACTGGACCAAATGAAAATTTTAATTTAACAAAAGTTGGGTTGAAAATTTATAGACAAGGAATTCCTGGAGATGGAATTGTTTCAATAAGGGAAGTTGATTGGCTTGGGCGTCCTACAGGGCCTGATTTGGCTTCTACAATTTTTGATGCTAACTCATTGATTCCGGATGGAGCAGGTGTATGGACTAATATTAGTATTGGACCTGTTGTATTAGAACAAGATAAACATTATGCTTTAGTTTTAGGTACTTCTGCAGGAACAGGGTCACAATATATAGGGTGGAGGGAAAGAAGGGGGCTAACTCCACTTTACCTAGGAGGACATGAGTTTATAAGTTCTGACGGTGGTGGTAGTTGGCCTATAGAAGCTTCTGATAGAAGTTTGATGTTTAGAATATATGGAATTTCTGGACCTATTCCTTTAGAGGATGGGAATTTTGGGAATGTTAATATAACTGAAGAATTAAGGGTTGGGAAGGATATTTATTCTATAGGAGGATTTTTTGAATTTCTTGGAAGTTTAACTAGTAGAATCAGGAATATATTTGTAGAAGAGGTTGATGCTATTACAATAAACACTGAGAAATTGAAGGTTGATAATATGAGTGTTTGCCTTGAAGATGGGACTAATTGTCCAATAAGTGAAGAGAGAAATAAATTTGTATTTCTTTCAAATTTTGATGATTATGAATATTCTGAAATGAATTATGCTCCGATTTCTGGGCAATCTTATTTTAGAGAAGTTGAACGTCCTTCGCAAAATATCATGCCAATAGATTGTGTATTTAGAAAATTATCTGCTTTTGTTTGGGAGAATGAATGTAATGTTGAATCTAGTATAAAGCTCAAATCTAATTTTGAATCTACTGGCATAGAAATAACTATTCCTCCTGGATGGATGGGAAGATTTAGCGATGTTGGAGAGTATGTAGTTAAAGAAGGAGATTTGGTTAATTATGAATTTACTACTGGGAATAACTGCAACCTTAGATTAATGTCAATCTCTTCTATGTGTAATCAATTATAATCACTTGTATAAGAGTTTGTAGACTTCTTCGCAGTAAGGGGCTGTTAATTTAACGAGGTCTGGGCGAGAGTCTAGGAATTTTATTATTTCTTGGACAGGGATTCTTGGGGCGAGATGCTTGAATTTTGCATAAACTTCTCTGCAAAGAATTAAATCTTCTGGATGGTCAACTGTTAATCTTAAATCTTTTCTTATAGCCTCTTTAGGAACATCTAATGATTTGAAAGAAAATTTATCTTTATTTTCTCTAATATAAAGAGTGCATAGCTCTGATCTGTGGCGGTCTTCTCCTTGTTCATGTGATTTTTTTAGAGCATTAAGGTTCATTATTTCAAAAGCTGCTCCTGCAGGAACGTGGTCTATTCCAGTTAAATCATGATTGTTCTCAACATGGTCTTTCCAAGCTTGTTCGATTCTTTCGTAGAAAAAGAATGGCTGATCAACTGTTATTCTAAAGACATCTGTTGCTGAAACTAAATCAGCTGCTGCTATTAGCCTTCCTAAGACATCTTTTCCATGGCCTATGACATAAGGGAGATTATTTTTCTTAGCGTATTCTATATATGTAAGATTATCTTCTCCTTCTGAAATAGCGAGGACGGTTTCGCTTATTTCTGGAATTGTTTTTAAGAGGCTAATGATTTGATCTAGAACTGTTATTGACTTCTTGGAATCCAGGGTTTGAAGAGGTTTGCCATAAAGCCTTGCGCTGTTGTTCCTGCATGCTAAAGTTGCAACGAGTTTTCTCATTGTGAAGTCCTCTAATTTTAATGTTTCGCCTTTCTTTTTTTCCACATTTAAACCTTTGGAATCCTTTAAGAAGTTTTTTATCTCGTATACATTTAAGCCAGATTGGGGAGAACGCTTAAAATCAAAATCTTTCTCCAAAGAAGGAATTTCTCTTTTTTTTAAATCTCTTTTTAGTATTGGGATTTGCAGAGCTTTTTTCATAAATTCTAATTCTTTTTCATTTAGGAATTCTTTATTTAGTATAGAAGAATATTTTTCTTTCAGCTTTTGTGACTTTTCTTTTGAACTAATAATTTCTTCTCTTAATGATAGGTATTTCTCATATTTTTCAACAGGTATGCTTGAAAAATTATCATATTTGGTTTCCAAAATTGAATGGAAGACATGTTTTTCTATTATATCTGCGCCTTGTATTTCTGCTAAAATCGGCAGATAAAGAGAATCTTCTGAATTTCCGTCTATGTGGTCTGCGAAAGCTATCTTGTTTTCAAAGTTTTCTTTAATATCTTTTATTTTTGATATTCCTGAATCCTCTAATTCTGTTGGATAAGCTTGGAAACCAATTTGTAAAACAATTTCTTGGGGATTTAGTTCTTTTTTTACTCTTTCTAAAATCTCTTTTATTTGTTCTATTGTGAAACCAGCTATGTTCAGCATTATTATTTTGTCTGATAAATCTACTTGTGACATTTTTTCGATTAGAGGATAATTGTTAAGGACAGATGCTTGGAATTTCAAACCGCGGATGTCTGAAAGGTTTTCTTGAATTATTTGGATGGAATAAGAGTCATAAACTTCAAGCCAGACATCTTTTGTTTGCTTTGAAATGGATATTATTTCCTTCCATTGTTCTGGGGAGAAAAAGATTTCTTCATACACCTCATACCATTCATAACCTTTTACTGCAGTCTCGGAGGCCTTTAGAGGCTGATATTTTATTCCGAAGCCATCTTTGAATTTGGAAAATTCATTTAATAGTGATTTTAAATAATCTAAGCTTCCTGCGTGTGTATTTGCTACCTCAATTATTTTGTATGCCATCTCTTTTTTTAGAAGGATACATACTTATAAGTTTTTCTGTGATTAGAGTATAACGTGAGACATAAATAATTGAACGTTTTTTATGCCTCCCGAATACCTCAAGAACTTTTGGTTCTTGATGGCCATCAAGATGCAGAGCATCTTGAGGTAGCAACAGACATTCTGTTCAATTATTTGGTCTGTTGCTATAAATCTTTGGATATTCTTACGACTGCTTTTTTTATAGTGGTGGAGGAGCCATTTGAATTACATCCTGGACGGTGGATTTCTCCTGGGAAAAAGATTGCGTATGTTCCTTCTTTGATAATGATATTTGATTCATCTTCTAGAGAGCTGTATAACTCTACGTCTGTTTCTTCTGAATATTGTTCAATGACTTCATTTTTTTCATTTTCTAACGCGAAGCCGATGGATTCTTTTCCAGATATTGTAAAATGTATGTCTAGGAAATTCTTATGAACTTCTGCTTTGTTTTCTTGTTTTGGTTTTGTATCA
>CEPZ01003676.1_pt1 | contig 10154 bp, 15 predicted proteins | sample 530461 | NCBI WGS metagenome assembly CEPZ01 (sample SAMEA2620106, study PRJEB7988) | marine metagenome | isolation source: saline water (ENVO:00002010), including | reverse complement strand
TTGAAGAATTTGATTTGGATGTCAGTATTATTCCATCATTTTCTCTAAGTGAACTTATAGAAGGTTTAAACTGTGGTGCAAATTCTACATCGAGTGTGTGGATGATTAATGGATTTTCATTGTTGATATATTTTCTTGCCAACAGACAACTACAAACACTTCCGTCTGTAATTCCGTCTGTTGTTACGATTGTAATATCATTACCAAATTTACTTTTGAGTATATCTCCCATATTGAAATTGTAAATGTGGTCATCTCTGACAATAAAAATTAGATTACAGTTTGTATAATCTATACAATCTAAAGAAATTTCAATTAAGTGTTTTTCTCTTAATTTAATAAGTTGTTTTGGAACTTTATATCCCTCATCTACAAACCTTTGGCCTCTGCCTGCCATAGGAACTAAAACATTTATTTTATTATTCATACTAATACCATCTCCTCTGTTAGCATCATGGTAGCAAATTTATGCGATGCTAATATTGTATCAGATATATTTTGATTTTCAAGAGTTTGTATAATAAAACATGAAGCATAATAATCTCCCGCTCCCAATGGATTAATGTTTTCTACAACATCTTTATATTCGACTACATATCTTGGACTTTTACCGTAAAGGTCCGTTCCTTGTTTGTCGTGTAACATTATTTTTACATCTGGATTTAGGTCCATGATTTTGTCTGTGTCTGTCTTTGTAAAATTCTCTTTTGAACCAAAAATATAATCTACATTTTTTAGTAAAGACAAATTATCATCAGAAAGCCCAACACAAAAATCTACAGAAACCTTTCCTGTCTTTTTCATGTCTTTTATATTTTGTTCTGTAATTTTTGTTAGATTATCAATATAACATATATGATGCCAATCTGCTTCTATAACATTACATTCTATTTCACCATCCTCCAAATTTTTAACTAACGATGTTCTTGTAGATTTGTCTTTATTAAAAAGAATGATTGCCTGACTCAACATCATGGGTTGCAAATTTACTGTGATATCACTAGAACAAATATCTAGTCCTCTTCTTACATTGTGAATTCCGCCTTGTTTGCTTTCTACAAATGACATATCATTTGTTTTGTTTTCTTCTGGATAATTATCCAGATAACAAATCGTATCACTATAAGAGTTTCCATATAAACCAACACTTTTCATATTAAATCATATATCTCATTAAACTTATTAGTTGCTTCCAAATACCTAGTAAGGATTTCTGATACAACACCATTTCCACCATTTGTATCACAAACAATACTACACATTCTTTTCACATATTCTGGTGCATCGTTTGGACATATTCTATTATTCTTTGGTATGTTCATCATTATATCTAAATCATAAAAATCATCGCCAGCATAATATATTTCACAGTTTGGTCCGTGATATTTGTGTTGGCCCTTTTCTTGTAGCACATCAATAAATTTAACTTTATTTATTGAACTGTCCTCCATTCTTGAATAATAAAAATCCACTCCTCGTTTTCTTGCCATTTTTTCATTGATGTTTTTGTCACTTGAAATAAAACAAACATAAACTCCAAGTTTATCAAACAATTTTATTGCAGTAAAATCTTTATCGTTATATTGCTTAGCAATTGTAGTATAATCACTGTCGTATAATTTTGTTCCGTTCGTCATTACACCATCCACATCAAGCGCTAAAACTTTCATATTTTTCATAAACGAATCCAATCGTCACAATATAAATCTTTAGTGTCTTTTGGTACTTTTTGATTTGGAGCAAACCATTCGGTAGGAGCAATTACCTTTTTGTTTTCGTTTTGGTTCAACCATGCTGCCCACCAACCAAACGAACTATTACAAATAATGTTGTGGTCACACATACTCATTAAACACATATCTTGTTCTGGTGTACCACCTTCCGCAAAAGCAAAATTCTCTCCCCGAAACACTTGTTTGCAAACATCTATACTATCACTAAATATTACGAATATCTTTTCTCCGTCTACATTGTTGTTGATATATTCTATAGCAGTACTATAGTAATTTGTTTTTAATAAAGGAACATAAACATGTTCCAATGCTTGATAATCTCCTAATCGAACATGAACACCTATAATAGATTTATTTTCTCCCTTACCTTCATTAATTTTGTTTTGACATTCTTTTACCATTGCATCTGAAAATTTAAATTCTGCCCGAACGGTATCTTCGATGTGTTTGAAATATTTCTCGGATTGGAAATAACCATTTAGTCCAGTATCATCTTCGATATTAAATACATCTTCACAAAAATGAAAATGTGGTTCTTTCCATATTTTTTTGATTCCATGAACCTGTTTCCAATGTTCTAAAACTTCATATTTGGTAAGTTTAAACTTATCATGAAGTGTTACCATAGTCCCCTTTTTTTCTGGGTCATACATTACTGCATAACCCGTTTTGTCTGCGATACCTAACAATGCCGCATATTGAAACATAGCATTACCCAAATACCCATAATCACCTAATCTCGGAAAACATAACATATTTTAAACTCCTTGTGGTCCATTTCCAAATCCAGGACCTAATGCTCCTGCATTTTGTGCTAACATTCGTAATGGCATCTTTGTAAGATTTTCCCATTTGTTCGCACTACTTCTTTCGTCTGCTTGATAAAACATAGGCAAGTGGGTCGTAATCACATTAAAATTGCCCTGTATAGATGCACAACCCAAATCAAATGGTGTGTTTTGGTTGTATACAAATTCTTTCGCAATGTCAATCACTGCTTGTTTATATCGTTCAGTTAAATATAAAATAGCATGTGTTGCAAATACTCCTTTGATTTTTGCAAAATTATCACCGATATCTTTTGCAAAATACCTTCCACTTCCTTGTGATACTCCTAGATAAATTGCATCTGTGTTGTCTGGAATATTTTCTATAATCGGATTATACCAATCTGGAATGATTTTGGCATCATCTTCTAATATCAACAAAGGTATGCCGTTGTCTTTATTTTCCAATATATCAATGTGTGACTGGGCACATCCTCTATAGTGGTATATTGTTTTTGGGGTGTCGGGTGGTGGTTCAATCTGTCTTGCAGACAACCTCTCATGGTTTTTTAGACCAATCTCATCGAACTGCTTTATCATTTTTTCTTTATTTTCTGTGGCACTATCCAAGTTTATCCAACAGCACCGAACATCACGAATATCAATTTTCATCAAATCACTCCATTTAGTATTTCTTTCCTATATGATATTTAGGACAAAGTTCCCACTCTGATTTTTCTTTGTGGGATATAATCTTTAGTTGTCCTAGACTTATTGTGGGTTCTTTTGTCTGGTTTTCGTCCACTAAATCACATAAGCCCCATTCTACTAAAAGATTGACAATAGTATTCCTTCTTCCTAAATCAGTTTCATCCATATCACTATCTAAACCATCTAACAAAAACAATTCCTTGAAATGAACAATATAATATCTACCTTTCTTGTGTAGTATATGACAAGATTGGTATAGTTTGTTTTCTTTTCTTGATGATATTCCGATTCTGGTTAGAGTTTCTTTGATTTTCAAAAAATCTTCGTCATCTCGGAGTTTAATTTCTACTAAATCTCTTATATCGATTTTATTACCCATTACAATTATCCTCTCATTTTGGCAATTTCTCTTTTATTTATGAAATTCCGCCTTTTGAGAGTAAATTTTTAATGTTTTCGATATCGTTGTCATCAAGAATTTCTAGTGCTTCCTTCGCCTTTCTATTATTATATCCAAAATATTCCTTTACAATTTCAATATTATCTGGTAGTTCATCTTTCATCCATTTACTAAATCGTTTACTCTTTCGGATGGTCCCCTTCAAAAAATCAAACTGCATTTTTTTATCAGTACCAGAGTGAAAATTCATTTCGTTTACTTGGATGATGGTATCAGGAAAAAAAGACAAACACCGATTCACAACAAATGGCACATATTTCTTTTCGATATATGTGTCTTCAGAATCCATTAAAGATTCCTTAGTATAGTTTATTGCTTTTAGATATTCTCCTAATTTCATGAAATGTCCGTATTTTCGTCTACAATTGCAACAATGGATTGAACCTTCACCAAAGCATATCCCATATAGGATTCTACACCTTGTCGTTTATCGTACAAGACATAATCACCAATTTTAAATTCTGCGGGATATACCTTTCCTTGTTCATTCATTTCTCCTGCCCCTATTGAAACGATTTGACCCTTACTATAAAAGGGATGGTCTTTTGGTGTAACATACAAACCAGAAGAAGTTCTATCGCTCTTTCCTGTTACTTCTATTGCAACATAATCACCGTGGGGTTTAAATCCTTTTTGACTCATTTAAATTCACACTCCATCATCAATTCTGTTAAACACGCAGTCATATTAATTTCTTGGTCAGCAACAAATGCAGATTTGTATTGATATTCTGCTAGAATTAAAATTGCTCTGGGAATACTTTGTGGTTCTAATGTTTCGTATAACCCATCATAAATCTTACGGAAAATTCTGGTCTGGTCGTTATCTAAATTTTCAACCACCCATTTACGAACATCTGAAAATGTTTTAGATTTCATTGCAGATGTTAATTCATTAATTTTAATGCTTCCTATTTTGGATAAAATTCCTATATCAATTATTCCTGCTACCGAATATCTTTGTAGTTCATTTATCACTCTACGAAAATCTGGAAAATGTCGCATCACCAACTGTGCTAATACCTTTTCTTCGTAATCCACACCTTCTTCCTCAAGAATATATTCTATTCGTTTTAGAATCTCTGAGGCCAATGTTGGTTTTTCTGAATTTGGAATTCTGAATTCGATGTTGGTGCATCTGGAATGCAATGGTTCGATAATTCTATTTTTAAAATTGCAAGTTAAAATAAACCTACAGTTTTTTGCAAACTCCTCTATAAATCCCCGAAGTGCCGGTTGCATTGACTGTGCATTTGCATAATCAAACTCGTCAAGTATTACTACCTTTGCACCTCCGTTTATAGAAACACTGCTGGCAAAGTTGCGAATCTTTGTTCGGAGTGTGTCGATGTTTCCATCTTCCGAACAGTTAATCAGAATCCAGTCCAATCCCATTTCATTGCAAAGTGCTTTTGCTATTGTTGTTTTACCACAACCTGCACCACCAGATAGAAGAAGATTTTGAACTTCTCCAGATTCAACTATACCCTTAAAAGTATCTTTGATATTTTTTGGCAATACACATTGTTCTATTGTGGTGGGCCTGTATTTTTCAACCCATAAAAATTCTTTTGTCATTGTTGTCATTATTACCTCACTACATCATACGGTGTGTGTACATCTTTAAATGCTTTATTATAATTTGGGTCATTTATCATCATATCGTCTAACAAACTTTCAAAAGTATATTCTGGTGACCACCCAACATTGTCACGAAGTTTTGTTGCATCGCCTTTCAAATCCTTTAGTTCTTCTGGTCGTAGAAATCGTTCGTCTAATACAACATAATCGTTATAGTCCATATTAAGTTTACCAAAAACATATTCACAACAATCACGAACACTATGAGAGATGCCGGTTGCACAAACATAGTCATCTGGTTTTTCTTGTTGAAGAATCATCCACATTGCTTTTACATAATCTTTGGCATGGCCCCAATCCCTTGTTGCATCTAAATTACCTAATCGAAGTTCGTCTGCTTCTCCTGCGGCAATTGCAATCGCACCTTTGACAATTTTACTTGTCACGAAATTAGAACCTCGTCTTGGAGATTCATGATTGAATAGAATACCATTGCTGATAAACATACCATAAGAATTTCTATAATTCCTTGCAATGTTATATGCAAAATGCTTTGCACATGCATATGGACTCACTGGTTGCATAGTAGTAGTTTCTCGTTGGAAGCCATCATCATCAATACAATTACCAAACATCTCCGAAGAACTTGCTTGATAAATTTTAGTATGAGGATTTACAATCCTTACTGCTTCTAAAACATTAAGTGGACCAAGACCGGTCGTTGCGGCTGTATAAACAGGAATATCAAAACTAATTCTTACATGTGATTGAGCGGCAACATTATAAATTTCAACTGGTTCACATTCTTGTATAATTTGACACAATGAAGATAAATCTGTCACATCTCCATAATGTAAATGTAAGTTATCATTATTAAAACAACCATCAAGTCTTGCAGTTTGATTTTCTGCTACGGAATGTCTTCGGACAATTCCGTGTACATCGTATCCTTTTTCTAAAAGAAACTCTGCAAGATATGAACCGTCTTGGCCACTTATTCCTGTTATTAATGCCGTTTTTCCTAATCTTTTCATGATGTATAGGTCGAATCACTTTCTAATGCTACCCAATATGTTAAGTCTTTGCTTTGATGCTTAAATTCACTAACAACCTTTTCTGTAATGCTAACATCATAACTTCCATCTAACATTTTTAGATTTTCTGCTTTGAAGTAAAAAGTAAAATCTGCGGCGTTTGGATTGCTACCACCAATTTCCATTGAAAAGTTATTGGTAGTTGCATCATTCTTATCAAGTGTCACAAGTTCAATTACACTTCCGTTTGAACGGATGGCAATATCGTTTACTTGCAATATCGATGATGCTTTTTTAATTTCTGTTAAATGCTCTTGTGTTAATACACAATCGACCACTGTTTCTGGCATCACAATATTTTTACTAATTGTGGTTAGAAGAGATGGTTCAGAATAATAATATTTAACAGAATTTTTGTTTGAATTTGATGTGATTTGTACATACTTTTCTTGAAAATAAAATTCTGGGTCTTTAAATAAAGACACTGTTCCAAGAAATTTGTTTAAGTCCCATACACCAAATTCGCAATCAAAATTTTCTGGAACTTTTGCTTCTGCCATAATATTTTTTATGGGAGAAATTGTAGCAATAGTATTTCCAGGTTTTACTAGAATGTTTGAATTGATAGATGAAAAGTTTTTTAGGATTTCTAATGTTTCGTTAGAAATTTTCAATCCACTTGTAGTGGTAGTCATAATATAATCTCCGTAATTATTTCACTAGTTTTGTTTTTGTTCAATGTAATCTTGGAACATATCTGGGTCGATATTTCCACTCATCACATCTCTAAGATAATCTTTATCGGTCGACCTTCGACCACTTCTGTTGTTCTTTTTAGATTTTCTCATAGATTTTGCGATGTCCTTTACATCATCATCGTATCTTTTATTACGATTTTTCTTTCTTGACATAATTTAATTATACTCCTTTTCTTTATCTATTCAATAAAATTCTTCTACATTTTCAAGTAATTTTGTCAATTTATGTTTAACAAAATAATCGAATATTTTGCCATCGGTTGTCGGTGTACATAGATTATATGCTTTTAATATTTCTTGTTCTGTGTGACTTGGAATCTGGTTCAAATCTACTAATGTTTGGTTTCTTTTCCAATTATCACTGGTATTCCACTCATTTAGATTTTCCATAATTAAAGATGCTTTTTTATCACCACATGGTTTTTGCCTTTTATTTTCTTCAACAAAAACATTATCATCCGACAAAATATTCGGTATACCATCAGATGCGTCACCCTTAATAATATGTTCTATTAAGAATTTTTCTGGGTTATCACACTTTAAAAATGATTTTTTAAGTGGACTGTATTGTTTAACATTTTCATAACGCTGTAGTTGTTGAAAGTCCTTATCATTTGACACAATTACAATTGGCTCTTGATGATAAAACTGTTTGGTTAATATTGCAATGATATCATCTGCTTCTGTGTGTGGTACAGAAACATTTTTCCAAGGGAAAATTGTTTCAATTTCTTCTCTAATTTTTAATATACAACTAAAGATGGCATTCCAATCGTGTTGTGATTTCTTTTGATTTTTTCTTCTGCTGTGTTTGTATTGTGGGAATACTTCTTTTCTCCAACAGTCAGGAGAATCATGACATATCACTACTTCTCCATATTTATTTTTGAATTTACTTGTGTATATTCTATATGTGTTTAACACCATATGACGAATTAAATCTTCATCGGTAATGTCTGAATATTTCATTGCTTGAAATATATTTGCAATGAGTAATTGGTTATTGTCTATTAAAATCATTTCTTTTTCATCTTCTCAAACAAGTCTTGAGTTTTTGCTATTTGTTCTTTAGCAACTCTTTTTTTGGTTTGCTTTGGTTTCTTTTTGGTTACAGCATTTTGACATGTTTGTATTTTAAAATCTGCCCAATTTCGCATATGAGTTCTATCTTCTTTGTTGGTGTTGGATTGAAACCAAAAACTCTTTTCTATAACAAACTCCCATATACATTTTTCTTTCCATCTAATTTGAATGCGTAAATCCCTACCCCTTTCAAATCCTGCATAATCCTGTTGAGAAGCGAGTTTGTATGTTTTTATATTAAAATTCTTAGATATGGATTCTAAACCATGTTGAAGATATTTTTCATACGATAAATTATTCATCTTTGCCATAATTAACTCTTATTCTCATATACTATTATACCGTTATTCTTTGCCCATTTAATCGAGAAACCCAAATGTGCAATATCGTTTGAACACGCATCCAATTGCCTGTTTGCTTCTTTTAGCATTATGGATGGTTCTATTTCGTAAATTTCCTTACATTTTGTTTGGTCGTTTTTATAGAATACTGCATAATAGATTTTGTCGTTTCTGGTTATTCTTAATATCGACCGTTTTCTTTTATCTGGTGGTGACTTAAACATCCTATCCATTTGGCCACTGCCGCCTTCTTTACAAGAAAGATATTCATATTTTTCTTGTGGGTTGTTTGGATGGTGTGCATCTGCATCATGTTTTGTCAAAATGATTGTATGGTTTAATAAATCGGCAATTATCATTTCTTTTACTAGACCTGGCTGAAGTATATTATCTATTCCAAGTTTCTTTGCCATTTTAGATGCTCTTAGAATGTCTTCTATGATTTCCGTATACATTTCTATATTATACTTTATATTTTTCTATTGTCAAGGAAGATGTCTTATCTTTCTAATCCATTCCCATGCTGACCTAGTAATATCATCGATGTTTGTTATTTTTGGCTTCCACTCAATAATATTTTGAATTGTGCTGGAGTCTGCACAGAGAAAATCTGGGTCGCCGGACCTTCTTTCACTTTCAATAACACTCATTGATTTGCCTGTTATCTTTAAACAAGAATCAACAATATCTCTAACGGAATATCCCACACCATTTCCTACATTATAACATTTGTTATCCAAATGATTAATGATTTTAATGTGAGCATCTGCCAAATCATCGACATGAATATAATCTCTGATGCAAGTACCATCTTCTGTATTATAATCTGTACCATATATTGATATTTTTTCTCGAATTCCGGCCGCACAGGACAAGCACATTGGAATTAAATTTTCTTTTTGGTCGAACAGATAATCGCCTATTTTGTTTTCAATATTACACCCCGCAACATTAAAATATCTTAGACTTGTATACTTAAACTTTGGATTGGTTTTTGCATACGATTCGAGTATCTGTTCTAGCATTACTTTACTTATTCCGTATGGACTTGATGGTTTTAATTCTGCTGTTTCTTTTATTGGTGTGTTTTCTTTTTGGTTTCCATAAACAGCCGCACTACTTGATAATATAAAATTTTCCGTACCATGAAAAACCACACTTGAAAGAAATCTCGGAAACTGTGCTACATTATTTTCAAAGTAATGTATTGGTTTTTTTGTAGATTCTCCAACAGAAATATAAGATGCAAAATGTAAGACACAATGATATTTTTTATCTTTCAAAAATTCACCAACGATTTTCACATCACCTATATCAGATTTACAAAACTCTCCGTCCCATCCGTTTGATTTTAAACAATCTAAAACCTCTACACATCCCCTTGAAAGATTATCAATAATGTCTACTGTGTGTCCCTGTTCTATTAGTTTCAATACAACATGAGAACCGATATATCCTGCACCACCTGTTACTAAATAATTCATTTTTCTGGTTTCCAAAATATAAACACTGGTTCGTACTTAAAATACTTTCCATTTACTTGACAGTAATTTTTACAAGTAGGTAAACCGTCTTCACCTATTCTATTTTGCCCTGGCATTCCCTCCAATGCCATTTTAATTGTATATTTATATTCTAATCCACAAGATTCAAGTATGTCAATACTATCTTGTTCTAATGGCATATA
>CEPZ01032609.1_pt1 | contig 10155 bp, 14 predicted proteins | sample 530461 | NCBI WGS metagenome assembly CEPZ01 (sample SAMEA2620106, study PRJEB7988) | marine metagenome | isolation source: saline water (ENVO:00002010), including | reverse complement strand
CGATAGAGCTCGTAGCTGCTTTCTGCTGCGGGCTCTATCTTCTTGTGGAATATAACAATTCATTTCTAATTAATATATAAATAATATTTGCATTGCTTAGCACTGAATTCTATAATATATAAATGAGGAGATGCCGTACAATCCTCTCTACGTTACTGGGTCTTCATATAACACTGAGACCCTCATTCCTTACATGAGCTCCTGAGACGGCGCTGAGAGTTCTTAAAAGAGGCAGCACTGATATGAGTGAAAAACTAAAGATACCTTTAACATGCCCATCATGTGATTACAGCTTACGTGGGTTGAGTATTCCTGACCTTTGTCCTGAATGTGGTTCTGATCCTTATATTAGAGAGAAGAGCTCTACAGCTAAGACCTGGCTTATATGGGGATGTGTAGGTTTAGGTTGTGGGGCTGTTATAGACTTATTATCATATACAGCTTCTTTAATTTAGCGCGAAAAAGGAAAATTGCTTAATTCTTAAAAATAGAGATGTATGAAAGAAATAAAGACCGCATCGTATATCGAGAAAGCAGCAGCTATGAGCTTAAAGAAGCGACAGAAGAAGATAGTGAAAGATATAGAGAAGCTGGATCTACCAGAGATGAAGTTTGAATTCATACGAGGAACAGCTCATCCTGGTTTTATCATCACCCTCAATCTAGATGGTGCATTAGTGACAAAAAAGTTCACCATGTCAGGGTCCCCTAAGGATGACAACTCAGAGAGACAGGCTGTAAGAGAGATTAGGAGATGGGTTAGGTCAGAACAAGAGTCACGTAAGTAGCTCTACACTACCTTTTTGCCACTTATATTAAAAATGCATAAACTGTGATCCTATAAAAGGAGGCACTGATATAGATTTTGAGCTCGTAGAGTTTAAAAATGCATAAACTGTTTTATTTCCCTATGCCGTTTTTATAGAATTGTGCTTATTAATAAATAAAATGTCATCATGGATGACATGGACGAACAAATATCAATATCTATGCGGCGGAAGGGATCAGATGGGACCTCACATGTAAAAACGTGTTCCAGGTTGAAGTATGACTACTCCATAGATGACTATCTCAGGGAATATGATGAGCACTCACGTGAAACAATCGAAGACGTCGCTGATCAGCTAGCCTGCATGTCGCCGTCAGATCTCCAGTCCATGATAGATCGTATGGGTTGCGAGCAGCACCTGCAGCTACAGAAGCTTCTTAATGCATGGGACTGTGAATATTCATCAAATCATCCGGAGCTAGAAAATGAAGAAGGCGAAGATTATGGATTTTAATAAGGAATGAAAAATGAGTAAAAAGAAAGCAAGTTCGAAGAAGAAGGCAACAAATTCGAAGAAGAAGACAAAAGATAGTACCGGATCTCCAGTTGATCACAGTGCCCAGGGGTCCGCCGAAGACCAGGATACTTTCGGTCCCTTTCATATGAATTTCCTAGGAGAATGCGACGTCCCTCCTGTCGGCATACGAGCTGAAGGTATGCCTAAATTCGACCTTAATTCCCCTACAGCTAATAAAATTCAAGCTGCAGCTAAAAAACTCTATGGCACTGAAGTTGTAGCTGTAGATCCAGGGAAAGCGACGACAAGCACTGATCCCAGCACTGAATCGCTGGATGAGTCTGCAACACGGGCCAAGAAAGCTGTTTTAGAGACTCACGAGAAGCTCATGCGGCAAGAAACGCCGCCAATACCGGTACTCCAAGAGAAGATCCTGGTCCCAACAAAGCTAGAGATTTGCAGCTGTGAATATAGATATGGTGTTTTTGCATCTGTGAAAATTGATGACGGCGAGATCATAGAAGAAGCGCCGTTTATCGTTGTTCCAATTAGGACCGGTGATGCTAAAGGGAACCCTAAAGCTGCAGCACTGCTGCCGCATGTCTCTCCAATCGCGTGTGCCTGCCAGGAATGTAGAGATCTTGGACTTCGAGTAGTTCTCTCTTCAGGATATATACAGATGTACAATCACTCAGATAATCCAAATGCACGGCTGCTGCAGCACAAAGCAAATAAACGGATCTACACAATTGAGGCACTGAAGACAATTGAACCTGGGGAACAAATATTTATTAATTATGGTCCTGGATATCCTCGTGAATGGCTTCGTCAACCTCATTTAAGAGAATCAGATGTTTAAACTAACTGAAGAAGACAAAAAAGAGATCATCAGGCACTGTTTGCTGCTTCTTGAATACGGATGGGAATATGAGGATGTGAGACGACTTGTTGGTCAAAAGGACTTTGAAATCTTTCAAGACTTTTATTTTGACTGTGTTGAAGAGGGAGAATGATCGTCTGTGAGATTTTTATAAAGAATTCACTACGTTAATTCTTTATAAATCTTTTGAAGTCCTTCTTTTCTGGCGAAAAAAGTCTTCAAAAAAGTTGCCAAATATTTGCACAGCCCTTTTTCTAGTTATATAGTGTTTTAGTCAAGGGAAAATCAGCGAAGGTGGGTAACCACAAGAGCTGATGAAACCCTCGGTTAGACGAAACTAAATTGATGAAGCCAGGCAACTGGAAGAGTTGATGAAGATGAGTCAAAGGGGTGGCTAGGGAAACCTAGTCACTTCTTTTCTTTACCCCCGGAATGCGAGGCGCCTTGTGAAATATCGAGGTGCCTTGTTTTTTTATAGGACAAATTGAGAAAAGATAAAAATACAATATCTATATAGATGCAGGCACAGATTCATAATGTGGACAACTTGTGGATAGAGCACTGCTTTATTAATAAATGATTTTACAGAAAGAATGATTATATGGAACAATTCCCCATAAATATTAAAAATGCCAAAAATGTCAATGCATGGGAAAATACTATCACTGTGGATCCGCGTCGCATCATGGTGTATGACATAGAAACGACCGGCGTCACTAAGTTTGATCACATCACCACTATTGCCTGGTCAATTGGGGGCCACGTGAAATACTCCATGTTTGGAGATGACTGGACTGAATTCGAAGAAGACTGGCGCCGCGCATCAGGGACCGTCACATTCAACGGGACCTATTTTGATGAAAAGTTCATCACTAAGGATCTTGCACTTCCAAAACATTCGAGACACTGCGACCTGCGGTTTTTTCTTAAAGCAGCTGGGAGGAAGGGCGGGCTGAAGAAGATGGCTGAAGCTGAAAACATGCATAGACCGGCAGAACTGGCTGACGTGGATGGGTTTTTCGCGATCACCTTATGGAAGTATTACCAGGAGACTGGGGATGAAGAAGCACTGAACCACCTACTGGCATACAACATCTGGGATGTAATTCTTACTGCAGAGTTATTTAAGAAGTTTGTTGGACCATGGCTGCCAACGGATGATTTTGACAATCCCTTTAAAATAAATCTAGAGAAGCTTAAGCGGATCAAGGATCACTACTCGAAGACTTCAATCATTAATGAGTAATTACAGAATCTACACCTATACGTCTGAAGTCGTCGCAAACTGACATGTTTGGTATTTTTTTTATGCTTTTTTTTAATAAAAACATATAGTAGGCTATGAGATATCGTATCTGGGATGAAAAAACGTCGAAAATCATTGAAGCTTCAAGTATGGGAGATGCATTTTACTCTTCACGAGATGAGTTCCCTGGTGACTTTGAAATAGAACGGCTTGACAACTGGGATTGTGATCCAGTGGATCAAAATCATGACATAAAAAGATTTATTAATTGGGATAATAAATACAATCACACAAAATAAAGATTCTTCAAAGAAGATATACTTTGTTTTGCAAAAAGATTTATTAAAAAACTACAGTAAGAAGAACTACTTGAGAATCTGAATTTTCTCTCTTCTCCCCTCCAAAAGTCCCTCACCAAGATATGTGAGGGACTTTTTTGTTCATTATTAAAAAACTCCCTGGAGGCTAATCACAGGGAGCTAGTAAAATAAACCCCTTCTCTCTTCTCCACAATAAGTGGGTAGGGGCTGTAAGTATGTGTACAGTATAGAGATATGATTCAAATATGCAAGAGATTTAGCAATAAAATACCAACACTGAATTATGGAATCATTAAAAATAGAACATTCACAGAATGTATGACACTGAATTATGGAATTGTATAAATAAAAGTATCCTATACAGGCTAACTTGGGGAATACTGACAATTAATAAATATTTTTTATGTGCAAGAAAACAAAGGGGATTAATGATACTTATTTTACAATTCTTAAAAAGCGCCGGTTTTATCGGTCAATAATCCAAAAAACTCTCAGTCAAAACTCCTTCTGCATCAAATAGATCTTTCCATCTCTGTATTTCAGCATGATACTCCAGTCCTAGCTCTTGATTCTCATTTCGTTCGTATTCGAAAGTATGCCAAGGAAGGGACCAATGGCACCTTAATGTGTTTGTCAACAATCTAGCACTGACCCAGTTTCCTTGAAAGAATGGACAAATGTATCCAACTTGGAATTGAGCTTTCCATGCAATTCGAGCCAGATCAGACGCAATGTTGAAGCGAATTCTGTTCGGCATAATAAATTCATCATTTTCTTGATCACATTTTTCAAACACTGAAAAGAGTGATTCCATATTTTGAATCACGAGTCCATAGTCTACATTTGACACTTCCCCTCCTCCGGGATCTGTATTTCGAAGCTTTCGGAGCTCTGCCTTCCTGAACATGTCGTTCTTCTCATTATTGCACGGGCCAGACATTAATATATTGTTTAATTCTACAAACCATTTTAGAAAAGCGTCGTGTTGAATGAGATCTCTTTTCATGATCCATCTCCATAACTCATTACATCCATCCATTTGTCCTTGGATCCATGGATGCCTGCGTCCTTCCTTGTTGGACTCTTGTCTAACTTGCACGTGATTGACCGGTACACCACTGAGTGAAAGTGAGTTGGCAACAAATGCCATAAATGATTTAGTCTTAGTTTCTGGAATACTTCTTTTATATTGCAAAATTTTCCCTTTTTATTGAAATGTAATAATTGCTTTTCATTTTTTTAAGAACCTATGCTTATATCGGAGTTAATTATATAGGAGACCCATTTTATGCTTGTAAAAGATATATACGCTAATTTTAAGAAAGAAGCCGAGAAACCACTGAGGATGAGGAATTCAACAGTAATCGGAAGAGACGGAGATGTGACGCCGCGACGGCACCACCTTAAGTACGATTCCTTATGTTCTCATAGTAAAGCACTGAATGACAAAGTCTTCTGTATTCCATATAGAAAAGGAATACGATCTGCTTTTATCGCAACACTGTTTAACTTAGGAGTTTGTCAGTCTCACGAATTAAAAAAAGTAATTAAGGGGATCAAAGAACTAGCATCCAGTAGTTTATTTGTAAACAATAAAGGTAAAACTGCTCTGCAGGTGCTTTTCGCGAGATCTGGAGAAATGACCAACGAAGAGCTTGGAGACAAAATATTATCTGAGGCTTGCGAGCTGCAGCGACTTACCGGTATGCATCCATATGGACTGAAGCTCGCCCAACTGGGATTTTATCTAGATGTTACTAGGAGAGATGAAAAAGTATTTATTAAATTAAACGGCGGAATAAAAGGGGAGATACTTCCAGTAAATGAGACTAGAAAATCTTACAAGAAAAATGGAAAACCCGTGACTCCAGATATTGTAGGTTACGATATATACAAAATCAAAGAGTGGACTTTGGAAAAAGCACACAAGCTATATCCAAATGAAGAGCAAGACTGGAATGAATCTTATTTTTGATTATGCATTATTGAAGTAGGTTCTTTGTGTGGATCTACTAAATGCATAGTCTTAAAGATGGGAGGGACGTGATGAAAGTCGCGTCCCTCCTATTCTTTTAAAAATGCATAATTCAAAAACACATAAATCATTGACCATAAACACTTTATAGAAGTGCAAAAACAAATGCATAATCTACCCTTTTATGAGTATTAAAGACGTTCTTCTGCTATACTATCTATGAGAGGCTAATATGGTGCCTGCATCAGACGCATTTTTGGGGATTACAAAAGCAATAAATGCATAATCTGATTGCACCACTAGCACATCGTAGTTTGGAAAGAAATTTATTAATACCCCTATCTCAAGGAGAACAATAAAATGGCTAGAGGCAGAAAAGCAAAAGATGTAGGTGCAGTAGTAGCGTCCCTCTCAACAACAAAGAAGATTGAATTCTTTATTCAGATGTTTGGTTGGAGTGAGCAACAAATTCTTCAATCAATTGGACATGAGAATCCTACTATTATAGAGGATGACCATATTAGAAATATGTTCGGTGGTGAAGATTGCGAATTTGACCCTAATGCGTTGCGTAAAATGATTGCACTTATTCGTGTGTCAAAAAGTAAATACTCTCAAGGAAAGACAGAACAAATAATAATTGATGATATTGTAGGAAAAGGCGAAGTTGTATGTTTTGATGATATTGAAGCCGACCCTGTTCGTCGTGTAACAAGTGGATTGCGACAGATTGATGAACTGTACGGATATTCGTCTGACTATGACGCTTGGGGAATGCCAAGAGGTCAGGTTGGCTTGATGGCAGGAAGTCCGGGCGTTGGTAAAACTCGTTTGATGACAAGTATTTGTGGTCATATGACCCACCCTGAAAATCAAGATGGATTTTCTGCTCTGTATTTTCAAAATGAGTTTGCTCTTTCTCAGTTTAAGCAATTGAATAAAAACACGATTGTTCCTGAGTCTCGGTTCTTGTGTGGTGATTTGGTTCATATGCAAGACCAAGTAGATTTCTTAAAATCACAGGATGAAGTACCTGACTTGGTTGTTATTGATTCCGTACAAATGCTTGCAGAAGCAAAGAGCAAGAGTGGTATTGAACGATGTATTGCTTTCTATAAGCAAGTTGCGATGGAATTAGACATTCATGTATGCTTCATTGGTCAGTTGAACAAAGCGGGTGAAGTCGCAGGTTCACGAAGCGTTGAACACCTTGTCGACCAAGTGTTTACGGTTCGTCATATGTTCTTGCCGGGTCAGTTTGGTGTAAATGTTACAAAGAATCGTTGGGGTGAGAGCGGTATCTCCGCTCGATTTGAGCATACACCAGAGGGCGTGATTTGCGTAAGTGAAGGACGAAAAAATGAAGGCGAGTCAGCGGAAATTCAATTTGACAATGACTTTGCAATGTAAAAATACCCTTGAGATTCCCTGTCCTACCTTAATTTGGTGGGGCGGGGATTTAATACGGTAAGTTATGATTAGGTTCGGCTTGGATAGGTTGGCTGAGATGTGGTTCGGTACGGTACACTTTGGAAAAGAAATTTATTAATGCAATAAATGCATAATCTCATTAAAAACAAACCTTAGTTGACTGAGCAACGTTGCTCGGTAAAAATGGAAACGCATGAAGAACTTTTATAAGGATTAATTCAATGCAAACCCCTCCCCTTAATGTTCGTGAAGATGTCTTGGCTCTAGTGCTAAATGGTATCGTTACGACTCGCAAGAATGACCGAGACCGAATCTCGGAGGCAAAGAACAGCGTTGGTACAGACCACGATTACATGATTGATGAGATGATTCATGTGGTTGGTACTTGTTGTATTGGTGGCGACAAAGCCCCAACTCCAGTTAAGGCTCGCCCTGATTACCGTGCAGTATGTGCGTTCCTCTTGAACAAAGCAGATACTGCGACTAAGCGTCAGGCATCGAAGATGCTTAATGATACGAAGTATGGCGAGAAGGTCGACATCGACGCTCTCAACCTATCTAAGTATACGCTTGAGACGATGGAGAAGATGAACGAAGTCGTTGACCATCGACACTCATCTCCAACTGTTAATGTTCGCTGTGGATGGTCGGTAGTTGAGAACTTTGTTCCTGACGAAGCGATGGAGACAGAGACTGTTACAGTCGATGTTGCAACTGGCGAAGTAAAAGGCTGATGTGCAATAAAATTTCTCGTTCTCAGATTTTGGGAGCGAGAGATTGCACGCCAACCTAAAAATGCATAAACTGTTTATAGTGTTAGGATAGTTACAGTCACTTTCTTTAGAATAGGAGAACCCCAAGATATGACTACTGTACAAATGGATATGCCACTAGACAATATGGTCACGGTGGACAAACTAATGAAAAATCTTGATAGTCGTGCAAATGACCGAGAAGATTTTTTTATGCCTCAAGCCCGAGACGCAAAGTTTCAATATGACAAGCCCGAATTGGGTGGCGAGGTGAAGCGTGGAATGTTTACAATGAAACTCGATGGTGAGGAGTTTGAAGTAACTAACAATGCTATTCGTAGTGCTTGTAAGTTAATGAAAACTAGCCGAGAGTTCTTTCAACGCAACTTCCCTAATTGGCAACAAAAACTATGTCGAGACTTTGTGTCGGCAGTAGACCACCTTGAACGTGGAGTTATTGCACGAACAGATACTCGTAGCAGTAATGGCTCAATCCGTCGTATTGAATCATTTAGTCCAAGCACTTGGAATACTGATGTTCAAGAGACAGATATGATTCGTGGTGTTGCAGAGCGATTGAATGCTCAATATGAAGATTCTCTAATCGGAGTTCAGCACTTGGGTCATAAGACTGCCCGTACTGACGCATTTAGATTTATCTTTGGTAAACCTGTTATTGGCGATGACGCTCATGTAAAGATGTACCCAATGCTTTCACTTATTCATAGTCCTTATGGATTTGCGAACACAGAATTAACACTTGGTTTGTATCGTGTGATTTGCAAAAATGGTATGCTTCGTCAAGATTTCAAAGCGGGTCGAGCGATGTGGAATCAAACAAGTAACCCTGACCGATTCTTCCAAAACATTCGTGAGACAGTTGATGTCGCAGGTGATTTTGCAAACTATTGCTCAAATGCGTTGGCTGATATGCCTACACGAAATCTAGGACATCACCCTATGGAAATTCTAGGTGGGCTTAATAACTCTCGACTTATTAACCGAGACCACTTTGATTTATCGGTATCAATGCTCCCTGAGCGTGAAGTTAAGACAGAGTATGATATGCTCAATCTTTTAACTGATTCTGTTAAGGGAATCCGCTCACTTGCTCGTCGCCAATACGGTGAAAGCGTAGCACTACGAGTGGGAATGCAACGCTCTGGTTTCTCTGGTGTACTTGATGGTGGCTTTGATAAGTCGTATGCAAGTCAACAACTAGAAGGAATTCGCAGAAATTAAAATTTATTAATCTCTGCAAAAACCTTGATAACGCACCTCATAATAGGGGTGCGTTATCTTTTTGGGATTATATAATATAATTTAGCAGAAAATGCATAATCTCACTTGCTTTCTAAGTTGTGAGTTAATATATTACTATTAGTTCATGGGTTACTTTAGTTTTTAACTTTAGTTTTTAGTGGTTCAAAATGGTTCAAATTAAGGAGACTATTCAAATGGCTCGAACCAAAAGCAAGCGAACGCCAAGCGTTTCGCAAATTAACGCAGAGATTGCAAAGCAAGTCACTGCACTTCGTGCTCACGAATCTAACCTTCAACAACAGTTGAATGAGATTCAGACAATGATTACCTCATTCGGTGGTCAGTCGTCGAGCGTCACCCCAACTAAGCGTCGTGGACGCAAAGCCGGTAGCAAGAATAAGACTGCAAAGTCTGCCACTGCTACAAAGACTATTCCTAAAAGTCTGACCCCAAAGCGTGGTCGCCCGAAGGGTAGCCCCTCCAAGAAGCAGGGTGGTATCAGTCTTAGCGATGCTATTCAGAAGTCTATGCGTAAGGGTAAGAATTGCACTATCTCTGATATGAAGGAAGGTATTGCGAAGGTTGGATATACTTCTTCAGCAAAGAACTTCTCTGTTATTATCAATCAGACATTGGGTCGCTTGATGAAACAGGGTGTTATTGTTCGTGTTGACCGTGGTGTGTATGTTCGTAGAGGACAGACTACTTCAATAAAGGTTTCAAAGCCCTCTGCTCCTATCAAGGAAGAGACTCCAGAAGTCGTGGCTACTTCAACAGGTAGCGTCGAAGAATGGAAAAGCTAATTTAACGATTAGTTAAAGAACCCCCGAAAGCAGGGGTGGCGACAGGATTCGTCCATCGTCACCCCTGTCTTTTATTAGGATTGGATTTGGTGCGGTGCAACCTGGTTAGGTTAGGTGAGGTAAGGCACTTTTCTCTTGTTCTTAACAGGACAAGAGAGACTTTTTTTGGTTAGGAGCGGTTAGGAGTGGTGAGGCAAGT
>CEPZ01022579.1_pt1 | contig 10160 bp, 8 predicted proteins | sample 530461 | NCBI WGS metagenome assembly CEPZ01 (sample SAMEA2620106, study PRJEB7988) | marine metagenome | isolation source: saline water (ENVO:00002010), including | reverse complement strand
AAAATCTTATAACCTAATTTTTTTATAGTTTTTTTAATTTCTTTATCTGTTATTTCTCCTTCAACTTCTAGTTGTTTTTTTGTAAAGTCTACATTAGAAGATTTTACATTAGATAGTTCTTTAATTGTTTTTTCTATTTTTAATGCACAACTTCCACAATGCATGCCTGCAATTTTATAGATTTTTTTCACCATATTTTAAAATCTATAGGCTCCATTGTTTATATCTTTTTGCTTTATCACTAAATATTCTCCTTGTATTTTACTTGGCAAATATCCTGGCCAACAACCTCCACCCCTTATATTCTCAGTTCCAAGTCCTGAAATAGGATATTTATTTCCACAATTATTACAAATCATATAATCTCCTTCTTGCCTATAACCCTTATTACTTGAGTAGCAAACATCACACGCATCAAAAGCAGTTTTAATACTTCCATCTTCTGCCCTAATTGCAAAAAATCTTACTCCATTTTGTTCATAAAAAACAGCTTGTTCTGAAATTTCTGATAAAGAAATTTTAAAATCATTTGAACTTCCAATAACATTTCCAGTAATGCTGCCTCTAAATGTAAAAAGAATTATTCCTGCTAATATTACTATACTTATTATTATTGTTGATTTTTTCATTTTATTTTATCTTCTATATCTTATGATTTATTTTAGTTTTGTAGATGAACAGCTTATCTTGTCATCTTTATAACTTGATATTTTATAGATTATTGATATTTTTACTAGTAATTTTATCTATTATAACTACAAGTTGGACTTCCACAACTTCCGCCACAGCTTGAAGTTCCTCCACATCCTCCGCCACAAGTACCTCCTGAAGATGCTGAAGTTCTTGCAGTTGTTTGTTTAATTTGATTATCTTGCCCTATGATTGTTGCAGAATATTCATCAAAAACTTCTAAAGATAATATTTCTTGTTCAGAAGTTAGTTCAGGATTATAATAAACTTCAAAATCATTTGGAAAACTATACTCACTTCCTTTAACTCCATTTATTGTTTTTAGCTCGCTTGTGATAAGTGGAGCATGTCCTGGACAAGGAATATCTACAGATATTTCTAATATGGCAGAACCAGTAATTTGAGAAGCATCAACACCTCCAATATTTGCTACTAATGGAAATATAAATAAGAATAAAATTAAATTAATCCCAATTGTTGAACCATACATTATTGATAAGTATTTTTTTTTTGATTTAATTCCTTTCCAAGATAATCTTTTGTTTTTTCTTAGATATAAAAAAGAGGAAATAGTTGCAAATATAAACGAGATTCCAATTAAATAGTGGAAGATATATCTATTCATAAGAAGAGGCCTGAAATATTGCATTAAAATTGTTGCTCCAAGAACACTTGCTATAATAAACATTATACATCCTATGTGTGGAATTGTTCCATAAATTATTCCTTGAATAATCCCTTTTTTCTTATTATCTTTATCTAGGTTTGGTTTACAACAATCAGGTAATTCTTCTTGCTGATTTTTTTCTTTTTCCATTTTATTTTTTATTTTATTTTAAATTTCTCCTTTATATCCTGTTAAAGAAGCTAATCTTTCAAGTGATTGTTTTCCTGGATAAAGTTCTCTATCTATTTCCCAAGTTGGAAATCCTCTAATGCCTGCTGCATCGCAAACATCTCCTTCCCAATCACAGTCTATAAAGTTAATATATTGGAATGAGGTACCAAAACTTTTTTTATTATTCTTACAGTAAGAACACCATTCTGTTCCATACATTTTAACACCTTGCTCTGTAAGATATTGAGCAAATTCATCATATTGTCCTGGTTCAATAACTCTTCCAGTTATTCCTTTATATCCCCAGAAAATTCCAATAAAGACAAGGATTAGTATAAAATATGTCCAAGGACTTTTAAATATGTTTTTCATAAAAACCTTAATTAAAACTTCTTTATAATAGTTTGTTTGAAACTAGTTTCACTAATTTTAATTGAGAAGTTTCTTCAACTTTCCAAAATCATAAGCTTTACTCTGAGAAGAAATAATTATATTAAAACTTTTGAATTTTTTGTTTTTTATAAATAACAAATCTTTTTTGTATTTTCCTATATCTCTTAAATCATATCCTCTGCTAATTGGATTAAAGTTAGGAAGAATATATGTTTGTTTTCTTTTATATTTTCCAAATAAAAAACACTTATACTTTTCTTTTTTATATTCATCACTCAAAGTTATTGCAGGATGAAGATGCCCAAGTATAATTATCTTAATATTTTTGTTTTTCAAGGCTGTTTTATATTCTTTATGTCCATGCATAAATAAAATATCTTTATATTGATAATAAGGTTTAAGTTTAACATTTCTCTTACCTGCTATTGGGCCTAATATGTTGTCATGATTTCCTTTGATTAAAATAATCTCTTTTGTTTTTCCTGTTAAAAAATCTAAAACATGCAATGTTTCTCTCCATTCTGCATCACTTATTTTTCCATGTTCGTGTTTTAAATCTCCTAAGATAATTATCTTGTCTAATTTTTTGATATTTTGATTTTTATTTAAATTGTCAAAGATTTTATTTAAATTTGTTATGATTTCATGAGTTTGAAATCTTGGGAAGATTCCTTTTTCAACAAAAGATTCTTCATATCCAATGTGTAAGTCTGCAATGACTAGGATTTTTTCTTGTTGGTCGTTGATAAGGAAGGCGTTGTCTAAGAATTGTATTCTAGATTGAGGGAAAAGTGTTGTTTGTTTCATTTTTTCTTCCTCACTATCTCACCCATAACCTCTGCATGCATACGCTTTAAGAAATTAATTTTATCTTCCATTCTTAATAAGTCATAATGTCCTTGGAGGATTAGGTTTGTTGCAAATGGGGATGGAAGTTTTGTTTTAATTTGAACAAGTTTTACTTTCTTGTCTTTAATTGACTGTAAGACTTCTTTTGCTCGTTTTATATCCATTAAATCTTCTAAGACTTCTCTTCTTGCTTCTTTAAGAATTGGGAAGTTTTTTGTTAATTTGTTAATTGTGTGAAGAAGGAAAAAAGATGACATTTGTTGCCTTCCAACACTCTTTCTTCTTCCTTTATAATTTCTAAGAATCATTAGGCTTCGGGCTGCACAATGTCTAAACCTACGCTTGAGGACTTCTGTCTTAGAAATTGCATTATCTAAAATTTCTCTTAGATTTTCAGGAGTGAGAAGTTCAAGGGGCTTGTTTAATGGAAGATTTTCACCTGCTAAATAAAATCCATTATCATTAATTCCTATTTCAACATCTCTTTTTGTTTTTTGTGCAATTAAATATGCTATAGCCCTGGATAATGCATCATTAACTCTTCTCCCATATAAAGAGTGGAAAATATAATAATTTTTTTCTCCAGTGTAGTGTTCGATAAGGAGTTGATTTGTATGAGGTATTTTTGCATAATGAAATTGTTCATAAAAATATCTGTAAATTGCTAATGCTACACTTCCTTGACAATGAGTATATTTTTTAATCCAATCTATTATTGATTGTTTTGTTTCTATTTTATTATTATCATTAATATTTGATTTTCCGCTTGAGATAGGTTTTGTGAGCTTACTCTTTGCCTTGCCTATTAATTGTTTTAGATTATTAGTTGTTTTTTCAAATTTTTCATTTAATAATTTTCTAAATCTTTGGATTTCCATTGCTGAATCAAAAGATAGTGGAAGCATTTCTGAAAACCAAGATGGAATTGTTGGATTTCTTTTTACTCCTGCTTTAACATATGCTTTCATACCTTTTGTATAAAGAAATTGATATTTTTGTCCTCCTAAAACAAAAACATCTCCTGGTTTCATTTTTTCGAGAAAGCCTTCATCAACCATTCCCACCTGACTTCCTTTTCTTTCTCCTGAATTTATTACAACTGTTATAAAAGATTCTTCTGGAATTGTTCCAATATTTGTCATATAAATTACTCTTGCTAATTTTCCTCTTTTTCCAATTTGCCTACTATCTTTATCATACCATATTTTTGCATAAACATTTCTATGTTCTAATCCATAATCTCCTGTAAGGTATGATATTACTGACATAAAATCTTCTCTAGATAAAGTTGAGTAGCAGTATGATCTTTTTATTGTATTAAACATTTCATCAATATCCCAGATTTTATGAATTGCCATTCCATAGATTTGTTGCGATAATACGTCGAGGCAATTTCTTGGAATATGAATTCTATCTATCTTTTTTTCAATTGCTTCTTTTCCTAAAATAGTGCATTCAATTAAATCATCTCTATCTAAAACAATAAATCTTCCTTTTGATGTGTCATGAAGTTTATGTCCTGCACGACCGATACGCTGGAGGGCACGAGCACTTGATTTTGGGCTTCCTAATAAGATTACTAAATCAATTGAACCAATATCAATTCCTAATTCAAGAGAAGTTGAAGTTACTACGACTTTTAATTCTCCTTTTCTTAATTTTTCCTCGATTTCAAATCTATATTCTTTACTTAAGGCTGAATGATGTGCCCCAATATTTTCAAAGTAATTTTCAGGGTAGAGATCTTTTAGATGATTAATAACTCTTTCTGTTGCTGCCCTTGTATTTGTAAAAATTACTGTTGTTTTATGTTTTTGAATTAATTTATCCATTAAACCATAAAGTGAAGAGTGTAAATCATATTTATTTGTATCAATTAAATCACTAACTGCTGTAAGAACTTTTATTTCAGTGTTTTTTGTTGTGTTGACTTCTGCGATAAGACATTCTCTATCTGTACCTACAAGAAAATTTGCAACTTTATCTAAAGGTTCAATTGTTGCTGAAAGCCCAATACGAACTGGTGTGATGACACTTAAATCTTCTAATCTCTCGAGGCTGATGCTAAGGTAGACGCCACGCTTGTTGTCAAGTGAGTGGATTTCATCTATAATTGTAAATTCTACTGCTTTGAAAAGTTGTATAAATTTAGTTGTTGTTAATGTTATTGCAAGACTTTCAGGAGTTGTAATGAAAATATGTGGAGGATTTTTTAACATTTTTTGTTTTTCATTTGCTGTTGTGTCTCCTGTTCTTAATCCAATTCTTATTTTTTGAAGGGTGATGTTTTGTTGTTTTGCTAATTCTTCAATTTCTTTTAATGGGTTTGTTAAGTTGACAAAAATGTCGTTGTTAAGAGCTTTTAATGGTGAGGAATATATGCAATAAACTTTATCTTCAAGTTCATTTTTTCTTGCTAATGTGATTAAGTAGTTTAGGATTGATAAAAAACTAGTAAGGGTTTTTCCACTTCCTGTTGCTGCAGAAATTAAAATATTTTTTCTTTCATAAATATTCATAACACCATATAATTGAGAATCTGAAAATTCTTTGAATTTATTAAAAAACCATTCTTTTACAAGAGGGTCTAAAGTTTTCACTATATCTTCTGAGTTTCCAAGTTTTGCACGAGGATATGTTTTGGTTTGTTTGGTTAGCATTTTATTATTTGATATCTGATGTTCAGTTTTAGAGCTGTTCTTCATAGCTTTATGTTTTGATAAGATATTAATATTGGTTTATGTCTATTTTAGTTGTCTCTGAAAATACTTCTAAGAACACTATTTATTATTAGATGTTATGAGAAAGAAGGTATATAAAATTAATGATATAGAAAATTATTTAACAGGCGCGTCTTCTAAAGGTCCTGTAAAATCTTCTAAATCATATTTGAAGGGGATTTTTTTTGTCCTATTATATTCTCTTGCAAGAATATATAAAATACATCCAATTGATTTTGCAGACTTATTATTACAAGGAATTAATTGAGTTATATTTGTTGTAAAATTATTTGTATCACAAAGTGAAAGTACTGGTTTTTTTAATCTTGCAGTATCCATTAAAGCATTTTTATCAATCCAAGGGTCACAGATAACTGTTAATTCTGCTTCAAAAAAATCTTCTAATTCTAAATTTGTTGTAACACCTGACGGATATTTTTTTGTGAAAATTCTAATACCTGTTGCATCTGAAAACATCTTAACTGCGTCCCATCCTGCTTCTCTTTTACAAACAAGATAAATAGTTTCTGGTTCATATTTAGACATAAACTTTATTGCATCTCTTAATTTCTCGTCAATAGAAGTTGTATTGATTACTGCTAATCCATCTGCTCTTCTTTTATATACATACTGCCTCATATGTGGTGTGATAACTTTTGTTCCTAAATGAACCGCACATCTAATATAATCTTCTAAAGGAATAAGAGTTTCTTTTTTTCCGTCGACATTTTTCTTAAGTTCTTTTGCTTCTTTTTCTGCTTGTTTTTTAGTTATTTTTTTTGAAAGTCTTTGGATTTCTTTATCGCTGATATCTTTTTCCTTTGAATCTCCAGCTTCTGCTGGTTCTTCAGCTAATTTTCTCTTCAATTCTTCTGCTAAACTTTTTTCTACCATAAAGATTGATTGAAAAATTGATTTATAAATGTTGTCTTTCATTAATTTGCTGTTTAGTTAAATTTATAAGATTAAACATCTAATTAAGATTATGAAAAAGAGTGTAGTAATATTATTAATTTTAGTTTTTTCTGTTAGCTTAGTTTCTGTTGGACTGTTTTCTGACTTTTTTGGAAAAATTACTGGGAAGGTGGTTTCAGAAGAAGGATTAATAGCTCACTATAAATTTGAAGATAATGTTCAAGATTCTATTGGAAGTAATCATGGTACTAATACTGGTGCTAGTTTTGTTAATGGAATGATTGAGAGAGGATTAAATTTAGAGGGAAATGTTAATGTTGGGTTAGGGAATATTGATTTAGGAGAAGAATTTACAATTTCTGCATGGGTAAATCGAAAAACACAAACAGGGATTAATTTTATGGGAGTTATTGATAAATTGGGGAGATGGGAAACTGGATATTCAATTTCTGCTTATCCTGGTTGGGAAGGCTTAAGTTTTATTGGTTATACTTCTCAAGGTGGTTGGTTTAATTTGGCTTTTGGGTCAGAAAATAAAGATGAATGGTATCATGTTACTGCAGTTTATAATCATGGGATAATTAAATCTTATACAAATGGGCAGATAAGTAATACTTTAGATAGAAGTGGAGAAACACTAACTAAGAATAATCTACCTTTAAAATTAGGTGTGCAGGGAGAGGATTATTTTAATGGATTTGTTGATGAATTAAAGATTTGGAATAAGGCTCTTAGTGATAGTGAGATTGAACAAGAATATAATCGTGCTTTTTGTGATTGTTTTTCAGGTGCTTGTTGTGATGGTTGTAATTTTAAATCTTCTGAAACTATTTGTGGGACAAAAAACTGTGATTTATTTGATACAGAGTGTAGAGAATTTAGTAATATTAATAAGGTTTGTAGTGGAGAAACTGCAGCCTGTCCTGATACTACTTGTAATGAATATACAAATAAGCAAATAGGAACAAGTTGTGGAGATAAAAGAGAATGTGACGGCTTTGGTAATTGTATTGATATTATTGAAACTCCTTCAAATATTACTGAAAATATAACTTCTTCAGATATTACTCCCTTATCCAATGCTATTGAAGTAAAAACACAAAATCTTGTTTTTGAAGATAAATGTCTTTTTGCAGAATATACAAACTCTGATGGGATTAAAAAATCTACATACTTAGATGAATTACCTCTTCTTCCATGGGGAATAGATACTGCAAGATTTTGTTTACCAAAAGAGATACCTAATAATTTCAAGATAAAAAGTACTACTTCTGGATTTGAGGAAGTAATAAATCTAGGTTCAGAATCTGAACAAAGATGCACAGACTTTGTTACTAATGTTTATGATTATCCTGATTTATTTGCTATTGCAGGGGATTTTACTGAAGAAGAATTAATTGTAGAAATTAGTCCAATTAATTCTAATAAAAAAATAACCTATATTAATACTAATCCAAGAAAATTATACCGAAATACTTATTCCCCTGTATTTGAGTTTACTGATGATTATGATGAGTCTGATAAAAGAATTCTTTTAGTTTTTGAAAAACCAGAAAATTATGTAAAAAATTATGAGATTACTGTTAAACAAGGAAGTAATGAGATATGGTTAGGAGTTCCAAATTGGAATTGTCCAGAGATTAATGAGGCTCCAGAATTAGAAATCAATGTTTGGGCAGAATTAAGAAAAGATACTATGACTCCCTCAGGATATGAAAATAATAATCTTGAAAATATTAATTTTGATTTAATTAATTCACAGAAATTTAAAAATGATATGCAACAGCTTTATGATTCTGGAATTAATACTTTAACAATTTATCCTCAAACAAATATTGCAGAGCAGAGCAGCCTTTTATTCTCTAAAGACCATTTATTATATAGATATGAACAGATGACTAGTGCTATAAGTGATGGTATTAATGGGGAATTTAATTTTGTTGTACAATTAAATCATTTTCCTAGGTTCTATAACAATGGTTCAAGAATGGGTGATGCATGGTATCCTTTCAGAGATGACAGAGATGATATAGAAATTTTTAATGAAATTTATTCTTATCTTTCCTTTAACTTAAAGAATGATCTAAATTTTAAAGGGATTATGCCCTGGCAAGAAGCAACAGGAGTTAAGATTCCTAAGACTATCCAAGAAGAAAGAATAAATATAATGAAAGAGTCATTAGAAGGAACTAATAAAAAAATCTATGGATTTGATGGGTGGGTAATGTGTGGAAAAGACATATACCCTGAATGGACATCTCCTGAAACAGATTGTAAGGAGATAAATTATTTAACATCTAATTTTGGAGATGTTTTTGTTCATCAAACTTTTCCTGGAAATGGGAGATTATTACCAAATAATGCTCCAGCAATACAAGATTCTGTAGATGGATTAAGATTTTGGTTTAGAGGTTTAACAAGACAAGGGAGAAAAGACCCTGTAAATGTTATTGCTTATTTGCAATCTTTTAATAAAGGACAAGTGAATTGCCCTGGAACAGATTATGATGATGCCTCTATAACTTTTGATGATGTTAATTATAATACAAATTGGAAAATGCAAAATGAATTAGATGCACAAAGGGCAGCAATTAAATTTTATTCAGATAAATATAATCTGCCTGCAACTTTTTCAGGAGCTACTTTTTATTATTACGGGAATTACTATGATAATGCAGGAAAAGACCATATATGGTGGGCAAGTGATTGGGAAAAGACACAAAACAAGCCAACAGATTGTTGGCCAAGAATAGATAATAATCAAGAAATATTTAATGAAGTTATAGATGTTGCAAGATATTTAACAAATAAGGAAAAAATTGAACACAGTTTGAAACCAAGTGGAACTATTGTTACTCAATATACCCCTGAGGTTGATTCTGAGCCAGATGCTGATCCTGAGCCAGGGATCGACCAAGAATCCGAGATTGATGATCAACAAACTACTACTAAAAAACCTAATGTTTTTTCTAGAATTGTGAATTGGTTTAGGAATTTATTTTGAAAATATTTTAGTTAAATTTATAAAGTAGGATTTGTGAGGTATTTTATGAAAAAAACATATTGGATTGTTGGTATTGTTGTAATCTTAATTATAGTTGGGGGAATTTATTTTTATCCAAAATCTTCTCCTGAGCCAGCTCCTCAAATTCAATCTGATCAAGATTATTTAGGATTAATAGAAATCATAGAGGGGATTGATTCTTCTAAGGAAGATATTCTATTAATAGAAGAATTAATAATTGAAGAAACTGGGTTTGGGAAAAACACTTATGTTGTTCTTAATATTCAAGGAGATATTCCAAATGAGATTTTGATTAGAGAAATTCAAAGTAAATTGATTGAAAAACATCCTGAATGTTTTTCAAAAGATAGTGATTGTGAAGATTATGTTGAAATAAGGTTAAAATATAATGGAGAGATAGAGAGTGATTGGCAAATAGATGAAGATTATATTGATATGAAAGTTTAATATTAATTCTTCCCGACGATAGACTAATTCTAAAACACAGAAACCTTTATAAACATCTATCAGCATCAAAATTATGTAAAATGTTAATGATATTAACTGGGATGATTACCTTAAATATTTTTAAGTGTAGGATGTAGTAGAATAATTCTTAAGTTTAGGTCATAAGTTCAATAGCAGAATTAGAAGGTTTATGTGCAAATATTATTGTTTTTATATACGGTAATCATACAAATACCAAATAATATTCTTAAATCCAGTTTATCCTGCTGGCGGATACGGCTAT
>CEPZ01049175.1_pt1 | contig 10161 bp, 8 predicted proteins | sample 530461 | NCBI WGS metagenome assembly CEPZ01 (sample SAMEA2620106, study PRJEB7988) | marine metagenome | isolation source: saline water (ENVO:00002010), including | reverse complement strand
ACCTATGCCACAGCTCTCGATTTAGACGAAGAAAATAATAAACTGGAAGCAGTCCGGTCTTTAAGCAATGTTACTGAAAAAGTCCGGGTTCCTCTACCGGCAGTGGCTGCAATAACTACCGGTGCTCATGAACCACGCTTTATGGATTTTGAACGCCGCCAGGAATTGGAGAATGGTAATACGGTAAAAATGCTCAGCGCTGCAGATATTAAAGTAGATCCTGAACGTATCGGCAATGCCGGTTCACCTACGATCGTCACCGGATTAAAACAATTAAAAACACCTGAGCGAAAAAATATCCGTATTGAAGGGAAAACTGCAGCTGAAAAAGCAGAACAGATCTGGAAATATCTTGAAAAAGAAGGAATATTAATAAACTGAAGATTTTAACAGAAAATCCCTGATATTAATTGGGGATTTTCATTTTCAAGGGAATCCTATCCGTTTAATATAATATTTACAATTTGGAATGTATCCGCACAATCTCAGGAAAAAATAGAAGTGATTTGTGAAAGACAAACATCATTGAATCAAATATGAAGAACCTGACCTTTTTTCAAACCCTACTTTTTATTATTCCTGTTGTTTTTTTATCAGGTCAATCGAATAAATTCATAAAAGCCGTCAAATTCAGACAGCCTCCTGTGATTGATGGTAGCGTTGAAGAAAATGTTTGGCAACAGGCTGTGGCGGTAGATGGTTTTCCTGAAATAGGAGAGATTTTTCGTATCGTAGGAATCCAGGATTAGTGAACTTATTTCAGTAGAATAAATATTATTTGCCAAATAAAAAAAGCCCCCAAGGGGAGCTTTTTTATTTCCTCCTTTTCAGTTGTAAATTGAACCACAAGGAGGAAACCATGAATCATCGAATTCTTTATTTTACTATATTTATATTATTCATCAGTTGTCAGTCTAATCAAAAAGTGGAATACCTTCAAACGGATGAGCATGCCAAACAGGGGCTCCCATTTTCTGAAGCCGTCTGGGTGGGCAATATGCTTTATCTCTCTGGACAAGTGGGGAATATACCGGGCGAAATGAATGTCGTCCCGGGGGGTATTGGTCTTGAAACGCGACAGACGATGCTAAACATCAAAGACGTGCTGGAGCGATATGGTTCATCTATGGATCAAGTGGTAAAATGTCTTTGTATGCTTGAGGATATCAACGAATGGGCAGAGATGAGTGCGGAATATGTGAAATTCTTTCCCAATCATAAACCGGCCCGCTCCGCTTTTGCCGGCACGGGACTTGCAATCGGTGCCAAGGTGGAGATCGAGTGTATGGCCACAATAGATTAAGGAAAACGATATGAAACAAAATATGACACGACGGGATTGGCTGAACAAAAGTGCCACTGTATTGGGCGGATCCCTATTGGGTTCCATGGCGGGGATCAGTCCCTTAAAGGCCGCACCCATTCCATCGTCAAATGCGCCCGTCCGCATGATGTTTAATGAAAACCCTTACGGACCATCCCAGGTGGCCCGTCGCGCAATGCGAAAGGCATTCAGTGAATCCAATCTCTATTCCATGCGCGGTGCCAAAGCGGAGTTCAAAGAACTTATGGCGAAACTGAATGGTGTTACGCCGGATCATATTGCCGTAGGTTTTGGCTCCGGGGAGATCCTGAAAAAAGCCGCATTGATGAATGGGATTGACAAGGGCGAACTGGTCTCTCCAGTACTTACCTTTGAAACCATCAACCGCTATGCCAAGACCATGAAGTCCAATGTGAAACGCATTCCCATGGATGGCAACATTGGTATCGATCTGGATCGTATGGCTGATGTGGTGAATCGCCGGACAAAAATGGTGTACCTCTGCAATCCCAACAATCCCACCGGGGCTCTTATGAACACCGATGAACTGGAATCCTTTTGCAAAACCATGTCCAAAAAAGCCACCATCTTCGTGGATGAAGCCTACTATGAATATGTGATGGATCCTAACTATCGTTCCATGATCGACCTGGTGAAACAGGGGCGTAATGTCATCGTGAGCCGAACGGCGTCTAAAGTCCATGGTCTCGCCGGATTGAGGGTGGGCTTTGCTATCACCACTCCGGAGATCGCCAACCGGATGGAATCCTACCTCACTGATTCATTGAACATTGTAGGTCTCAGGGCGGCTATCGCTTCCTACCAGGATGAAAAATTTCAGGTGTTCAGTATTCAACAGAATAATAAGGCCAGGAAAGTTGTTACAGATTTTCTCGATGAAAAAGGAATGCGGTATTTGGATTCTCAGACCAACTTCATTTTCATCAAAACAGAGATAGAGATCACGGATTTTCAGCCGGCCATGGAAAAACACGGTGTCATTGTAGGGCGGCCCTTTCCGCCATATACGGATTGGTGCCGACTCAGTATGGCCAAGCCGGGAATAATGGAACGATTTAACCACGGATTGGATCAGGTATTATCATGAGAAAAATAATCCCACTTCTACTGATTGCATTTGCCTGGGGAGAAGCCCCGGTGAACTATGATGACCTTCAAACACTGTTTCGAGATTGGCGTGCATTTGAAAATCCACCCTTATTGATTGGGGTACCGGACTATACGAAACGTCAATTCAAGAAACGACAGCGCCCATTTAAGGCATTGCAAAAGCGGTTAATGAATATCGATACCACGGGCTGGTCTGTATCCATGCAAGTGGATTGGCAGATCGTAAAAGCCGAAATGAATGGGTACGATTTCAACCTTCGCGTCCTTAAATCCTGGGAACGGGATCCGGCTTTTTACCAGACCGTATGGATGTATCAAAGCGATGTGCCTGCCCATGAAGGACCTACCAACCACGCCCTGTTGGAATATTGGCAATACACCTTTCCCTTAAAAGGTGAGGCCAAAGCCAAATTCTTAAAGGAACTGGAACTGATCCCAGCCTTTTTGGATCAGGCCCGTCAAAATCTCACAGGTAATGCCCGTGATCTGTGGGTCGCCGGTATTAATGATATCCGAAGCCAAGGAGAAAGTCTCAAAACCATTGAAAAACAGCTCCTGAAATATCAGGATAAGCGGTCCGATGAAAAACTCCTCGCTGCAGTGGCGAAGGCCCAGATGGCTAACGAAGCTTTTATCCAATGGCTGGAAGGGGAAGCGCCAAAAAAGACGGGGCCTTCTGGTATAGGGAAAGAAAATTATACCTGGTACCAGAAAAACGTACACCGTGTCCCTATTACTTGGGAAGAGGAAGTTCAACTGCTCCAGCGGGAACTGGACCGGGCCTGGACCTCTCTTAAACTGGAAGAGGAGCGAAATAAGCATTTGCCTCCACTAAAAGCGGCTGATACGCCGGAAGAATTTGCGGAACTCACGGAAAAAAGTGTTCAGCGCATGATGCGGTTCTTAAAAGACAATGATATCATGGTGATAAAAAATAATATGGAACCGGCTCTCCGTGAGCATATGGGAAAATATGTACCCAAGAATAAACGAAATTTCTTTTCGATAGGTCTTCATATGAATCCCTTGCCCCTTTATTCCCATATGTATCATTGGTTTGATTTGGCGGAAGTGCGGGATAATCCCAACCCCAATCCTATTCGCCATGGACCGCCCCTGTATAATATGTACGATTCCAAAAGCGAAGGCATTGCCACGGCAGTGGAAGAAATGTTCATGCACGCCGGTCTCTATGAAAACAGCCCCCGTTCACGGGAAATTGTATGGATCATGCTGGCCCAGCGGGCCGCCAGAGGATTGGGTTCACTCTATGCCCATGCGAATATGATGACCATGGCCGAAGCGGGTCAAGTCCATGTGAAATGGACCCCCCGAGGATGGATGGAACGGGAGCCTCATCTTCTCCAATTCGAACAGCATTTGTATTTGCGCCAGCCCGGGTACGGCACCTGTTATGTAACAGGGAAATATCTCATCGAAAATCTCATGGCTCAATATGCTGAAAAGCTGGAAACAGAGGGAAAAGAATTCCGCCTTAAAGAATTCCTGGATCAATTCAATCGCGCCGGGCATATCCCCGTGGAACTGGTCCGCCAGGAAATGATGGCAAATTGATTTGAGGTACCGAATATGAAAAAGTTATTCTTTATTTGTTGTGCGGTTTGGCTGAATGGTCAAGAAAGCTACCCTGTTGACTGGGAGGTTGTGGCAAAAATCCGAGAGGAAGGTTTCCAGCGGTCAGAAATCGCAAATACATTCTCGTATATGACGGATGTTTTGGGGGCCCGCCTCACCAATTCAGAAGATATGCGCCGAGCTCAGGATTGGGCAGTGAAAGAAATGAAACGGATTGGACTTACCAATATTGATGTAGAACCATTCATGGATTATGGTGTGAGCTGGGATAATACATTTTTCTCTCTCCATATGATTGAACCGGATTACCAGACCATGGTGGGGTATCCCATCGCCCATACCCCCGGTATCAACGGGCGGCAAAAACTGAATGTGGTTCGGACAGATATCAACGTAATAGCTGATTTGGATCAATATAAAGGAAAGCTTAGAGGAAAGGCCGTCCTGGCTTCACCTCAGGTTGTAATTAACCAGAATCGATATCGAGATGGCGTCCAGCGGTACACTGATGAACAATTGGAAGAAATCGCCAATCGCGCTCTACCTAAACCATCACGCAGGCCTCGAGGTCCAGTCAACCCGGATTTAGTCTCTGCAGAAGAACGAAACGCATTTTTCAAATCTGAAGGCGTATCAGTAATCCTTGAATCTCGAAGCGGTTGGATTGCTGCGGTCAGAGGTTTCGCCCGTCCCGGAGCCAAAAAGGATAAATTGGACAGAAAAGGGACACTCAATCATTTGCCGATTGTAGCCGTAACACCTGAACACTATAACCGGATGGTGCGGATTACCGAACGGGACATTCCGGTCAAAATTGACATTGAAATCCAAACAAAGATCGGCCGGAATCGACAAGAAGCCCGAAATGTTTTAGGAGAAATCGAAGGAATAGATCTGAAAAATGAGGTGGTCATGCTCGGCGCCCATTTTGACACATGGCATGCCAGCCCCAATGCGTCTGATAACACATCCGGTGTGGCTGTGATGCTGGAGGCCATGCGCATCCTTAAAGCAGTAGGTGCAAAACCCCGGCGCACGATACGTATTGCACTTTGGTCAGGAGAAGAGCAGGGGCTCCATGGTTCCAGAGAGTATGTAAACAAACATTTTGGTAACCCCAATGATCCCAATGTGGGGAAGAAAAAAGGCTATGACCGGTTCTCAGCCTATTTCAATCAGGATTATGGACCGGGCCAATACCGAGGTATTTATCTCCAGGATAACGAACATGTGCGCCAGGCCTTTACCTCCTGGATACGCCCATTCAAAGACCTCCGAATGACCACCATCGCTTCCCAAAGTGTGGGAAGTACCGATCACATTCCTTTTGACCGGGCCGGCTTACCTGCCTTTCAATTTCTTCAGGATCGTGTGGGGGGTACAGGCGGCCACACCAATCTTGATTTCTATGATACCATCCCTATTGAGGATATCAAGAAGAATGCAGTGATCGTAGCATCCTTCGTGTACCATACTGCCATGCTGGGCGAAAGGCTCCCGCGAAAGGGGCAATGACAGTTCAGTTTGTTCATTCAAGTGAAAAAAATTTATTTGATGTAACTTAAATCAGAATTATTGACAGAAGGAGGTTATCAATGTCAAGATCAATGAAATCCATTTTTATCGCCCTATTGGGTGTGGCCATGCTCACCGCTGGTGATGATTGGTCCAAAAATAAAGAGGCCATCGATAAATCGGTTGAAAAGCACCAAAAAGAACTGATCAAAATCAGTGATGCGATCTGGCACAATGCGGAGTTGGCGTTAGAAGAATACAAGTCTTCAAAAATTTTAGCTGACTATGCAGAAAAGAATGGCTTCAGTGTGGAAAGAGGCGTAGCTGGTATGCCCACGGCTTTCATTGCCACTTACGGTTCGGGCCGCCCCCGTATTGGCATTCTGGGTGAATTTGATGCCAATGCAGGGATATCCCAGAAATTACAAACCAGTAAGGAGGCTCTGATAGAAGGGGCTCCAGGCCATGGCTGTGGTCATAACCTGTTTGGCACCGGTAGTTTGGGTGCGGTAATTGCAGTCAAAGAGTTGATGGAAAAAGGACAGATCAAAGGGACGGTTGTTTTTTATGGTACTCCTGCAGAAGAGACCATTTTTGGAAAAGTATGGTTTGCCCGGGCAGGCCTTTTCAATGACCTGGATGTATGTATGGATTGGCATCCAGGGGATGATATGGAAGCAGCGACTCAAAGCAGCAAAGCACTCATTGATTTTCGGGTCAATTTTTATGGAAAGACCGCCCATGCTTCCGCAGACCCTTTCAATGGTTTCAGTGCTGTGGATGGAATGGAGCTTTTTACCACCGGCATTAATTATTACCGGGAGCATATCAAGCCCACAGCCCGAATTCATTATCAAATTGAAAAAGCCGGGGATGTGGTGAACGTGGTTCCGGACAAAGCACAGATCTGGGTTCGCGTGAGGGAAAACGATCGGGAAAGCCTGAATGTGGTTTACGAGCGGGTCAAGAAGATGGCTGCGGCTGGCGCCCTCATGGCCGAAGTGGAACATGAGGTCAATCTAATTTCTGGGATCTATGAAATATTGCCAAACCGCCGCGGTGCCCAAGCCATCCAGGATAATTTTGAAATGCTGGGCCCCATCAAATACACGAAGTCAGAGCAGGAATATGCGAAAGCGATCCAAAAGGAAACAGGAAAGCCGGAAGTGGGTATGGATGGTGCGATACATCCTTTAAAAGAAACCATGCCTGCCCAGGGCGGTTCAACGGATGTGGGAGATGTGAGCCAGATCGTTCCCGTTGTACGGCTCTCCACCCCTGCAGCCCCAAAAGATGCCCCCTGGCATTCTTGGGCAGTGGTAGCCTGTACAGGGATGTCCATTGGTCACAAGGGAATGGTTCATGCCACCAAAGCATTGGGAATGACCATGGTGGATCTGTTTGAAAATCCTCAACTGGTGAAAGAAGTGAAGGTTGAATTCAAAGAACGAAAAGGTTCAAGCAAGTATGAGGCAATGATCCCGCCTGGACCGCCCCCTGTGCCTCAAAAATAATTGCAGTAAAATTGTATTAAAAAAGGAAAATTCATTATGGTAAGTAAGATTTTATTGTTTTTCGCAATAAGCATGCCGGTCCTCTTGGCCGGGGGAGATAAACTCTTTTTTGGCCCTTGCAGTTCTTTTTCACCGTCTATGAAATTCGATTGCTATCGTGATTATGAAGAAGTGGCCCAGTTTCTTAAGGATGCCCATGCCCAGTATCCAGACCACACCCGTCTTGAATCCATCGGAAAATCCTTCCAAGGCAGGGACCTATGGGTTTTGACGGTCACAGATTTCAGTACTGGTGCTCCGGAAGATAAACCGGCAATCTGGGTGGATGGGGGTGTGGATTCAGATGAAGTAGTGGCCACAGAAGCGGCTCTAGGATTGATCCATCGATTGCTCACAAGTGATGATCCGAAAATAAAGCAATTGGTGAAAGGCCGAACCTTTTATATCATGCCCAATATGATCCCTGACGGATCAGAATATCAGCACCACACAACTTTACGTCCCCGGGATTCCACCTTAAAACCTTGGGATGATGACAATGATGGAAAAACCGATGAAGATCCTCCGGAAGATCTGGATGGAGATAATATGGCACTATCCATGCGGGTTGAAGACCCTTCCGGGGACTGGGTAAAGGATGAAAAAGATGAACGGTTATTGCGGGCTCGGAAACCGGATGATCAAGGCCCATTTTACAAACGTTACAGCGAAGGGATCGATAATGATGGAGATGACAAGTATAATGAAGATTGGCCAGGCGGTATCGATCCGAACCGGAATTATCCTGGTAATTGGTCTGTAAAACAACGAGGATCAGGCCCATTCCCAGGTTCTGAATCAGAACTACGGACCGTACTGGATTTTATTTATGCCCATCCCAATATTGCTGCATCGCAGCATCTTCATTCTACCGGCGGTGTCATTTTAAGGCCTCCCTCTGTCCCGGAATTGAAATTACCTTCAGCGGACCTGAGGCTCTACGTGCACCTGTCTGAAAGCGGATTGAAGGTGACGGAATATGGGTTAGCCACTTCCGTATACCAGTGGAACTGGCCTCGAGGTTCCAGGAACAGCGGTAAAGGACAGATCCGGCGAATGAAAGATGGGACCATTAAAGGTCTGGATCCCTTTGATGGCCTGGGTAATTATTATGGACCTGATGAAGAATATGACGCCTATGCAGCCTATGGCGGATCTTTGGATGGGATGTATGAACTCTTTGGTGTCCTGGCATTTGCCAATGAGATCTACCGTTTTGGCGAAGATCTGGATAATGATGGCCGGGTCTCTGCTTCGGAACAATTAAAATACAATGATGACAAAATGGATGGCCAAGTTTTTAAGGAATGGACGCCATTTGATCATCCCACTCTGGGGAAGGTAGAGATAGGCGGATGGAAAAAGTTCGGTCATAACAATCCATTGGCATCCGAACTGCCCAGAGAAGTAGAGCGGAATGTGGACTTTATGCTCATGCAGGCCGAGGCAATGCCCGAATTGGCTATCACGGATGTGGAGCAGAATTATTTGGGAAAGAATGTATATCGTTTGACAGTGACAGTTGCGAATAAGGGGTTTCAGCCTACAGAATTAGCGATCCGGATTAAGAATGGGAACGCAGTGCCTGTTCGTGGTGATATTGCCGGAGGAAAGAAGGTCATGATTCTTGATGAAAATTCTGAAAAAGATCTGGGGCACCTTATGGGCAATAATGAAACAGAAGTCCAATGGTTGGTTCACGGAAGCAAGGGGGCAAAGGTTACCTTGAATGCGTTTCATCCCAAGGGAGGGAGGACCAGTAAAACGGTCAACTTGGGTAAGTAGGTAAATACTTATTTCAGTCATTGCCAGCCTGCTTATTCAATATTTTCAAGGCTGACTTGTCATGACATGAGTAATTTCCTGCCATGAATTTTTCTGCCGTACAAATTTTTTGGATCATCCTCATCGTGATCGCCCTAGTCAGCATCAAACGAATTATATCCGAAAAAGGATGGACGCTGAAAAACTTTATCCGTGTGGAAGATGTGGATGATGAAAAATAAACTGATCCTGATATGGAGCATTTTATGGAGAACAGGTCATCTGGCTTATATTCGCAGGCTTGTTCTACACGTACAGTAAAAAGTAACCTGAAGCAATACCTTGGTTTAATTGCTTAAAGGTCGGCAAATAAAAAGTCTCCTATCAATCAATAATTAATTAGGGGACTTTTTATTTTAATTATTGATTTTTATTTTTTTTTAGTTTCAAATTGGTAGTACCTCGAAATACATAAAAAGTAAGTTAAGCAAAATTTAAAGGTGAAGCATTGGATTTGTATAGATTCGCGCATGACCCGGGGAAACTTTTTCAGAATACCATCTACTTGAGTTCCGGGGCTCAGTTTAATCAAAGTATAATTATCTGTCATACGACCCAATCTGGGTTCGACCTCCATACCCTCAGCCAATAGAGATTTACTACTAAACCAAAAAGGAAAATGCAATGAAAATAAAAACCCTATTAATCTGGGCCACCATGACCGTATGTCTGTTCGCCCAGTATAACCCTGATAATCATGTCGTTGCCATGGCTAAATATTATTTCAAACAGAACCCCGATGGTTCCGTCGATGATTTTAATGAAAGGCATGAGGAATATTATTCCAAAATGAATCGGTTGGATAAAAATCTGATCAGTTCGATGGTTTTAGGCCATTATTGGACCGGATCATCAAATGAGTTACTGGTTCTGTATGAATGGAAATCTATCGCTGATGGGGATAAGAGTCAAACCGGTGCTGCTGAAATGCGCAGAAAGGCCTGGCCAAACGATGAAAAGCGGAGAGCATTTTTTGAAGGTTATAATAAATATTACACCGGTAAGCATAAAGATATGGCAGTCATGGAACTGGTCACCAGCCGGGTCAAGCGCCATAAAAAAAGTCAATCTGAAAATACCGTGGTTCATATTAGGGAAACTTATTTAAAACCAATGAGTCAAGTGGAAGGGGGCACAGTGGCTGAACGGGAGGCCCTGAGGGATGAATATTTTCAAAAGGTGATTTTGAAGAATGATAAGATCCTCAGCTGGATGGAA
>CEPZ01019255.1_pt1 | contig 10162 bp, 5 predicted proteins | sample 530461 | NCBI WGS metagenome assembly CEPZ01 (sample SAMEA2620106, study PRJEB7988) | marine metagenome | isolation source: saline water (ENVO:00002010), including | reverse complement strand
CCGGAACGGACGAACCTCTGGTGCACCAGTTGTCTCATCAGAGGCACAGCTGGGTAGCTACGTTCGGGTGGGATAAGCGCTGAAAGCATATAAGTGCGAAACCCTTCCCAAGATAAGGTTTCCCTTCCCCTTCGGGGGAGTGAAGGTCCCCTGTAGACGACAGGGTTGATAGGTCACAGGTGTAAGGTCAGTAATGGCTTCAGCCGAGTGATACTAATTGACCGTCAGGCTTTACCAAATCTTTGGTTTTCTTGGACGATTCGTTGCTTTCTAACCATAATATTTCTCTCGGTGACTATAGCGCGGGGGATCACCCGATCCCATTCCGAACTCGGTAGTTAAGCCCCGCAGCGCCGATGGTACTGTCCTGGTAACGGGGTGGGAGAGTAGGTCGTCGCCGGAGACTTTTCGAAAGCCTCCGTTTTTTCGGAGGCTTTCTTTTTTATGTAGGCTGAAAAAAACTACTCACTATTTTATGAGGAAACTGTTGGTTTGTCTGGACATCGTAAATATATTCGTATAGGAGTAGGAGGTTTCCTCTAAGATGAGGTGTGATATCAGTCACAACAACATTCGAATTTCTTAGCTAAAATATGAGTTGAGTATGAGAAAAAAACTTATTCGTTATACCGGTTCTCTTCTTTTCTTGGTCTCATTGCTACCCGCTCAGTCTGTGAAGCTGGTGCCTGATCCCGGTTTCGTACCTTATGCTACCTATTACATCAGTTCTATTGATCTGGCCACTGGCGCCAGTGATGTTCAGTTTTTCGGATTTCGCATGGCTGAAGAGTCCGGTGACTATACCTCGAAGGAAGTGTGGGCATCGCTGGAGTTTGAAGTGTCTTTGCTATCCCGGACACTCGGTATCACCGAACCTACAACGGTGATAAAAATGCAGACAGCATCATTCAAGATGGAAGCTGATGTACGAATTTCAAACACCTCACTTTCCGTACAGACAACCTCTCTTTGGGATATGGGGGTTCCTCCGAAGGAGATACAACTTTCGGCAAGATTGATCGAGTCTATTGACATTGGCAAGTTCGAGGATCTATTAAGTTCTGTAGTTACCACAGGAAAACTTGCCGATGGTAATTATACCTTCCGAGTGTTGGTGCGTTCGGGTACATCTTCGGACGAAGGAAGTTTGATTGTTTCCGATGAGGTTATTGAAACAATTGTTGTTACAACGCCCACTTCTCTTAATCTTCTGGGTCCGGGGGGTGCCTTGGCTGATACCTCCCAGAACGTCATCTTTTCGTCCTATCCTATCTTTCAATGGGAGACTGAGCCGTGCCCAGGCTGCGAGTCGTTCATCCGTGTAGCGAAATTCGACTCCGAATCGCACAGTTCTCCCGAAGAAGCTATTCAGGATGTAACAATCCTGCCCATGGATCAAACCAAAGGGTGGGAGCCTGCCGGATTAGCCACCAATTTTCAATATCCTCTATCCGATGCAATTGATCTTGAACAGGGTGAAATGTATGTTTGGCAAGTACAGAAAAAACTGCCTACCACGGAGGGGACCGATGCTTTTACAAGTCCCATTTTCGCTTTCAAACTGGCTGACCTAACAGAGACACCCACAACCGGATTTGATGTAATGCATCCTGTCTTACAGCAATTGATGGAGTTGATGGGTGAGGGTCAGTTCAACGCATATTTTGGACCTGACGGTGATCTCAACGGCTTTGATCCAGCAGGCACTTATGTTATAAACGGCATGGAAGTGTCCGTCGATGAAATTTTCAAGGTGCTCCGACAGTTCAGTGAAGGATCCAGTAGTATTATCAGCATTTCGGTACAATGAGAACCCTCCTTTCACAAAGATTTCTGAACATTCTTTTGATTGTTGGTTTTGTTTTTTCAGGGACTCTATTTTCTCAGTCAGTGGCCGTTGTGACGAAGGTTAAAGGTAATGTGGAAGTTCGCCGCGGGGATTCAGGTGCTTCCTTTAATTCGGCAAAAGCCGGTGAACTCCTGAACGATGAAGATTTTGTCCGTACAGGGGCAAGCGCCTTTGCTGTCCTCATCTATCTTGATGATAAGAGCATGGTGAAATTGAAGGGCAATACAAATCTATCAATCCGTGGCAAGCGCGTTGGTAAAGGTCTTGAAAAAAATCTTGAAATAACCGGAGGGACGGTAAAGGCAGTAGTATCTAAGCAACGTCGCGGGGAGTTCAAAATTACCTCGCCAACAAGTGTGGCGTCTGTGAAGGGGACCTCTTTCTGGATGATTACCAACAGTCAGACCGGTGACGCTGTTTATAATGAGGAAGGGATTGTCCAACTTACGAATTTAGCTACTGGTGATATCGTAGATTTGCTCGAGAATCAGACCGGTCTCTCAACGCCTGACGGTGGTTTGACTGTTTCAACTACCATTGCCTCAGATATCCCTGTGGATGAGGATGATACGGATGATGTACCTCAGGAACTGAGGATCATCATGACGGGACCTGATGGACAAGAAAAAGTGTTGATCATTAAATACAATTGATCAATCTTTCACAGTTCTAAATTCATTATTACTTGATCTTTATAATCTTTTTGAATGATACGTTTATCTAATTGCCTTCTCTTTCTAGTTATATTTTCTAGCTTTACTCTCCAGGCACAATCCCCGGGTAGAGTTCTCCATGTTCCTCCCGCTGGTGCGGTGGCCGGTCAACCTGTTGAACTTGAGGTTATTCTTGATGGTCCCGGGCAGGTGATGGAGGCCCGGTTGTATCACCGCGTCGAAGGTCAGTCTGGGTATCAAGAGCAGGATATGGTATATATCAGATCGGCTTGGCTCGGTATTGTCCCAGGTCATCTTGTCTCGGAGGAGGGGTTGGAATATGCATTTGTATTCTATCTTTCAAACGGTTCCTCATTGGGGTTTCCTGAAGAAGATCCACTTTCATTGCCCATGTTTGTTAATGTAGCGCCGGCACCGGCCAAGCTGTTACCCACCCGGTCGCCTGTTCAACAGTCCGGTCCTCGCCTCGTTTCACAAGCGCTTGTTCTAAGTCCTGGTGAAGGGGAGGTTGTACCGCAAAATGATGTTTTGCTGGCCGTTTCTTTCTTCAACGTGGATGGCGTGGATCCGAATCGGGTTCGATTTTATATTGATGATCAGGATGTGACGGACAACGCAGAAGTCTCCGCAGATATAGCAACTTACGTAGCGCCGGAGCTCGGAGTTGGTTTACATACCGCCAGAGTCGAAATGGTGAATATGTACGATTATGAACTGGAACCGACCATTTGGACATTTGCTGTGGGGGGAAAAGGTTCACAAATTGCAGTAGCAGCGGCTGAATTTGCGTATTCCGGAAAAATGAGATCGGGTTTTTCTCTCAATCAGGTGAGTGGCACCACCCTTTCGGTGGGTGAAACCGCAACCACTCTTGAAGGTGGCTGGGAATGGTTCAAAGTGAAGGTTGATATCAAACGTTCAACCCAAGAGAGCCCTTTTATGCAGCCAAAGAACAGACTCTCGCTTACAGTTCGTTCCAGCGATTTTATTACCATTCGGATGGGTGATTTTACACCTGTGCTTTCACCCTATCTTGTTGAGGGAAAGCGTGTGCGCGGTATGGGGACAGATATCAATCTAAAATGGTTACGTCTACAAACGGTGAGTGGTGAACTGGAGCAGCCAATCCAGGGGTACCTTACGGAGGATAGATCTTATAAAATCACCGATATCACAACCGATTCTACGGGTCTACCTCTTTACATACTGGACAGGCGGGGTTACACCTTTGCCCGACAATATATGGCTGGGCGGTTGGGGATTAATCTGTTCAACCGGGTACATTTTGGTGTTTTTGGACAAAAGGCAAAGGATGAGAAAGGCTCTATTCTTCCACAGTTGAATTCCGCAAATTTTGGGGTGGGTGATTGGCAAAACTCTATTTCCGTGGCTGGGATCGATTCCGGGGTTTACACTTTCTCAGATTTTGTGACAGCCCTTGAAGGGATAGGATCATATGAGCTAGCCAAGAAAGGCTGGGGTGGTGAAAAGCCAATGGACAATATTGTTGGCGGGTTCGATTTTGGTTTCAGTTTTGATGACCGCCGCCTGGTTTTTGAATCTGCATGGGCAATGAGTATGCTTAACAGGAACATCTGGGATGGTGCCATGAGCATTGCCGATCTGGACACTGCCCTTGATGATAATTTGGACGGTTATATAATGAGCTCATACGAGGACAGTATTAGGACTGGTGGAATTTCAACTGAAGGACTGCCTGACCCTAGTAGTTATGAGGATATTTTTGTTGCAAACATTTATATGACGCCTCTCGTGCCCATCGATTATCAGGCGTTGGAAGAAAGCCCTATGGCCGCGTTGATGAATATGCCTTCGTCCGCTTTTAATATGAAGATTCGCGGATTCTACTATGGGAACACAATGGAGATGAAATATTCTCAGGTGGGGCCTGAGTTCAGCTCCTTGGCTAACCCTTATCTGCCTTCGAACCTGAGAGAATTCATCTTCAGTGATCGTTTCAGGGTTTTTGATAATAAACTTTCTCTTGGGTTCGAATACAAAAGCCGCAACAATAAGATTCTCCGGACGGTTGTTGATCCGTACAAACAGAAGACAAGCACCACTACCATGGCGTTCTCTCCGGGTGCCGGCATGGCCTCTTTTTCAGGGAGCTTTCAGACTGTTTATCGAACTAATGAAAAAACAACGCTGGATACATTGATCTTTACGAACTACACTGGTAGAGACTCCATTTCATTCAAAGACAATCGGGAAGATACAAAGACCAGCAACCGGTTTTTTTCGGTGAATGTGCCTATGAATAGAAATGGACGAAGTGTCAACTTTCTTTTAACGTACAATGCCATTGGTGTTGAAGATCAGTTGGAAGTGGAACGGACTTCAGACTATGCACAGAAAGCAGCTAATTCGGAGGCGATCTCGTTTGTTACATCGACGAAGTTTACCAGTCCTCTCCAGACCACGTTAACCTTTTCCCGTTACAAAGTTCAAATTCCTTTGCCGTCAAGCGTCAATGTTAGCGAGAATGAATCCCGGCTTACCACAGTGGGCGGCAACGCATCCTATGGATTGTGGGGAGGCAAGGCGAAGCTATCAGGGGGAATTTCCCTTTTGAATGCTACGGGGATTTCCCAATTCACTTTTATAGGGCTCAACGGTGGCGGCGAGTTGAAACCATTCGGCTCATTGGTTTTTCGGACATCTGTTTCAACCAAAATCAAATCAACAGACCAAGGAACCGAAGTGGGAACATTGGCTGTGAAATTGTCAGCCAATTACTTATTTTAGTTTTTGTGCTAATTTCCTTCCCACATGAATACAATTCTTGAGCTGTTAAAGAAACAGGCCATTGGTCTCAGTATAACTTTAGGTTCTCTTTTTCTCGTTTTTTTTCTCCATCGCATTCACGCTTTTGATACTTTCGAGCTAAAGGCCATGGACCTTGCTTTCAAAACCCGGGGACCTATTTCAGGCTGGTCGGCTCGAGATGAACTTCCTAAAGACAGCCTCGATGTTGTGTTGGTGGATGTGGATGACGAAAGTTACCGGCTGGTACCGTGGACGTGGCCTTATCCCCGGGGTGTGTGGGGAATGGTGGTAAGGAACCTGTCGAAAGCGGGAGCAAAAGTGATCGCTTTTGATATTCAGTTTGACGCACCCGACAGACAGTCGGAATATCTCAAGGAGATTCGATCCAATCTTCAGGCGAGAGGTTTGGGTGAATTGGTACCGGCACACGGGGACAGCGTATTCGCCGAAGCAATCAGGGAGGTGCAATCCAACGGCACATCTGTTATCCTTGCCTCAAAGCTCGTTCAAGAGCCGACTCGAATGCCGCCCCAGTATATCCAGTTCCCTAATCCTGTACTGCTAACCGCAAATGCCGACTATGGGCTGGTGAATGAAGCACCGGATAAGGACGGTTTTTCACGGCAGTACTATACCTTCCTGCAGCTGGAGCAAGAGCCCGGTGTCTGGTACCCGAGCCTCGGTGTCAAGGCGATCCAGAAATTCCTAGATGTTGAGGATAATGTACTGCCTTCTCTGAATGAGGATGCCACAGAAATAAACTATGGTCCGTTGACCATTCCCATTTTTAGCAATGACGGTCGTTTTTTGGTTAATATTTACGGGCCGCCGTCTGGCGTTAATCTGGGCGAGAATGAAGCCTGGAAAACCTTTAATCGATACCCTCTCTCAAATGTTGTGGATGTGGAAGAAGTCGATCTGAGCGATTTCGATGAAGATACGGACTGGATGAGTCAGTTTCTTCCCGGAGAAATTCCTCAATGGTTGAAAGAGATTGAAGACCCTGAAACCAAGACTCAATTGATGGAAGAACTTGGCTTAGGGACAGATTTCGACATCACTCAGTCGCCGTTCTATAACAAGATTGTACTCATTGGCGTTTCCGTAGAGGTGCTCCACGATTATAAACAGACCTCTTTCTTTACCTTTGCTGGGGAACAGAATCTCATGCCAGGAGTGGAATTTCACGCCAATGCCATTCAGACCCTTTTAAATCGAAATTTTATTAGCGTTTATGGTGGTGAGATCGACTGGTCCGAGCAATCACGTAGTGCGCATATTCTCCTTATCACCGGACTGTCATTACTCGCTTACCTTGCTATTTCCTTCATGAATCCATTGCTGGCAGGACTCTTCATTGTGGTGGAGATCCTTGTGTTTCTCAGCCTTGCCATAGGTTCCTTTACAGCTGATTTTCTCTGGCTGGTGAAAACGGTTATTGGAAAGGGTGGAAGTATCAGCGTGCCCGGTTTCCAAGATTCAACCCTGGTGCCGGTTGTAGCACCTATCTTTGGCATTTTTATTGTATATACAAGCAATGTTCTTTATCGGATTATCGTTGAACAGAAAGATAAACAGTTCTTGAAAAATACGTTCGGTACGTACGTTTCGCCTGACCTCATTGATCAGATGTATGATTCGAAACAGGAGCCTAAACTTGGCGGCCAAGCAGGCTACCACACGGCATTTTTCTCCGATATCCAAAGCTTCTCAGCCTTTTCAGAAGTTCTGGAGCCAGAGCGAATGGTGGCATTGATGAACGAATATCTCACCGAGATGACGGATATTCTTCTCGATCACCGCGCCACTCTGGATAAGTACATCGGTGATGCCATAGTGGCGTTCTACGGTGCACCTGTTCCTGTGGATGACCACGAATATCTTGCCTGCATTACCTCTCTTGCCATGGAAAATCATCTCAGTGATCTCCGTCAGAAATGGGCTGAATCGGGCGATTGGCCTGATATTGTTCCCAATATGCGTCACCGCGTAGGACTCAATTCCGGTGACATGGTGACAGGTAACATGGGTTCCAATATGCGGATGAACTATACCATGATGGGTGATACGGTAAATATTGCCGCCCGTTTGGAGGCATCGGCTAAACAGTACGGTATCTACATTCAGGTGGCTGAGAATACGTACAACGCCGTCAAGGACGAATTTGAATGGCGGTTTCTGGATAATGTTCGTGTTAAAGGAAAAACGCAGCCTGTAAAGGTCTTCGAGCTGTTGGCAGAGAAGGGGAAACTGAGCGAAGAGTACTCTAAACTGATTCCGGTATTTAATGAAGGTATCAATTTCTATCTCAAACAGAAGTGGGATAAAGGTCTGAAGGCCTTTAATGAAGCCGAGACGATGGAAGAAATGTTTCCCACCCGGCCCACGAACCCCAGTGCCGTCTATATTGAACGTTGTGAATACTTAAAGGAGAATCCGCCCGGTGATGACTGGGACGGTGTCTGGACGTTGACCCAGAAGTAGGGTTTGCTGAGGAACCATCCGGCAGACAATTAATATCTGTCTATTACTAACCTCTAGACGATGAATTCAACTCTCCGTGGCAATATTCTCTGGGTGGATGATGAAATCGATCTACTCAAACCTCATATTCTATATCTCGAAGAGAGGGGCTACACCGTGGAGAAGGTGACGAACGGCCGGGACGCTCTCTCCGCCACTGAGAGTGAAAATTTTGATCTGGTGCTTCTTGATCAGGTGATGCCCGGAATGGACGGCATCTCTACTTTAAGAGAGATGAAAGAGAAAAGTCCTCATATTCCTGTTATCATGATCACGAAGAACGAGGAAGAGTGGCTTATGGATGAGGCCATTTCAGAAAAAACGGCAGGATACCTCACCAAACCTGTGAATCCGAGCCAGATATTCCTCGCCTGTAAAAAGATTTTAGAGGAAGAGAAAATCCTTGAAGAGAAGACAGCTAGCGCTTATCTGGAAGAATTCCAAGCCATCGAAAGTTCTCTTACCGCCGCTCGTGAAATGGATGACTGGTGGAATCTTTACAGTCGGTTGGCCGGATGGCAGCTTGAGTTGGATAGCCGGAAGGAGTTGGGACTTAACGAGACGCTGGATGATCAGCTCCGTTCTGCCAACAGGGGATTCGTAAAATATGTGACAGACAACTACAGAAACTGGGTACACTCAGAGAGAGACAATCGTCCTTTACTCTCGGTAGACGTGGTTCCTGATAAAATTATTTCTCTTTTGAAAAAAAATGAAAAAATCCTATTCGTAGTAGTTGACTGTTTCCGTTTTGATCAGGCCTTGGGGATCTTGCCCATGATCCAAAAACTGTTCAAAACTGAGATTGGATATCACGTTTCGCTGCTTCCGTCAGCAACACCATTTGCCAGGAACGGAATTTTCAGTGGCCGTTTTCTATCCGAAATCCAAGATCAGGAGCCTGAGATGTGGCAAAGGATAGCTAACAGTGAATCAAGTATGAACATGTGCGAACCTGACATGTTCAAAAACTTGCTCAGAGAACTTTCCGACCGCGACATTAGTCACGCCTATCACAAAGTTAGTATTGCAAAAGAAGGGCAACGGTTTTTGACTCACATGAAGGAATACAGTGATCTGTCGCTTATTGCGCTAGTGGTCAATTTTGTCGATCTGCTGACACATCACCGGGCCGAATCGGACGTCCTACAGGAGATGATACCGGACGAATCAGGTTACCGTTCCCTTGTTCAAACCTGGTTTGCTAACTCGTGGCTATTGGAAGTGTTGCACACCGCTGCCGAAATGGACTTTACTGTCATTTTGACCAGCGATCACGGTAGTATTCGTGTTCGACGGGGAGTGAAGATTGCGGCGGATCGGGAAACGTCTAAGGGCGTCAGGTACAAATACGGCCGGAGTCTTCAATGCCCGGATAAACATGCTCTCGTCATTAAACGTCCTGCGGACTACCGTTTGCCCGAAATGCTTACCGGAACAAACTATCTCATCGCTAAAGAAGATGTCTATTTCGTATATCCCACTCAGTACCATAAATATTTGGGTCAACTTCAGGACAGTTTTCAGCACGGCGGTATATCGCTGGAGGAGATGCTGGTCCCCACCATTACTCTCAGGAGGCGATGAGTGGACGAACGGCTGGTAAGCAAATCTCCCAAACAAACATTTACTGGAGGTAAGGATTTCGCCGGGTCCCTTGTCGCAGGCGATGTGGTAGCTCTTTCCGGTCCCATGGGGAGCGGAAAGACAGTTTTTACGCAAGGTATCGCCTCAGGTTTGGGCATCACAGATGTGGTTAATTCACCCACGTTCAAACTGGTGGGGGAGTACGGTTCTGACCCATCCCTTTACCATTTTGATTTCTATCGTATAAAATCCACAGCCGACCTCGCCACTCTGGGTCTCGACCACTACTTTGGTGGAGAAGGGATTTGTGTGATTGAGTGGTCTGACCTTTTCCCGAATGTTATTCCTCGGTGGGCAATCCGGGTCTCTTTTGACCGCATTGGCGAAGGTGAGCGCGAAATATCCATAGAGAGGACTGAAGCTGAAACTGTTGGCAATTGAAACGGCCTCCTCCGTTTGTGGTGTGGCGCTCATGGATGGGGAAAAGGTTTTGGCTTTCCGCGAAGAAGTGTTGGAGCGGGAACATGCCGAAAAGCTCCCACATTTTTGCGAGGCAGTTCTGGAAGAAAGTAATACAGACATCTCTAAACTTGCAGCTGTTGCTGTCTCCATAGGCCCCGGCTCGTTCACGGGGCTGCGGATTGGTCTCAGTTTTGCCAAGGGAATCGCTTTTAGTGCTGATCTATCTCTCGTTCCAGTTCCGACCCTTCTGGCCATGACCGAGAACTGTGAGTTGGAA
>CEPZ01027125.1_pt1 | contig 10166 bp, 15 predicted proteins | sample 530461 | NCBI WGS metagenome assembly CEPZ01 (sample SAMEA2620106, study PRJEB7988) | marine metagenome | isolation source: saline water (ENVO:00002010), including | reverse complement strand
GGAGCCTCTGCATGTTTCTTCATAATTCGTTGGACACGGGCTTTATCTTTAGGTCTATGGATGGCAAGGAGAGCGTCGTGGACGTTGAGAACCATTCTGGCGTCTTCGGGCCACTCTTCATCGTCATGGCACAAGTAGATGACGCTCGATACCTTGTCACCGATGGTGCTTTGGGGAACGAAAGCAATAACACTATCAAAACTTTCCTCCGTTAATCGCTCTAACCAAATGAGCCTCCGTCCCAGGGGGGTGTAGAGCATACGTTCTTGTCTGACAGTCTTAATTGTACTTTCCCATCCTTGTTGGATTTCAGGGAAAGCCCTATGGTAACTGGCCCAAGCTTCGAACCCTTGTTGAACCGGTATGCCACACACCTCTGCAAGTTTGGGAGCTTGCATTCTATAATTAAGACCGTGTACGCATCGCTTTCCAAGATACCTTGCAGTAGGGGAGCGATCAGTGTTCCAATCGGAACTTGGGATGTCTTCATAAGGGACTTTAAAGATTCTTGAAGCGTTGCCTCTATGGATGTCAAATCCATCTTCTGTTTCTGCCTTTATAAAGTTTTCTTTTAGGCCTTTTACGTTCCAGAGCCATGCTACCATCTTTGCTTCGGCTTGCTTTAGGTCGAAGTATGAAAACATGTAGCCTTGGTCGCATACGAACATAGGGTAGGCACGGTGCGGTTGGTTTTGTAGGTTCATCCCGCTTCCCCACATAACCTTTGAGGATGAAAGTCTCCCCGGTGCTTCTTGAACACCGAATTGTTTGTATTCGCATCTTATCCTCCCGTCTGGATCAACCTTCTGTGTAGCATATGTGCTATAGAACTTATGCTCTTTGAGGTAATCGTCTAGGTGTTTAAGGAGTCCCTTTTGTTCATCAGTAGTTTTAGAATGGTTGAACATTCTCGCACGGTTTTCTTTATTTGTGCTCGATCCTCTTCCGACCAGTCCAAGGTAATTGAAGAATAGTTCACCAAGTTGTTTAGGCGATTTCGGGTTTGGATTAAATCCTCTATCTCCTGTGAGAGTGTGTACTCTCTTGTGGAATTGAATGAGCTTCGCATCTAATTCCTCCTTTAGGTCATTAGAGATTTTGTCTTTAAGTTCTACGTCGGCAAGTATACCTCCAACTTGCATCCGTACGAGGTGAGACTGCAACCGCATCACATGTTCGAAGAAGAAGTCCTCAAGCTCCTGGTCTTGAAGTTCTTTAAGGATGGCTTCATGTACGGCCCAGGTGATACAACAGTCCTTAATGTTGTAGTCCCAGAACTGGTTGACGTTGCTACCTTCTCGCCATGTTTTGCCTTCGTCCTTGTAGTAAGGATGGTCAGTATACTGTGCAGTAAGATACCCTAGATTGTGTGGCATCCTTGGGTACAAGGTATGATGTCCGAGTAGCGTATCAAACCAGACACGAGGCACATGTATTCTATCCTTGTACCATAGCCAGCCACAGTCAAAGCTACCGTTCTGTGCTATAAATCTGTTACTGGGATTACTAAACAGGGTCTGGATTCTTTCTCGAAGGGAACACTCTTCGCTAACACTATATCTGTTGGCTTTAGCATCCCTGAAGTTAATGCATATTCCACTGTGAGCGTTGTTGGCGAATCCGATACAGGCTGTTTCGTTTGCAATGACTTCAATATCAAATGCAATTGGTCTATCAGATTTCCCAAGCTCGTCAATTGTATGTTGAGCCTCTTCGTAGCTTGGGTTAATTGTTCCTGAAATGTCGTGTCGTGTGAACTTTCCATCCATCACTCTCCTGAGTTTAGCTATATCAAACTTATACATAGGCTCCATAGCTATGTTACGGAGTATATGTGCAGGGTTGTTAGTTACTACTACCTTGATGACTCTCCTGTCTCGTCCAACCTTACAGTCAAATACACTGCCTCTCCACTTGGTGATTCCAGTATCTCCAGTGAGAGCGTGAAGGGCGAAGTTACCGAGTGCCAAGATGTATTTGAGATTTGGGAGATGATCAAGTTCCCAGTCGAGTAGTCCTTCCCAATGCTCCAACTCAGGTTTCTTAACAGGGTTTCTAGCATCTGTCTTAGTAGACAACGCCACTTGCTTCTTAACCACATTAGTAACATAGCAGTCTTTTCTCCCTATATCGAATGGGCGTAACGTATCCCATAGCAACTTACCAGAGCCACCAACTAGAGGCATCTTCATGCTAGCTTCATGCTCTCCTGGTGCCTCAGCTATGATACAAATTTCACTATCGAGTCTGCCTGTACCAAGGCAATCTACTTCTAACTGACAGGCAGTAGCACGGGCAGTAAACTCTCGCATCAACCAGCCCTCAGTTGTCTTCATCTATCAATCCCCACAGCTTGAGCACACGCTTCACTTGTGCCTCGAACATCTCAAGGTCATGTTCATTTTTAATAGTAGCTTGACAGTTACAAGAACAATCCACGTACTCACGGATGTCGTTGGAGAAGTCACACTCTTCTCGTTCCAGCTTAATAAGACCGACTTGCTTTTTACCAAAGAAATCGACTAAGCACTGAGCCTCTACTGACATACCACAGTCTGTAATGACGTAGTGTCTATGTACTGGGGGAGAAGTGAGAGAGCCAATGGCTATGTCAGCAAGGATCAGTGAGTTGTGTGCAACTTCCAGTCCTTTGAAGATAGCTATCTGTGCCTCTCGGTAAGACAAGCCGTTGAGGAATGGGGTCTTCTCGTCCTTGCTCTCTTCTAATAGACGAAAGACTTGATCATTGTATCCGTAGATACTCTGACATGCTCGTTTGAGTGGACGAGACATCTTGTAGTGGTAGCCATCACGTAGGAACTTCTCTATAAAACGGCCAGCTGTATCCTTACCACTACCAGGAGGACCATTGAGGAGTATAATCACATCTTGTCTCCTCTCTTGTAGAGACTTAGATTAATACTCTTCTGATCTGTAATGACTGACACATGAGTACGTGCTCGTGAGATAGCAGTATAGAAGTTCTTACGATTGAGGAGGAATGATCTAGACCTATTCATAACATAACATATCCTGTCGTACTCACTACCCTGAGACTTATGAGTTGTGATAACATACGCAAGGTCTAAATCCTTTTGAGGATTCATATAGTAGGTGCCATATCTACCCATCATCTCTAACGACGCTGGTACAGTAACATCCTTGTCTCCAAAGTCAATGGTTATATCTCCGTTGTCTCCGAACTCCGTGATGATGCCAGTCTCTCCGTTGAACACCTCAAGCGGATAGTTGTTGACTGTATTTATAACCTTGTCACCTATGTAGAATCGTTGCTCTGGAATGTTACTCCATTGCTGTCTCTCTACGACAACGTATGGCTTTGTTGCTGGCTGTAGTAGTTGTTGAATGGCAGCATTGAGGGCTTCTGTACCAACCCAACCTACCTTCGTTGGAGATATGATTTGATTGTCTGTAGTTCCATAGTCTACCCCATTTGTGAGATTGTCTTGTATGAAGTCAAGTATCCCCTCAACTGGAGTGTCTGTAAATTTAAGAGTAAAGTCTTCTTTGCGTAATGGGATTTGTCCTTGAAGGATTCTCTGTCCATTGGAAATGATGTTACTGTCCCCTGCCTGACGATGTATTGTCTCAAGCCTGATCCCGTCAAACTTCTCCAACATCTTCAGGAAAGACGAGTCCTCCTTCTGTAGTCTTTTGTTACTCTCGATTGGCTGCAATTGATTAGCATCGCCAAACATACGAATAACGCCCCCATTGGGTAGAGAATCAAGTAAATTGCGATGAACTTCAACGTTGACCATAGCATATTCGTCAGCGAGGACAACTTTCTGTTCGATCGGGAACGCCCGGTCGCGTTTTGGATCGGTGGTAACAAGGGATTTACCTGTAGTTTGGTCTACTTCGCCTGGATGGGGGTACTCCAACAGTCTATGTATTGTACACGCTTGTATACCAGTTGCTTCTGTAATTCGTTTTGCTGCTTTGCCTGTAGGAGCGCATAATACCACCTCTGTACCCTGCTTGTAGAGGTTCCTATAAACATGTTGCAGTATAGTAGTCTTACCGGTGCCAGCAGCCCCCGTAACAGCAACGATGCGATTACTAAGGTCGCAACACTCGCTAACAGCTTGACGCTGTGTTGTGTCAAGTTCCAATTCATTTCTTTTTTCTTCCTCTTGAACTTGGTTCATTATCTTCCCCAATAGATATGGCCGTAGAAGATGTCTTCCTGTGTTCAAGAAGTCTGGCCGCTACATGTACAGCACACCATCTACAAAACATAGCCAATGTTATGTCAAGGAGTCCAGCCTCATGTTGGATGGCATCATACTCTTTATTAGTACAACGTATCCGCAGGTTGCCTCCACGTCTGCCTGTGGAATTGGTACCACGTCCTACTGGGAAGTTATTTGGGATTGGGATTGTTATTTTTAGCGGGGGTTCGTAACTCATTTTTGTTCCTTGATACTGCGCGTGTATGTGAAATAGGTGTTACGTTCTTTTCTCTATGGCAAGGTGAGTCGTTTTTCACAACGTCCTTTAAAGACGCGCCGCAGAACTTACAATAGCCTGTAGTAAGTCCAAATACGTGTTTCGGTCTATTCCTATCAGACATAGCACACATTGTCCTGTGTGTCAAGGATTTTCTACATAAAAAACCCCCGATGATTTCTCATCGGGGGTCCAGTTCCTCTTAACTACTCCAAGCGTTCCGGCTTACAGGAGCTTTCATATCTAGCTAAGGGCTATGCGCTTATAGAAGCTTCCGTGTGGAAGCCCACCACTGTCGAGGATGGTGAGTAGATCATCAGCATTCTTATGGGTACTGAGGATTTCGACATTCTCTTTTGTCAGACTAATAACGTTGCCGCTATCATCTTTGACCTGCATTACGACATACACTGGCTTTACAGTACGGGTGAACTTCTTCGTCTTCGCTTCAGCTTCAGCCATCTGGCCTCTCCTTCAATTGAATTGTTAACAACACATTCACTCTATTATATAGGTGGGAGGGTGTCAAGAGAAAAATTGAAGGTGAAACAATTTTTCTCCCATGATGATGACACCCTCCCTACGCTACCTAGTCTGTCTGCTGGAGGGGCTAGGCAGCGCGAACACGATCTATGACGGCCCTAGTGACTCCCTCATATGTATCATGCACAACGTCCAGAGCGGCCTCCATTCCGACCCATTCGTTGACATCAATTTTCTTGGCAACTGGTGCACCAATCGCTTCTAGGAAACGCTTCGTGCCCCACCTCGCCTGTGGGTTGTCTTCTAGTCCGACACGACGAAAGATTAGTGTCAGGCCGTCATCCGAGCCGTCCTTAAAGTCAGCTGGGAATTGGTCAGCACTGATATGAAAGGACACAGCGCCGTAACGAGTACCACGTTGGCTCTCTCGTACCTCTGCCTTCCGAATTACTCCAGTGTACTGACCAGGGGGAAGCGGTTCGGGGGCTTCCTGTTTGGTAAGGTCAATGGAAAATTCGACGATACTTGAAAGGTTATCTGTCATGTTGTTGTCTCCTGTGTGACAAGTTAATGTTGTTGAAGCTGTTATTATAGTGGCATCCTACCTCCTAGTACAGCCCCAAAATCTAGTAGGTAGTATCTTGTAAATAACTATATGTGGTATCACTTGGGTAAAGGAATCTTGCGCCCTTCATTCTCTACCCAAGTGATGTACCAGTCTTCAATTCCCGCGCCTTCCCATGATTCTGGATCAAAGTTCCAAGTGAACTCACTATTTCCACTTGTTTCAAACATCCGACTCTTCATGGGCTTGCGAAGGCGGGAAGAACGGATAGCAATTAGACGCTTCTTCCCCGTATCCTGTAAGTGCCAAACCTCTGACAACTTTATAGGAATCTCCGATTGCATTTTACCACCAACGAGTATGCTTACCATCATTGCGCCAGTTAACTCGTCCTGTTTTGGTACGTCTTCATGGGCAATGAAGATTACATGTTTATTAACCGCTCCGGTGGTTCTAATAACTGACATAATAGCCTGCATCGTGTAACTATTTCTACGTCCGTATCCTTGAAGCGTGGGCGCTTCCATTGTAGCTCCACGAACCTCAGTAATACCATGTTTAAGTGCCATTTCGTTGAACGAAGTAACAGAATCAAAGACCACCGTTTTAATTTCAGGATGATCTTCGAGAACTTGTTTGATACCACCAGCACTTTCATGTTTAAATGTCACTACCTTGTTAGGGTTTTCCATAGAGAAATCTGCAATGAGTATACCCTCTTGATCCATGAGAGAACTAGTTCCATCGGGATCAAAGTTTATCCATAGTATAGGACGTGGAGCAGTTGCAGCTAATGTAGTTTTTCCTGCACCGCTTGGTCCCCAAATTACCATTGCCATTCTCTTGACCTGTGTCTTTGGTGTAGTAATTGACACAGTTCCAAGGGTGATTTCTGGTTCTTTAGTTCCCGCCATGAGTGACCTCCTCCTTGATCATAACTGCTATTTCTCTAGTATCATCTGGGAAATTTTTACCACCATACTCAATTGCTTCCTGGCGTGTTACGAAAGGCCCATAGATAAGCACACCTTTTGTTAGTAATCCTCGTATTATTACAAACGATTCTCGTAGATTAACGCTCGTTCGTGTCATTATCTAATCCAAAGTGGTTTGTTTCAAGGTAATCCCCTTTCACAACCAGAGGTGTAGGACCACTAGGGCATATACAACTAGTGCGAGGGGATGGCTTTTCTATTACAGGTTTAGGAGGTGCTACGTCTATTACCGGTCTATAGGGAATAGCACTAAATTCTATATCATTTATTTGGTTAGGCCAGAGAACTAGGTATAGTGATAGAAGCCCACTAAGACAATACGTCCCATTTATCATCCTCCATCTCCTCTATGACTCGCTTCTTCTCTTCTATCGTGTCACATGCACAGAATGGTAGGAAGCTGCAACTTCGGAAGTACCTGTTACAGCTATGCGTGTACATCGGGGCTGAAATTACGTCGTTTTTATATTGGTTATCCATATCTATCGTAGTTACAAACCAGTTAGCCCACTTCTCAAACATGAGAGCAGTACGTGGTACGTATTCCTTCCTAATTCCTTCAGCTGGTACCCGACCAATAGGTATTCTCATGCCACTAACAAGAGCATGGTTGCAAGAGAGTCCTGTAAAGGTGGTTGCTGCAAGACAGTACCCAGTAATCTGGTGAGACAATATCCATTGTGATAGCCATGAATTGTCTAGCCTTGATCCTGTCTTCTCTTCTATAATTATAAGTTCTTTCTTATTATAGTGAAGACCATCGAGTTTACCTTTGAAACGGATAGAGCCAAAGGGTATTTCTATACCTTTTGTTTCATACTTAATTTCCACGACGATATCGAATGGAATTTCAATACCAATGTCTGTTTCTGGGTTAGTCTTATCACGTATCCAGACAGGGTAACGTTCCATGTCGTATGCATCTACATACGCAATGAGACTTTCAGCAATGTTGGAAATGGTTCGCTTGTTATCAGCGATGTCATCATAGAACTCACTACTCTCTAGTGCTTCTACAGCGAAGTTGATGGCGTTAGTTCTATGAGTTGCACCATCACTGAGAGTATCATACATACGTCTGTATCTTTCTTCTCCGAACAGACGCAATGCGTGGAAGTCAGCGTTCATTGTCTGGACTTTAGTCTTAACCTGGAAAGCTTTGTACTGATACCAACGTACAGCAGCGAAGCCTTCGTGAGCCGCCGTTCCAGCTTCCAATGCCATCGCACGAGAAACATTTGGCATTTGTTTGTGCATTGAATAACGAAGAATACCCCACGTAGGGCAAGTGTTAATCGCAGAGAGTCTAGTATGATCGTAAGCCGGGAGATGTTCATCGTCTTTCCCTGCCATCCACATGTCCATAGATATTAGCTTGAATCTAGACATTAACCCTCTCTTATTTTCCTTAGTTCATCTACAGCGTTGGTTGCTCCCTCAATGGTAGTACCAAGTTGCATGAGAATGTCAGTTAGATTATTCATCATCTCAGCTAGTATATTTATCTCTTGCTGTTGTGCTGAAAGAGACTCAGATATAGCTGTCAAGCAAACTACTACATCGGGTTCTATCTTTCCCTGTAGTCTTTCTCTTACTTCTCTTGCTTTCATAGCTCTTCAATCTCCAGTTTAATTGCCCGCAGCCTTGTACCACGTTTCTCTAGTGTTTCCATTGCTTTATCAGCACGGGCGAGGTCTTTACCAAACAGTTCCATTTGCTTCTCCCACATATCTTCTAACTTTTCTTTCCTAGCCTCTGCTTGCATAAGTGTAAGTTCTTCATATGCACGGACAGGAGCAAGACGACGCTCACGAATACGAGTAACGAGTAACTCACGTTCATCTTCTGTCATCTTAGTCAAATCAGCAAGGGCTATAGGAGAATCACTCTTCATTATGATTACTCTTCCATTAACTTAATTTCGTAGTAAACATTTCCACGTTTAGGCTTTGTAGCTTGTTTCAAAGCAGCATCAATGACATCTTTTTCCACTCCCGCACGAGACAGGGCAGTTACAAGGTCAACGACAAGGGTGCATTCACCATCAACATTTTGTCGTTTATCAAAGCGGTATATGTTATCACTATGTAATGTTGTAGTAGTCCCTGGGATGCCTTCACATCCTTTATAAAGGGTAATAAGTCCCTTATCTAGGTGTTTCTTTGTACAGTCGTAGGCTTTTTTGAATCTTGAGTGTAGCTGAGACACAATCAAGTAGTCGGCCATGAGATCATGGATATGGGCCTCTTTATCTGCAATCGCATTAGATTTAGCGTCAGAACTAAACTTACTTGTCATATCTGCATGAGCATCGTTCATAGCTTCATCTATAAGTGCGTCCATGTTAGATAGAAGTATGGCAACATCTTTTTGTCTCATGTCTTCCCCCAAAAGCCAAATTGACGCTTTAATTGTTCAGCGGTTGTAATGGTTGCAAGTTCAAGGTCTTCTGTGTCAAATCTATTTACATCGAGATGCCTTTTCTCTCCATCGTCGTAGTAAACGTTGTTGTAGCCCATCTTCAACACCAGGGTTAAGACAAAAAGCTGGACTAGTGTAGTCCCAGTTGACTCATCACTGTCTTCTAGCACAGACACAATCTCTTTTTCTTCGTCTTCACTAGCAAGACGAACTAGATCTCCTTTTTTAAACATGGAAGTCCCCTTCTTTAGGCTGCGATGTGCTCAAACTCCTCTGTATTGAGCCAACTACGTACCTGTTGTTCTCTATTCATAAGGGTAGATGCTTTGTGATCTGATTGAGTCTCTCTGATGCTAAATTCTCCAGCATCAAAGGACGCATAGTAAGTAGCCGCTGAGTACAAGGCCCAAACAGTTCTACCATGAGTTTGAGTTTCAATACGGAATTGTCGCATGAGTTGTTGCACTCGGCGGTCTGAGATATTAGGCATTGCTTCGTAGCATCGTTCTGCATCTTCATCACATATTTCTTTACCTACCCAATGTTTCCATTGGTCCGACTGTTTGTAGAAGATGTCGATGGATTTACGGAGTCTATCTGTTAATGCTGGGATCGTAAGGCCAGATGTATGACGCCTTACGATCATATCATATGCTCCTGTGACCATTCCATTTGTACAGAAGAAGTCGATGGCTCCGTGGTAAAACTTGAATGAGGATGAGCCATCATACCCGTTAATAATGATAGCTCGAAAGGCGATATCGCTTCGTCTAGACCCGATATCTGCTTTGATGTTCGGGAACACATAATCTCGGATGCTTGTAGCGCCCAAGTATGAGATGGAGTCTCTTCTGGAGACATCTTTTAGCTCCTCTTGCGTTAGGGATTCCATGAAAGTATCCTCAATCCCTTCGCAAAGTTCCCTGTTATTTAGTACTTTGTAGTTTTTACCAACAAGTCCAATGGAGACAGGCTCACCGTTAATGATGCGTACAATGTGCTTATGACTTGGGTCTTCATGGTAAGTAGCTCCAAGATCAGCAGGTCTTCCCATGAAGTAGCACGGACGTTCCCACACATTGAAATACAATTCCGATGTGTCATTGAATGCTTCTGGTTTTGTGGGGGATAGTGTGATGACATTGTTCATAGTTGGCTCCTTGTCCTTTATTGGATCAATGAATCTTTTTACCACATTTTTCTTTGTGTGTCAAGCCTTTTTCTTCTGT
>CEPZ01042116.1_pt1 | contig 10171 bp, 11 predicted proteins | sample 530461 | NCBI WGS metagenome assembly CEPZ01 (sample SAMEA2620106, study PRJEB7988) | marine metagenome | isolation source: saline water (ENVO:00002010), including | reverse complement strand
AAAGAAGCAACTCAAGGAGTTATTGAATCAATAAAATGGCTTGATGACATGGATGTTGTTGTGGTTGTTCTGGATGGAACTCAAAATCCTTATGATCAAGTTAATATTACAATTATAGGAAATTTAGCAGCGAGAAAAATTCCTGTGCTGATAGTTGCAAACAAAATAGATTTAAAAAAATCTAATATAAAGAAAATTGAATCAGCATTCCCTGAATATAAAGTTGTTGGAATAAGTGCAAGATATGGGAAAAATCTTGACAAATTTTATGAGGAAGTTTTTAAAATATCTAAAAAAGCTTAAAATGAAAAAAAAGGTGAAAAAAATAAAAGGGTTTACAATGCAGTTTATGCCCTATTCTGAAATCAGAGATTTAGATAGTGATCAAAGAATTAAAAAAATACTAGGAATTGTTCTTGGGAATAATATATTAATTTTGCAAGGAAGATTAGAATCAGAAGAAGAAGCGCGCCTTATAGGAGATACTATGGCTATGATTAAGCATATTAAAAAGTTTAAAGGAATAGAACTTGCTGTTATTTCTGGGAATGGAAATAAAGGAATTTTTGAGAAGTTTAAAAGAAATATTGTAAATATTGTATCTGGAGGAGATTTAGGGGCAATAACGATTATAGGTCCTGCAACAATTGTTAAGGAAATAAAGAGAAATCCTAAAAAAATAGAATTGTTATTGAATAAGTAGTTAAATTTATTAATTACAAACATTTTCTTTAAGGATGCCTCATCAGTGTGTGAAATGCTCAAAAATTATTCCTATAGGAAGTAAGGAAATCATAGAAGGATGCAATGACTGTAAAGGTCATTTTTTCTTTTATATTAGGGAAGAACAATTGGAAAACTTAAAAGAAAAACCAATTGAAATTCCAAAAGAGGAAAAAAAGAAAATAGAAAAAGACATTAGAGAAATGGCTGGAATTACTGATGAAAATGCTCCTGTAATTCTTGATATAGAATCTGTAAGAGTTCTTAGTGATGGAAAATTTGAACTTGATGTTGTAAATTTATTCAATAAAGAAAAACCTTTAGTTTACAAACTTGAAGAAGGAAAATATATAATTGATTTGAGTTTTATGGGAGATGGAAAATATGAACAAAAAGATTAATTTAATTCTAGAAGAAATATTAAAAAAAATAAAACCTTCTAAAAAAGAAATTGAAAATATTGAGTTTTTTCTGAAGAAATTTTTAAAAGATTTGAATAAAAATATTAAAAAATCAAAATTAAATGTTGAGATTTTTATTGGTGGAAGTTTTGCTAGGGGAACTATGATAAACAGAAATAGATATGATGTTGACATCTTCTTAAGGTTTGATAAAAAACACAAAAATATTTCACAATTAACAGAAAAAATTTTAACAGGATTTAAAAAAACAAAAATACATGGCTCAAGAAATTACTTTCAAATAAAAGTAAATCCAAAAATTATTTTAGAAATAATTCCTGTAGTAAAAATAAAAAATTCAAAAGGAGCTGAAAATATAACTGATTTATCTTACTTTCATGTTAATTATATAAAAAGAAAATTGCCAAAAAAAGTTTTAAGTGAAGTAATGCTAGCAAAATCATTTTGTCATGCGAATAATTGTTATGGTGCTGAATCATATATAAAAGGATTTTCTGGTTATGGACTTGAATTATTAATTTATCATTATAAAAGTTTTTTAAAATTTGTAAGGGCAATTGAAAAAGCAAACAAAGAAAAAATTATTATAGATAGTGAAAAAGAATTCAAAAATAAACAAGAGATTTTAATGAATATTAATAGTTCAAAATTGCAATCACCAATTATCTTAATTGATCCAACACATAAATATAGAAATGTTCTTGCTGCATTATCTGAAGAAACTTTTGAAAAATTTCAAAAAGCATGCAAGAAATTCTTGAAAAATCCAAATATAAAATCTTTTGAATTAAGGGAAATAAATTTTGAAAAAATAAGAAAAAATGCAAAAAAAAGAAAACTTGATTTTATTTTAATTGAGACTAAAACAAATAAACAAAAAGGAGATATTGCAGGAAGTAAATTATTAAAATTTCATAAATATTTAACAAGAGAAATTGGAGATTTTTTTTACATAAAAAATAATGGTTTTGAATATAATGATAATAAATCTGCAATGCAGTTTTTTATTGTTAAAAATAAAAAAGAAATTTTATTCAAAGGCCCTAAAATAAAAGACATAAAAAATACAAAAGCATTTAAGAAAAAACATAAAAAAACTTTTATTAAATCAGGAAGAATTTATTCAAAAGAAAAAATAAGATTTAATATTAAAAAGTTTTTAGAAAACTGGAAAAAGAAAAACAAAAAAACAATAAATGAAATGTCAATAAGTGAATTTAAATTTATTTGAAAAGTCTATAATCTATAACCTTGATCATCTCTAGAACCATTTCCACAAATAGGATATGATGCGACAATCAATGCACCTTCACCTTCAAGATCTATTTCATATTCTACTATTTCTTTTTTACCATCAATTTCTTGCCTAACACAAAAAGTACCATCACCTTTTTCTGAAAAAGTACCTTCTTCAAATACATCCTCATCATCCAAAGTTCCTTTAGAACAGCTAATTAAAACTTTAACAAAATCTCCTTCAACTAATCCTCCTAAATCATCTTTATTTTTAATTATTTTTCTTTCTTTACTCATTTTAATTTTTTTATTCCCCGTAATTTAGGAGATAATTTAGGATTAGCTATGGAAGGTAAGTCAGGAAGACCAATGAGGCTAGATCTTTCACCACCTTCTAAATTTTCCTTTCCACCCCTCCATTCATCAATTCCAGTATGATAGTTAATACCTTCAAAAAATATGTACTCTATAAAGGGTCTTCTTATACTTTTTGTATTCGCCTGTATTGGAAGTATTAATTCATCTATTCCTCTTTCTTTTAAAAATCTCCCATAATCTCCAGAAAACCTTCCAAAAATAAAATTTGTCAAAGGATCTTCATCAAATCTATCTGCAGGAATAGGTTTACCTGAAAATTTAATTGAGTTTACTAAAGATTGATTAAATTCTTCATCAGTTAAATAATTTCTAGTAGAAGTAGATCTTATTGGTGCTGGATTGTTATTTATAAATGAAGGTGTCTTTGTTAAGAATCCTCCTAAAATGCCTGGCATAATCACCACACCTTCTCTTACAATATTTCCACTTCTTGAAACATCAGATTCATATCCTTCAAGAATCCTTAATGCTGCATTTTCTTCTAAAGAAATAATTCTATAGCCCTGTTGTTCTAATTTTGTTTTTCCAGTACTAAAAAAATCTTTAATATAAGCAGAACTAATTTTCTCATTATTAAAATCCTCTATTATTCCACTCATTTTAAATTTCCAACAGCTTTGTCAAAAAGAGATGCAAAAGCTTGTGCAAAAAATTCTGAGTTAAGCCAGATTGCAACATCTTCTTTTTCCTGATTTTTAGACAGGTAAAACAAAATTTCTTTTCTGTCTATAATAAAGAACTTTGCATTAACATGTATTTTTTTGAATTTTATCTCGAATTTTTCTGAAGCTTGTTTTATTAATTTTTCATTTCCTGACAATGCAATTTTTACTTTTACATCAGAAGTCTTAAGAGTATTAAAAGTTTGCTGGAAAAGTTTTGATTTTGAAACTACTTCACTCACATCTGTGCAAATTATGACTTCTTCTTTTGCATTTTTTATAATGTCTCTTATATGATTTGAAATATTTGATTTTCCTTTTAATGCAACAGAAATATCTTCTTTTTTTACAGGTTCTATTCCTACATTATACAAAGATTCAAGTGTGTCAAATTCATTAGTAGTTTTTATTTTTGAAAGTTCAAGCATTTTTTCTTCTGCATTTTTTCTAACATTATTCTTTAATTTGTCAATAATCATTTTTGGCTTGACTCCAATGTATCTCATAGGTTTTCCAATCTGCACAATTGCAAATCCCCTTTTTTCTAAACCTTCTAAAACATCATAAGTTCTACTTCTTGGAACTCCTGAAATAGAGGCAATTTCACCTGCTGAAGCAATGCCTTTTCTAAGCAAAGCTAACCAAACTTTTGCCTCATAAATATTAAGGCTAAAATAGTCTCTAACTTTTTTTATTAAATCGTTTTTTACTAACATTTTATTTTCTTTAAATCTTATTTATTACTATTAAAGAGTAGAAATATTCTCTTTTAAACCTTTCTATAATGTTACTTTTTTAAAGTAAAGACATATTAACTAGATTATAAAATCAAATAACCTAAAATAATCCCTGCGAAAATCCCTGCTGTAATAAACGGCATTGCAGGATAAAATTTCTTTTTTTCTGCAAAGAACATTAAATAACTTAATCCTAAAGTTGCCCCTATAATAACAAAAATTGAAGATAATAATCCAAGAGTTTTTAGCATAACTCCTGCAGCAATTATTGGAAAAACAACGTCACCACCACCTAAAATTGCCATATTAACCCTAATTTTCTTTTTCTTTAATTCTGATTTACTTGTGACCTTTAGGTTATTCATTTTCTTTAATTTTTGCTTGACTTTCTTTGAAACATACGGCACAAAAAATCCTGAAAAAATATTCAATTTATTAATTTGATATTTAGCCATTTTCTGCATAATCCCTGAATGCCAAACAGCCCACATATCATAAATCGAAATTAAAATTAAAAGCCCTACAATTGTGTAAATATTAAGTATTGGAACAAAAACAGCTGCAATTCCCGGATAAATAAAAAGTTCTGTAGAATTATGAACAATAAAATTTCTTTTGTAAATTTTTATAAATCCAAGAGGTAATGCCACAACTAAAGCGACAAGCCATGAAATTTCAGGAGAAAATATTCCCATCAAAAAAACATTAAAAGAAATTCCCAAGGCAATCAAAACAACAGCAAAAAACCAAAGTCTTATGAAAAATTCTATATTAAATTTGCTGAGTAAAAGCAGCAAAGAAATTGCAATTATAAAAGCAAAAATAATTGAACCAAAAGCATAATTAAATTCTGTATCTTCTTTTAATTCAGGAGTTTCAAGTCCAAAAGGCAAATCAGGAGAATCTACTTCGAAAATATTTCCATCAATAAGTTTTACAGAAGAATAAGAATCCACAATATAAATTCCAATAAATTGGGTTAAAATAAACATTGACAAAAGAATAAATGTAATTTTTAGGTTATGTTTCATTTAAAGAAAAACCCCCTGGTTTTCTTCTCCACAGGAGACCCCTTTGAATTTGGGGCTGACTTTCCCTCTAATTGTTGAAGGGCGATTTCTAATAAACTCAGCCATTGAAAAATCGTTATTGATTTGCAAGTTTGTCGCTTTCCAATAACTTCGACCTCCACAGGAAATCGCATAACTTAAAACAATTTCTTTTCTAACTTCTTTAAAACACTGAACGGCGATTTCTAACTGCCTCCTAGGAAATCTCAGAGTTCTTTCAAAATAACCAACCCTTCTTTTAAATTTCATAATTTATTTAAGGAAAAATAGTTTTTAAGTTTTAGGAAGAATTATAGAAATTAAACAAAAGATCTTTATATAGATGTTTTAGAATAAAACACATGTCAAATAAAAAGTTAGAAAAGAAAATATTTATTTTAGATTCACTAGCTGGTGAAGGTTTAGCAACAGCCTTTATTTTAGAAGCTCAAGGGATGAATGTCCCTGTAAATGTTCAGGTGTCAACTCAAACACATTTAAAAAAATTGCCAAGAGATTATGATGTTTATATTATACATTATTCAGATACAGATATGGAAAGTATAAGAGAAATTAGAGAAAAACAACCATGGAGTTATATTGTAGGTGTATTTGGAGGAAGTGATATTCTATCAGAAAATGAAAGGAAATTATTTGATAAACACTGTGTATATTTTAATGAAGAAAATACAAAACAAGTATTACAAAGAAAGACTTATTAATCTATAAAAATAGTTTTTAAGTTTATTTCAACTTTAAAGTTTCTAAAAGTCTTGGAACATTTGTTTCAATTCTGCTGAGTTTGTAAAGAGAAGATGCTAAATCAAGTGACTTTGAGACTTCGCCATGAACAATCATGACTCTTTTTGGTTTTGGACTTACATTTCTGAAAAAAGATATTAATTCATTTCTTCCTGCATGCGAAGTCATTCCTTTTGCAGTGTGAATTTCCATATTTATTTTTACTATTTCCTCTTTTCCATCAACAACCATTTTTGTATCCTTTAAACCATCCTGAACTTGTCTTCCTAAAGTTCCTGCACCTTGATAACAGACAAAAATTAATGAATTTTTTTCATTTGATGAAAATTCCCTTAAATATTCCACAGATGCTCCGCCAACAAGCATTCCACTTGTTGCAAGAACAACACAAGGACCTCCTTCAATAACTTTTTTTCTTTCTTCTGGAGAGCCAACCCTCAAAAAAATATCTGAAGTAAAAGGATTCTTATCCTGAAATGTCAATAACTTAAGTTTATTGTTTAAAAAATCAGGATAAGCAGTATGAATTGAATTAATATCCCAAATCATCCCGTCAATGTAAACTGGAATTTTTTTCATTTTTCCTGTTTTTATTGCATCTTCAATAATCAGCATTGTTTCCTGGGCACGTCCAAGTCCAAGCTCTGGAATTAAAACTTTTCCACCTCTTTCAATTGTTTTATTTATTAATTTTATTACATTTTCTTCTACTTCTATTCTCGGAGGCAAAATATCTTCTCTTGATCCATAAGTTGATTCTGTAATTACTGATTCTAATCTAGGAAAATTTGTTACTGCAGGCTCTAAAAGTCGTGTTCTTGAATATTTATAATCCCCTGTATAAAGTAAATTATGTGATCCATTCCCAATATTAATGTGAATCATTGCACTTCCAAGAACATGTCCTGCATTGTAAAGCGTAATCCTTATGTCAGGAGTAACATCTGTAACTTCATTGTAATTCAAACAAATACTATGTTTTACCATTTCTTTTATATCAGATGAACTGAATAAAGGCTGTGATGCTTGTTTATATGCAACACCAATAAAATCCAAAGCAAGTAAGGAAGAAATATCTCTTGTTGGAGATGTCATATATACAGGACCTTTGTAACCCATTTTATACAAATAAGGAACTAATCCAGAATGGTCAATATGAGCATGGGTTATGATTACTGCATCTAATTGACCTACATCAAACTCAGGAATATTAAAATAAGGAAATCTATCTTCTCCTTGGGAAGAAACATCAATTCCACAATCAAGAAGAATTTTTGAATTTGGTGTCTGCAAAAGAAAACAACTTCTACCAACTTGTCTTGCAGCTCCTAAAAATGTTAATCTTACCCACTCATTTGTCTTTTCAGGATTCCAATCTGTGTAAATTTTCTTTCCAATTGAATTTAAAAATCTTCGTCTGTAATTATTATTTGCATAAAGAACTTCTCTGATATTTTCAACAATCTGACTTTTTATTGCAGGAGATCTCTGAACTTGAGGTGTCCATAAAGTTGTTTTTTTAATTTCATTAAGAATAAAACCCTGCTTTCCTATTACCATTCCTGGTTTTTTTGCTTCAATTATTACAATACTTCTATGATTATCAAATATTACTCCTGTTATTTCTGCTTCTTTTGGAACTATTTCTTTTATTTTTGCTTCGGTTTTTTCTGTATCTAATAAAATCCTTGAATTTGCTCTAAGTTCAATTCTTTTTTTTATTTCATTTACAATTTCTTTTATTTTTCCTTCTCCTTCTTTGAAAAATTTCTCATTATCTGTATAAAGAACTATATTAGCCCCTTCAAATCCTGCTTCTGTTATTTTACCTTCAAGTTTACTTGTTATATTTTTTAAAATATCCATTTTATTTAGAACTCTTTTTTAAATTTATTAATATTAAAGTTAATTTAATTGCTAACAAAAATTATTTATCTTTATATTCTGGGTTAATTTCTTGTTCAACAACTTTCTTTATTCCGTCTTTTGTTATAGTAAAAACATCAATTCCATATCCACTTCCAACATCTCTTTGTGTTGCTGATTTTAATGCTTCTTTTGCTAATTCAATTCCTTCATTAATTTTTATGTCTTTATCGTATTGTCTTTCTAATAATCCTAGAACATAAGGCATACCACTACCAAAGTTAGCATCATATTCATCTACTTTTACAACACTTCCTGCTGGTTCAATACTATATAATTCTGTAGAACCATCCTCATTAAATCCCCCAATTAAACTTCCAACCATACTTGGCACCATTGAAGGTTGTCTTATTTGTGAATATACAATTGCTGCTAAAAGATTTGCTGCTTGTTTAATAGTTGGTCTTGATCTTGATTTTAATTCTTTAAGTTTTAACTCTGCTGCTAATATCTTAGAAGTTCTCTGTATATCTGAAACCATTCCAGTTCCTGAAAATGTTAAATAATCATTTATTTTAATTGTTTTTTGAGACTTTTTACTCATAACAATTGTTCCAGCTGTTGATTGCCTATCAGAAGCTACTATAACCCCATCTTTACAAACAATTCCAAGAATTGTTGTTCCTGTTTTCAAAATTGAATTTTTTAATTCAGCATCCATTTTTATTTTAAGTTAATAATTAATCAGAATCAATTCATATCAATTAAGATTAAAGGGTATTTGCGTTTTATAAAACTTTTGGTCTAAATTTGTCATTTTTTATTTTCCTATTCAACAACTGAAATCCCATTTTCTTTTTTAAATTTTATAACATTTTCGACAAAGCCTTCTATTTTTTGTTCATGGCTTACAATTATTAGTTGATTCACATTTAATTGAAGCAAAACATCTATCATTTTGTCAAGTTGCTGTTCTGAGAAACCATCTGTCGGCTCGTCCAAAACAACAATATCTTTTGTTTTTATATTGCTCAATAAAGAATTAATTACTTGATTTAAAGCAAGTCTGTAGGCAAGTGCAACAGCTGTCCTTTCCCCACCTGAAAGATAAGAATAATTAATTTCATAATCTTGTTGCTTGAGTATTGGGGTAAAATCTTCGCTAATTGTAACATCAAAAGAATCAGAAACAAGCATTGAAAACCATTCTACAAATAATTTTGAAAATTCTGACTTAAGCTTAAGCATAATATTTTTTTCAATAAATGAAATTAATGTCATAAATTTCTGGGAAAGCCAATTTTCAAGCTCTATTAAATAAAAAAGCTGTTTTTTTACTTCTTCTATTTTTTTTATTTTTTCTTTTAACTCTTCAATTTGTCTAGAAAAAACTTGAATTTCTTTTTTTAATTCAATAACTTTTATCTCTACAAGTTTTTCTTGTTTCAAAGATTCTTCTAAAGATTTTTGCATTTCTTCAAAAATTTCATCAAATTTACTTAATTCCATAAGAGAATTATTCAAAGTTTCAATTAATAAATTCAAAGTTTCAATTTCTTTTGTTAAAGATAAATTTGAATCTTCAATTACTTGTTTTTGTGTCTGTTTTTCTTTAACCCCTTGAAATTTAATTTTTAAAATATTTAATTCTTGTATTCTTTTTTCAATTAAATAAATTTCATTTTCAAATTTTTTTAGATTTTCCAAAGAATTTTGTTTTTCTAAATTCAAAGATTCAATTTTTTTTAGATTTTCAGAAGTTTCTGATTCAATTTTAATAAAAATATTATTTTTATAAGAAGAATCGACTTCCTGAAGACAAGTTGGGCAAGTTTCAATATGATTTATTCTATTTTTTATACTTTCATTCTCATTATTTTTTATATTTAGAGAATTTATTTTTGCAGAAATCTCAAAAACATTTTCATTAATTTTTTCTTTTTCTTTTTTCTTTAAAACAAGTTCATTTTCAAATTTTAAAACTTCTGATTCATCAAATTTTAAATCATGCAATTCTTTTATTTGAATCTCTAACAATTCAATTGCCTTTGAATTACTTGAAATAAATTCCTTTTTGTTTGAAATTATTATTTTTGTTTTTTCAATTTCCTGCTGAATTTTTGTTTTTTCTTCGATTTTCCCAGAAATTTTTTCTTTTTCTTCTTGAATTTTTTTTCTTTCTTCTATTCTAATAAAAAATTCTTTTTCAAGAGAATCTAAATTATAATTTTTTTCTTTGAGCTCATTTTCTTTTGCTAAAAGATTTATTTTATCTTCATCAAGATTTAAAATAACTCCTTCCTTTACTCTTTTTTCTTCTCTAATCTTTGATGTTA
>CEPZ01030634.1_pt1 | contig 10175 bp, 13 predicted proteins | sample 530461 | NCBI WGS metagenome assembly CEPZ01 (sample SAMEA2620106, study PRJEB7988) | marine metagenome | isolation source: saline water (ENVO:00002010), including | reverse complement strand
TCAAGGAATGCAAGGTCGGTGGATTCTAATTCTGCTCTCCTTCCCGAAATAAATTCAGCCGCACCTTTTACAACAGGGGCTACATCACGAATTATTTCAAATGCGTTAGTGGCTGATTCAACCTTTGGTGAAGCCGTAATTGTTTCTCCGACACCATATTTATCAAGTAAGGATAAAAGAGGAACAAGCATCTTTTCCGCCATTTCGGGGTCAAGATTCAATTTGCGAGCAAATTCACCAATGTCTTCTCCACCTGTGAGCAATTCCACAATGTTTTTACCCTTCTTCGGTTTTTCGTCTTTCTTTTCTTCTTTGGGAACAATCCGTTCCTTTTGAATCAAATCGGAATAATCGGAACGAGCATCGGGGCGAAAATGGTCTTCAAAAGACCGTGTGCGGTAGCCGCCTTCGGAATCTTCATCCATACTTCTCACTTATTGTCCCTTGTATCTAATCGTTCTCTTAATTCATCAATCCATTTGTGGTGAAAATCACTATCTTTTTTATCAATTTCAAAGTCTTGAAGTCCTTCCACACCGGCTTCCACTAATTGTGCATATCTCATAACTGTCATTCGGTGGGCAGTTGTATTTGCGCTACCGGCTGATTTTACGAAATCACAAAAATGGGTAGTAAGTCTGCGTAAATCTCGCTCTCTTTTCTTTGGTGAAGCAGAAAGAATATCAAAAAGAAAACGATGAGTCAGTAATTTTTCCATGTCGCCGTGTGAATACTTGTCTATGGCTTTGAATAAACTCTTGTAAGACTTCTCTAATCGTTTTGTCGGAGGTATTTCCATTCTTTTGAGCAACGAATTAAATTGATTGTAAGCGAGGGCATCTCTCGTAGTGGATAGAAGGGTGCGATATGAAGCGAGTAAATTACTATCTATTTCCATCATCAATCACTTCAATACTTTGGGCCATTATTTCCATTGAAGTTAGATAGGAAAGACGCATCCAAATTCAAACGATTATCAAACTTTCTCACCGCTTCTTCGGCTTTCTTTTCATTTTCTCTCTTTTTACTTTCACTTTTCAAAGTCTTTTCGGTTTCTGCGAGAGAAGTTTCAAGTGCGCCAAAGCGTTCATCCATTTCATCTATTTTCTTTCGGTAATGAGTCGCAGTAGCGGCGACTCCGGCAATACCACCGACTACAAGACCTGCGGCAAAACCTGTTCCTCCCGATAACAACCCCCCTTTGGTATCTTCACTTTCTTTAGTCGCTACTACTTCGGAATATCCTTCGGAAGACATTCCTCGCTTCTTGACTTCTTTCAAAAGTGATTTAATGTCTTTGGTAAATGTTTCAAATTCTTCTGCACCCGAAACTTGCTTGTTGGCTACCTGTTCAAAGACACCCCATAACTCTTCATCGGACAAATCGGAAGTTTCCATATTCTTTCTTACAGCGATACCTGCCTCGCCTCCAAATTCTTCTGCGGCAAATACCAACAATTCGGACATATTGGGACTATTTATCCAATTCTGCGCTTCCAAGGGTGGAGTTTCCACGATGTATTCGTTAATTTTTCTCATCCCACGAATGCCCTTTCCACGCTGAAAGAGAATGTATTTCCCTTCGCCATTACCTTCACAGGTTTGATGAAATAGGTTCATATCGGGACATTTATCCCATTCTGCGAGATTTGTCGTTCCCGACTTAGCCGCCCCTTTGCGATAGCAACGGATAAAGAACATAGATATTCATTGACGGTCTTGTTATCTAAAGCATCGGGCAATTTTCACGACCAAACAGACGATATGGCTTCATAAACAGTATCAAGATTGTCGGGATTCAAATTCTCAAGAGCCGTGATAGTATCAGCAATTTGAGCCATTTTTAGTTTGAGAACCTTTTCGGGAAGATTCCATGAATCTGCTTTCGTAGGCAAATCTTTATTGCGAGAATTTTTGAGGTATCTATCCCAACCGAGTAAATCAAGTCGCCACTTTTTCCCTGCTCTCCTTTCGTTAGATTGGGCGTGGCCGAACATAGGGCGGTTTCTAAGGATGCCTACGACTTCACGACTTGTATATCTGCGAGGATAATTAGACACAACATATTCCGAAATTTGAGTGGAATACCCGTAGCCATTGTGGTCAAGCATATAATCCACAATAATGAAGACCAATGTTTCCGTCATATCAAGAGGTCGGGAGGCCACTTTTCCCGCCTCATTCTTCTTCGCTTTCTGCATCATTTCCCGCCGCCAACTGTGCTTCTCTTTCAGCCGCAATTGCCGCCGCCCTCTCCCTGTGTTCTCTTTCGTGTTCCGTTTCTTCGGGTAGGCCGAGTGCTTCACGAACCATCAAATCCATTTGCTCTTGAAAACGGTCTTTTGCATCTTGCTTATCCATGCCTTCTTCCTTAATCCACTTCTTGATAGTAGCGACTCGGCTTTCTTCAAACTCAATTACTGCAAGCATTTGGAGAATTTCTTCCGAAGGGGCAGGTGCTTCTAATGGGGGATTCTCAAATAATTCTTCCACTTCAACGGAAAGTGCTTCGGGACTTAATGTGGGTGCGGGAACAAATTCTTCAAGGTCGTCATCAGCATAAGTGTGCTGTCCACCGACTTTTCCAATATATGCTTCCGCATCTGCTCTCGTCACATAAATTCCAAGACGAGGCCAATATCTCATGTTGCTCATTTCCGTCATAATAGAACTATGGTGGAAACTTGTATCTAAATCTTAGGGACAGAATAGACTTTTTTATTCTCCATCATGGCTTTTACTACCTTCATTCCATCAAGTGTTTCGCCCTCGCCTTCAATCATCCAAACGGTATTTTCTTGAAGGGCTTGAAATTCAAGAATTTTCGCAAACTCTTTCTGTTCTAATTCACTCAACATATTTTATCCACTCTCCCGCTTGTTTCCCATCTTTCCATTCCCATAATTGAGAAGTAGGAAGTCCTTTTTCAACACGAACAATATCACCTTTCAAACGCCATTCATCTTCTAAACCAAAATCAACCATCGTCTTTCGGTAATTGATAACCCACTCATCATCTTTCTCAATCGGTATCGGACTTGGTGAATCTTGGGGAGAGATGATGGCGTGTATTCCACAACTACTTGCAGAAATACGATAATAGACTTCGTTTGTAGGAAAATCGTGAGATAATTTGGCTAACCCTTCTTGAACAATAATGTCTTCAAGACCCCGATTATCCCAATCAAAGGTTAGACGCATCATTCTTCTTCTTTCTCCGACTCACTATTTGAATAATGACTTATCAACAATTCTTGGATTGAGCCATTCCATCGCCAAAGAACCCATCGGACAAAGTAAATTATAGCCGTTGATTCAATAAAGAACAAAATCGTAAGGATAGAAAGCCATGTAATCCAAAAATCCATAATTAAACCATCCCCTTAGAACCCCAAACAAGGGTTGATAATTTGGTTAAAGCAGGTATTCCCATAGGCTCAAACGGAACGAGGGTAATTCCCACTAACCTAACTTGATTCTCCGCCGCCAATTCACGATATTTTACCAAATATGGCTGTTGGATAGTAAATCTGCGATGAGTCATGGCGGCGGCAGGGTTCTCATCCCCTGTGGCCCATACTTCTTCGCCAAAATCGGGAACGATATTATTTACGAGAAGGTGTTTAACGGGTAATTCAATCGTATTCAAGAATTTCAAGGTGCGAGCGCATTCTTGATAACCTGCTTCCGAAGGGATAGAAACAAGGTTTATGGAACAATCATCTTGACGGAGTAATTTCTTGAAAATTTCTATTCTTTCGCAAATATCTTCTAATTCCTTCACTATTTGTGCGGTTTCGGATTTCTTGCGGAAAATAAATCCTTTGATGTTTTCTATTTTTGCCTTCATTCGGAGAATTCGGAGAATAAAAGCACGGATAGAGTCGGGCGCAGTTAGCATTTTGAGAGTATGACCTGTGGGTGCAGTATCAAAGACCACTACATCATAAGTTGTATCGGTGAGCAGGTGATAAATCATTTCCATACCGAAATACTCTTCCATGCCCGGAAATCCGGCCATATCGCCCAAGATTTCGGGGTCAAATCCGGGAATGTTTGCAGTTAATTTCATCATCCCTTCATTCATCCGTTCAAGGAAGTCTTTGGCTTGTTTTTCTGCATTGATATTCATAGCCCAAAGGTTTTTATCAATTTCGGTGGGAGAAAACCCTACCTTTTGTCCGATAACATCGTCTGTGGAGTGTGCGGGGTCGGAAGATACAAGAATAGTCTTATTTCCTTGTTTAGCATGATGTATAGCCGTAGTAGCCGACATAGTGGACTTTCCTACACCACCTTTCCCTGTGAACAGGATGAGCATAGGATAGAATAGGGGTATTCCCTATCTAATTCTTCCGTTGAGGGGGAAACGACCATTTATTATCATATTCTCTCTTTCGTTGCTTTTTTATTTGTTTTCTTCTCCACCATGTCCGAATCCTTTGGACACCAAACCGCATGACCACCAAAATAAATAACCACCACATACATTCGGCAAAAATGATATAGGGAAGATACTCACCATTGGATTCGGCAAGACAATTCCATGAATCTTCAAATGTCTTTTCTGCACACAATTCCATAATCATTCCCACGCCGAAATCCATTCCTTATCGTAAGGGTGTTCTTCATTCATTACTTCATAGCCTGTGATGACTACTTTTACAGGTTCTATGGGTTCTCCGACAAGGTTATGTAGGGCGGAACAGGACGCAGTAAATTTGAGGGGATAATCGCCTCTTGGTTCCATTTCAGTAATTTGCATGATAAAACCGTGTCGCCCAATTGGGCCATCATAGACGGTTTCTGCCCCAAAATGAACGGCGATAGAACAAAAATGAGAAAGCGGGCTTTTACTTGCATTCACTTCAATATCCTTGAGAATAAAATCGGGATGAAGTGTTATCTCCATTGGTGTGCAAATGTTATCTAAGCACATCGGGAGTTCGTATTCGGTTTTTATTTCACACCGCATTTATACTACTATGTGTGTCCCAATTATCTAAAATAATCCCTAAAATGCTCACTAAATTGCATAAATATGGAAATATGTTTCCATCTTCGCTATATGATGGGCCGGATGCTCTTATTCATTAAGTCAAGAAAGCGAAAGCCGCTACTGCCGCAATCCCACCATAAAGAAGCCAATTTGTTCCACCTTTGGTTATTGGGGCGGCAAATGTCTTATTTTCTGCCGTATATGCGACTACTACGCCTCCACCTGTGCTTGGTTGCACGGCATTAGGTGATTGGGGGCCGACAGGAACACGAACAAGAGTTTCGGAAGGTAGTCCCGAAGTGTATTTCGGATTCGCCGTCATTGTCCCATCGGGATTATTGGTTAATACCCACCCATCTTCCCAAGCGGCAAGTGTTTGCGTTGTTCCCGAATCCATAGATTCCCACATTTCACCACTTGTAAGGAATGATGGGGCAAGACCCGAATAATTGATTGTGAAATTAGAACCCAAGTCCTTCCAAAAACCACTTCTATTTTCAAAATCTTCAAACATATTTACACCCTTTTACCTATCAAATATGCGCCTGTGGCGGCAACCAAAACAAGTCCAACCATAACGGGAATGAACATTGGATTCAAGGTATCATCTGTTTCATCGGATGGATTAGCGAATATGTATTGTGTTGTCGTTTCAGTAGCAGGGAGAACATTGACTATCTTTCGCTTGCGAGGGTGTGGGCCGCCATGAGCATCAAATGTCCTTAGAATAGGGTTTAATGCGAAATCAAAGGTATTATGACCAAGCATAAATAGTCTTTGGTTCATCCTACTATCTAATATCAGTCTTCAAACACTTCATCGTAATAATTCTTAGAAAATGGTGCATATCCGCCTTTTCTTTGTTTCTCAATAGCCTGTTCTTCGGGTGTAGGTGGGCGAGATTGTGGGAGATATTCTTTCATAAATTCTTTCACTTCTTTGTCTTCAAAATCTGTATTGAGATTTTCCAACATATCAAGACCATAAGCCGATACCTGTTTCTTTCTTTTTCTAACTCTTCCTTGACGCTCGGCCTCTTGCATCATTTGTTTGAATTCATCTTGTTGCTCTCGCATCCACATTTCAATTTCTTCTTGTTTGATATTCAAATCGCCGGAATGAATAATCTTTCTCTTGAACCATTCAACAGCCTCAATTGATACTTTCATGCCCCGTTCACGAAGTTTTGTCGCAATTACGGCATCTGCACCGTCAAATAGGATATAATCAACCCACACTCTTGCGGTTCGGCCTGTCGTGCCTGTAATCCGATAAAAATAGGATAAAGCATTCAAGTAGTAATCATAACTCACAGTCACCGCATCGCACTCATCAGTAGTGGCTGTGGATGCACCAAGAACGGGTTTGATTCCAAAACGACAATTTGCATCATCATCCCAAATACCAAAACAGACGAAACCATCAAGGGCGTTTGTCATCAAATTAGGAATGTAAAATCCCGCATCAGCCGTAGTGGATAAAGGGAAATTATTGAGAGCAAAATTCGGTGTTTGGTCTAAAAACCCGACATTGTTTGCATCTGTGGAAAAATCTGCCGATACTGAAATAATACCTGCACCTGTTGAATCGGAAGAAATGAATAACCATTGGTCACGGTCATTATCCCACCCTGCATTGACAATTTTTCGGGTTGTGGATGTGGGGGCGACTAAATGATTTGCATTCAAATTAGCCCCTTCTGCAAGCACAATGCCTGTGACTGTTTCGGGATTTCCTGTGGCCGTTGCTGTCCCTGCTCCCGAATCAAACATGATAGCGATTGGCCCCGTTCCCGTTTTCAATCCTACAAACCCATAGCCATTTCGGGAAGGTGTTCCCTCCACCACACCTGCACCTGTCGCTTCGGGGTCATCTGTTAAACCATACCGTTGATAATTAGAAACATATCCGATATACTCTCCCGAATCATCGTCTAAAATGGATTCATCCGTAGGAATAAATGTGCCTGTGGCGGCATTAAACTCTCCATATTTGGCTAAATCTTCTTCAGCGATAGTGAATGTTCGCTCTTGAATGGCCTTGTTATACCACTTATTCGGTAATTCTATGGAAGTCGCAGTAGTAAATGCACCCCCTTCCGTTGCATACGGGAGTATCTCGCAAGTAGGAGCAATAGGGGAACTTTGAGTAAAATAAATTTCGCCATAATCTGTCCCTCCATGTGATACATCATTGACCGCAATATAGGTTAGTGGTTGTGTAGTGCCGAATGTAGTTATTTCGTAAGGGAATGATACCAAACAGGCTACTGCACCGGAAAAAGTGTATGTAGGGATAGCCCCTTCCCGAAACCATGAAGGATTTCCACCAACAGCCGTGCTTAATGAGGTGACTAAAGCAGGGGAGGCTACAAGATATGGAGGAAGATAATCAAAGGGGCTGATACCATCTTCCATTAGAGTCCATGCGGAGGGATATTCAAATGCACCTCCTATCAATACCGGCCCTGTATCGTCAATAGAGCCATCATTATTGGTGTCTGCGGCAGTATCTCCAACCATGAAAAAAGTTGAACCTACATTTTTCGTAGCAGAAAAGGGTTGTTGAGAGGAACAGGAAACATCCAAAAACCGGCGAGGAAATTGATTCCATGCAATTAGTGTTCTATCTGTGGGGAATGTTGCGCCTCCGCCGGGATTTGAACCATCGGGTAATTGCCCATCTAACCAAAAAGCATAATTGTATGGTGTAGCCGTGACTTCTTCATTCCCTGCTAAGGCTCCATCTAAATCTCTAAGGTGTCCAAAACGACCTATGATGTTTGTATTATCTGCATGACCCGCTTGCGATGCCTTCCAAGTCACTTGTATTATATTACTCGGTAAAAAAGTGTATGTAACATATCTTGAGCCGTAAGGATTTATATTGTCGTTATTGTCGTATTGAAGTAGCACTCCCAAATACAAATTCCCGACATAATCACTTCCTGTTGGAACGCCCTCCACCGTTGCATCTATTCTTTGAAACCCACAAGTTATGATGCGAATTGATTGGTCTTCTTGCCGCACTACCACATCCTCAACGGCTTTGTAAATATCAAGACTTTGTAATCCTACCGATGAATCGGCGGCTATGGCGACAGCATCTCCGACAGCACCCGGATTTACTTCAATAGGCATCCTCATCGGGAGAAATCCGAAATTTTGGTCTTCGGGGACTCCCGCTACACCGTCAAGGATATTGAAACCACCATTTCCATTGGTGGAATATCCTCTCATAGTCATAATGAATCCATCCCATGCGTAGCCATGCGACCCTGCACCGAATAAATCACGAATATATGCTTTGTAAGAACCCACATAAATGTAAATACCGTTAGCGAATATCCCATCCCTAATAATGTATTCTCCTGTGGGGTAAATTTGCTGACAAGAACCCGCCTCATTGAGAAATCTTGCCGCACCCGCCGACCCAAACATTTGAGGTGACGCATGGCCCGCTATAATAGCCCTACTCAAATGTTGAACATTGAGAAGGTTATCCACATCAAGACTGTATGCAAGACCCATAATAATCACTCAAATTGTGAATGTCATATCCCATGACAAAATCGGTGTTTCGGGAAATAATTCAACCGGCGTTATCATCGCATTTGCGATGTAGTAGGTAATATCCCAATCTGTTCCCGGCGGCACTTCAATGTCCCAATCGGAAGCAAATGCAGGGCCGAAACTCGTTGTGATGGGGAATGGGGCGGCTGAACCCGATAGACCCGCCCCCGGCCTCCCATCGGGGTCTGTGAAGAAGGTTGTGACACCAATGGCGAAATTGACATATCCGGCGGGAACCCAAGCGTTGCCTGTTCCCCAAATTCCGGGCGTTGAGCCGAAGTATTTGATAACGATATACTCGGTGGGTTTCGTGCGTAGGCGTGATTTGAGCGTAGCATTTCCAATGCCCGATACGAAAATAGATTGAGGCTCGTTCAATGCTTCTAAACGCTTCGGCGGCAACTGTCCTAAATCTTCAACAGTCCATTGGTAGCCTTGTCTGCGAACCGACATGATTATTTATTGTCGGTGTTGCTATCTAAACGATTTGCTCATCACGATTCCATTACATCGGGGATTCCGTCTGCATCGTCATCATCGTCTTCGTGGTCGGGAATGCCGTCATTGTCGTGGTCAAATTGTCCTGTGAGATTATTCCCATCGTGAGATTCAAAGTAGTCGGAAAGACCATCGTTATCATCGTCTGTATCGGTAGCATCCCAAATGCCGTCATTGTCGTGGTCGTAGCGGTATGAACCCCATGAACCACCAAATTCGTCCACATCAAGAATGTCGTCATTATCGTCATCGCTGTCCACCGAATCATTCAATCCGTCATTGTCGTGGTCACGGCTTGCATCACTACCATTTGCATACCAATCTTTGTAGTTATCAATGCCGTCATTGTCAATATCCAAATCAAACCTGTCGGGAATGCCGTCATTGTCATGGTCGTAAATGTTAGTGTTTGGGTCGCCATCATTGACCTCTTCTCGGTCAAGAATACCATCGCCATCGGCATCATCATCTTCGTGGTCGTCAATACCGTCATTGTCGTGGTCGGTAGGTGAATCGTCTTGACTGTCGGGAATACCGTCATTATCGTCATCGTTGTCCAAGTCATCGGGGATTCCATCGCCATCGTTGTCGTTATTGCCGTTCAAATCTTGATTATCCAATTGCTGTCCTTGCTGTTGGTCGCTTTGCTGTCCTTGTTGCCCCTGCTGACCGTTTTGGGTTTGACCTTGTTGCTGTTGGTTTTGACCATTTTGATTTTGTCCATTTTGGTCTTGCTGTTCTTGCTGACCTTGCTGACCGCCCTGTTCGCCACCTTGGTTTTGTTGGCCTTGTCCATTATCTTGTTGCTGACCTTGTTGCCCTTGTGAACCTTGTTGTCCTTGTTGTCCACTTTGTTGCCCGCTTTGCTGTCCTTGTGATGAGTCTTGCCCTTGCTGACCTTGTTGCCCTTGTTGCCCTTGTTGCCCTTGCTGACCTTGCTGACCTTGCTGACCCTGTGATTGACCTTGACCTTGCTGTTGCCCTTGACCTTGACCTTGACCTTGACCCTGCCCTTGACCTTGACCCGAACCCTGTCCCTGTCCCTGTCCTTGTCCTTGTCCCTGTCCTTGACCCTGCCCTTGTCCTTGTCCTTGTCCTTGTCCTTG
>CEPZ01032087.1_pt1 | contig 10185 bp, 13 predicted proteins | sample 530461 | NCBI WGS metagenome assembly CEPZ01 (sample SAMEA2620106, study PRJEB7988) | marine metagenome | isolation source: saline water (ENVO:00002010), including | reverse complement strand
TTGTTTTTATTTTCATTATAGAATTTATTTTTAGATTATTATTTTCTGTTTTTCAGTTTGTTAAATCTAAGGATGGAGATGAATTATAATTCAAAACCTAAAACTCTAATATCAGGAGACAATAAATAAACCTTGTCTTCTTTTGATCTTAATCCCCTATATATTTTTTGGGTTAATTCTCTTTTTGCCTTATCCATGTAAAAGCTCATAAAATGTTCAGGATTTGTTTTTTTAAGGATTTTCCAAAATAAGGAAGATATATTTGGATAAGGAAATCTTGAGATTATTATTGAATTGCAAGTTTCTCCAGGAAAGTCTATACCTCTGTTGCATCTAGTGGTGTAAAGTACAGGAAACTTTTTATCCTTGAACTCCTGAATTCTATTCCCCATTGGATCAGCATTTTGTTCCATTTTAATTTCGTTTTGAGTAGGCATAACTAAATTGTAAGATTCTTTTTCAAGTTCGGTGGGTAAATCTTGGAAGCTAGTTAAATGAACTAAAGTAGGTGGCTTAGCAGATTCTATTGTTTTGGAGAAAGTTTTAAGAAACCCCTCTCTTGAAATTTTTCCGGATTGAAAATTAGCATATTTGCAATCTAATTCATATCCGTTTTTTAATTTTATTAAATTTCCCTGAGTACTAATTTCTGCATCTATTATTTTAAAATTTTCTAAATTGTAGATATTTCTTAAAACATAATCTGAATGAATTGTTCCAGACATCATAACGATGATTTTGTTTTTCTCTGTCAATTCCTTAAATCTTTTTTTAAGATTGGTAGTTATTAGGCTTATATTTATATCATTCTCAATTTTTTCTGCTGAGAAATAGGTCTCATCTAAAAAATCGTAAAAAATTCTTGATATTTCATCTACCTGGAAAAGGTAATTTGATTCGTCAATCTCAGTTTCCCTTAGAAAATCATCATTTTGCAATAATGTTTTTATAAGGTCTTCGATAATTGTTCCGCTAACCTTAAATATCTCATTAGATCCTAAATATTTCCTTCTTATGGTGTTTGTTATGTCTGTTAATTCTAACAATATTTTTTTTGTTTCTTCTGATTCTGAAAATATAGTATTTAATGCAAAGGAGAGCCTATTCAAACTAATTCTCTCTTGATTTGCAAAACTATCTAAAAATTCGTCGCATTCATCAATTATCTCCAACTCAGTTTCAGGTTTACGATCCATCAAAGTTTCTAATTTATATTTTAAACTATTGAATATAATAACGTCTGCTTGATCATATGCATGATATTGTTCATAATATTTGCAGCCAGGTTTTCTTTGAAAGATGGTAAATCCGATATTATTCATCCCCCTGTATTTGAATTTTTTTGAATCTTGGAATTTTTTAATATCATATTCGTCTGGCAAAATTGGAGACCAGTAAGGGCACGTAGGAGCAATCGACATTCTTTTGACCTCATTTATCGAATTGAAATTGGAATTTTTTATAGAAGGATTTTGTTTTATATAATCTTTAATTACTGCAGAATTTTTATCTTTAATTTCAATTTTACAAGGCAAGAATTTATTGTCTGCAGAATTATCTTCTTCATTAATAGGTTTTATTCCTGCAAAAATATCTGAGATTTTTGTATCTTTTTCTCTTATGACCCTTTGGGAAGGTTTTTCTTCTAAAAATTTGCATGAAAAATTTTTTCTACCCAATATTGAAGAAATTTTTAATTTCTTATTATCTTTTAAGATATATTTTTTCTCTGCGTAATCTTTGATATATTGTTCTTGAAGAGATTTTATTGGAACCACTATAGATGTTTTTCCAAAATGTTTTGCTAAATTTAGGGCTATTGCAGACTTCCCCGTGCCACAAACTCCTTTGATGAAAATAATCTTATATCCCTCCTCTGTCGCACTTATAACCTCCTTCACGACATCTTCTTGTGATTTTCCATTAGAAAATTTTAAGGGAGCTAATAGTTGATCATTTTCATATAGGGACCAAGTCATAGGAACTCCTGCAGAGATTGTTTAGTAAATTCGGGGCATTTGCTTTTATATTCGCACCAATTACAAAGAATGGATTTTTTAGGAGGAAATTCAGAAGTTGCTTCTACTTTTTTAATTAGTTTTAATATTTCTTTTTTTAATTGCTGTAATTGTTCAATAGTTCTTATGGAGGTTAATTCTTGATTACTGTCTAAAAAATGCCAAACTAATTTTACATCTTTAACATCTTTGAAAGTCTCCCTTACTCCCAAAGAATAGAGTGCTAGTTGCCTATCTTTATCTAAATCTTGTTGTCTTTTTATAGCCCCAGTTTTATAATCATGAATTTCAAAAACATTAGTTTCTGGATGATGAACTAAACGATCTATATACCCCATCATTTGATATTCTCGATTTCCATCTAATGAGATATAGATTTTCTTTTCAGTTTCTATTGTATTGTCCTTAAAAGGGGAATGTTTTAAGAAATAATTTATTAAAAATTTTATTCCCTTGTTAAAATAAGTTTCTGAAGTTACGTTTTCTTTTACTATCTTCATATCTGATTTATATTCTTTGTTCCAGGCCTCTGCAAAATATTTTATTACATCGTCCAAGGTTAATTCTCTTTCAGGGTGTTTGTATATCCATTCTAGAGTGTCGTGAACCATGCTACCTAAGAAGGCCTCTATGGATTGATCAAAATCAGGCGGAATTCTCTTTATGTACCTATATTCATATTTTTGAGGGCATTGTTCAAATGTAGATAGCCTTGAATGCGAGTAGATTGTCATTTTTTCACCTTTGGTATTAGATTGATAATTAATTGCTAATAAAAAGATTTCTATGATTCTGGATCATACTTCCCCTCATTCCTATAATAAAACTCGTCCATTAATCTAATTAAGGATTCTGTTGGGATCATCCTTGATTTTCTGGGCCAATTTTTAGTTTTGTTAAATAAATGCATTCCTGCTAAACAATATCCAATGGTATCTGCTCTTCTTACTGCAACAACATTTTTGTCTGCATTTCTTTTAAATGTATGGGGGATGTCTTTTAATCCAGATTGATGAAGATTTCTTCTTAAATTATTATGGATATCTGTTGAAATTGTTGGGCCATCCATTTCATCAGCAATTAAATAGGTGTTTTTCGTATTTAAAAAAGGATATTTTAATAAAAATTGCAGGGTTATTTTTGTTATTGCTTCTGCTTTTAAAATTGGTAGGGGATTCTTGGTTGTTGCTTGTTTAGTAATTAATGTATAAAAAAAATCGGGGTGTTCATCTAAATATTCATTGCCTCTTTCTAAATTTCTTTCCAAATTCCCTCCATCTCCAAATGCCCATCCCTTTCCCTCATATCTAGCAGACCCATAATTTGCCCGGTTTGGATCTTCCATCATGTATCCAGTTACAATTGTTGAATTTTGATAGTAGGGATTGGAAGATTCTATACTCATTCCATTGTTGGTTTCATCTATTCCAATAATGAATTTCTTCCTAATCCTATTTATTTTTCTTGGAAACATGGAAATTTAAAATAAAGGTCTTTTAAAAATATTATTATAGACTATCTAGAGGGCTATCTATTTTTTTTAATTCTGCGGAAGAAACATGGGCATAGATTTGAGTGGTAGTAAGTGAGGAATGGCCTAGGAGGACCTGTATTTTTCTTATGTCAACCCCATTTTCTAAGAGATGTGTTGCAAAGGAATGTCTTAGAGTATGAGGGTGCACGGATTTTTCTATTCCTGCCTTTTTGGAAGTTAGTTGTACAATTTTTTGGATGTTTCTTGTTGTTAAAGGATTTGTTTTTGAAAATAAATAGGTGTAATCTTGATGTTTCATTAGGAATTTTTCTAGTTTTTTGGATAATCTTTTTGAAATTATAAACATTCTATCTTTCTTTCCTTTTCCCTCTCTTACCCATCCGATATTTTCATTGAAATCTAGATCTATTGGTTTAAGATTAACTATTTCTGAGACTCGGAGCCCGGAGGAGTACAAAAGTTGAAGGATTAGATTGCTTTTTGTTGTTTTTGTTGCCTTAACTAATTGTTGGATCTCATCTTTAGTCAGGACTAGGGGTATTTTCTTTTCGTTTTTTGGACGTTTAATTCCTGCAGTAGGATCTTTTTGTAATAAAGAGGTAAATGAAAATTTTATTGCTGCTAAGAATAAAATTGTTGAGCTTGATGATTGAATGTCCATTTTATTTGCTAAGAAATTTTTTATGTCTTGTTGTTCTATTTCAGAGGGTTGTTTTTTTGAATAATTGAATAGTTTCTTGTTGGAGTCTAGATAGTTTCTTAGGGTGTAAGGGGATAATTTTGCTATTTTTATCTCTGTTTCTAAATTTTGTAGAAATTCTTGTTGATTCATATTCTTAATTGTGCGAACTTCTTTATAAAAGTTTATAATGTTACTGGCCAGAGTATAGTAAACATTGTTTTGTAATTATAATCTCATAAGATATGCTGACTACTCTAAAATGAAAGTCTAATAAACAAAAGGTTAAAAAGATTAAAGCTTTTCTGAAAGTATAAAAAGGTGATTTTCTATGCAGACTGAGGAATATTTAAAGGGGCAAATTAAAAAGAACCCTAGAGACCCCATGACCTATTATTACTTGGGCAAGGAGTTGATGGGCAAGCCTTTGAAGAGTATTGAATCGCTTACATTTATTGAAAAATTGTTTAAGCAATCTATTAATTTAGGGCCCCATTTATGGGCTCCAAAAATTATGTTGGGAGAGCTTTTGTATAAGATGGGGAGATTAAAAGAAGCTGAACCTTATTTTAAGGAAACGCTTAAGGCAGGATTAAGAGATTCTTCCTCAGTTAGAGAATATTTAACAAAATGTTTAAGTCAAAGTTCGCAGCCAGGAGGCAATCATCAAGTTTCAAAAAGGGATTCATTATATTTATTTGAAAATAATGTTAGAGAGTTTATTAGAAATTTATTGGAAGAGAGTTATGGGTCTAATTGGTGGAGGAAGGGAGTTCCACAAAAAGTTAGGGCAAAGTGTGCTTCAAGAAGAGAAGAGGGATTAGAAGAGGAGAGAGAGGTTGATCTTTTATTATTTGCAGATTTTTATGATTATAGATTAATCATAGAGGGCAATAAGACAATATTTTCAAGTTTTATAGATACAAAGGATTGGTGTAGTAAGTTGCAGGAGATGGAACCAATTAGAAATGCTATAGCCCACAATAGGCCTTTAACAAATGCGCCAATCAGGGTTAGAGATTATCATTTTAGTTTTCAGAAGGTTATTGATAAGGTTAAGGGGAAGGTTTGATGAGAATATTATTGGTGGTACTTATAATCTTGTTTTTGGGTTCTAGTTATTTGTTGGTAGATAATTTGGATAGTGTGGGAAGTGTTATTGAAATTGATAAAAATGAAGAGGCTTTTGTTTCAAAGGTTATTGATGGTGATACTATTGTTGCGAATGGAGAGCATATTAGATTATTAGGAATTGATGCTGATGAAAGAGGATATGATTGTTATGAGGAAGCTAAAGAACAAATGGAAAAATGGGTTTTGGATAAAGAGGTTGTTTTAGAAAAAGATAAAACTGATAAAGATCAATATGGAAGATTGTTGAGGTATGTAATTTTAGGTGGAGAGAATGTGAATATTAAATTGGTAGAAGAGGGATTGGCTGTTGCGAGATTTTATAGAGATCGTGAGTATGAGGGTGAGATTTTGTTTGCTGAAAAGGTTGCTAGAACAGCTAAAATAGGGTGTAAATGGGCTTAAATTAAGGGTTAGTATATAAATGGAGGATTACTATTATATAATGAATACATATATTAATTAATTGCTTTGGGGGTTGATTTTTATGGAAAAGAAAATAGACTGGACCGTTTTTTTATTTATATTAGGATATCACGTACTATTGATTGTATTTTTGCAAATTTATATTTTTAGTAAAGGGTTGCCATCAAAGGAAATTTTGTATTCTTTCTTAATTTTATTTATTGCAACAGGAATAAGTATAACTGCAGGATATCATAGATTCTATTCCCATAAATCTTATAGGGCAAATAAGCTTCTTGAATCGATATTATTATTTTTTGGCACATTAGCGTTGCAAGGGAGCGTGATCTCTTGGGCTCATGGCCATAGGTTGCATCACAGTCATGTAGATACTGAGAAAGATCCCTATTGTATTAAAAAAGGATTTTTATTTGCGCATGTGGTTTGGTTATTTTATCTGCCCGAACCAATTAAGAAAGAGGTTGTTTCTGATTTATATCAAAAAAAATATTTGAGATTTCAGCATAAATATTATAATTTACTTGCAGTTTCATTAAATGTTTTTCTTGCTTTATCTTTAGGTTTTTTGTTTGGAGATGTTTTTGGAGGATTTGTATTCTTGCTTCTTTTTAGAATTTTTGCCACACACCATACTACCTGGTTTATTAATTCGCTGGCACATACTTGGGGAAAACAGAGTTTTTCTAAAGAATTATCTGCAGTAGATAATTATATTATCGCATTATTAACTTTTGGAGAGGGTTATCATAATTTTCACCATACATTTCCTACAGATTATAGGAATGGTATTAAGTGGTATCATTTTGATCCTACCAAATGGTTGATCTGGATATCCTCAAAAATTGGTTTAGTAAAGGGATATTCTAAAGTTAATAATAAAATAATTTATGAAAGAATAAAATCTGAGGAGAAATTACATGTTCTCCATTAAATGAGAAACTAAATAACCTACAAATACACCCACAGTTAGGCCATAGAAACTTGTTTGGGCTGCAGTAATTACTGCTCCAATTAGTAATGCTATTACAATAATTCCTTTCCAAAATTTTCTTTTATTAAATTTCTTGGAAGTTTTTTTCCTCTTTTTCATTTATTAAATAAGCATTATTAGAATTTAAATGTTTCCCTTAAATTTGGCAGAGATAGATTATTAAATAGGCAACCATAATTAAGGTTATGAAAATTCCTAAATCTCTATTGATTATCTTATTAATTCTTATTGGAGGGATTGTTTTTTATTTATCTATAGATAATAATCAAAATGATTATAAGCTTAGTCTCACTGAGTTAAATGAGATGATAAAAGGTGGAAAATATAAGAGGGCAACTTTTTCAGGCGGTTGTTTTTGGTGTAGTGAGTATGATTTTGAGAAGAGAGAAGGAGTTATAGAAGTTATAAGTGGATTTGCAGGAGGTAGTGAAAAGAATCCCAGTTATAAGGATGTTGCCTCAGGCAAAACAAGTCATAGAGAGGGGGTTCAAGTAATTTATGATCCTAAAAAATTAGATTATAATATTTTATTAGATTTATTTTGGAGGCACATAGATCCTACGGATGAGGGCGGTCAGTTTGTAGATAGAGGTTTTCAATATACTTCTGCTATTTATTATGAAGGTGATGAGCAAAAGAAATTAGCCGAAGAGAGTAAAAAAAGATTAGATGCTAGTGGAAGATATGATAGTAAGATTGTTACACCAATTTTAAAGTTTACAACATTCTATCCTGCTGAAGAATATCATCAAGATTATGGTAAAAAGAATCCCATAAAATATAAGTTTTATCGACGAGGATCTGGAAGAGATCAATATATAAACAGTGTTTGGGGAGATGAAAAAGATGTTCAAACAGTGTCTAAACAGTTTGTAAAACCTAGTAAAGATCAATTGAAGAAAAAGTTGACAGATATCCAATATAGGGTCACTCAGGAAGATGGAACTGAAAGGGCATTTGAGAATGAATATTGGGATAATAAAGAGGAGGGAATTTATGTTGATTTAATTAGTGGAGAGCCGTTGTATAGTTCTACTGACAAATATAAATCTGGGACAGGATGGCCTAGCTTTACTAAACCATTAGTTAAGGAAAATATTGTTGAGAAAGAAGACAGAGGTTTTTTGTTTAAAAGAATTGAGATAAGAAGTAAGAAAGCAGATAGCCATTTAGGGCATGTGTTTAAGGATGGTCCTAAGGATAAGGGTGGTTTGAGATATTGTATGAATAGTGCTGCTATGAGGTTTGTGCCTAAGGCTGATTTGGAAAAAGAAGGGTATGGTGAGTTTTTGGAAGAGTTTGAGTGATTAATAATCTCCATCCAATTCTTTCAAGAAATCTAACCTATCTAATGCCATTTCTTCTGCATGATTTCTGGCTGCAGCATCATTTCTTGCTTGTTCCCATAATTTTTCTCTTGTTAATTCTCCTGAATTAAGTTTATCTGTTAGCGTTATTGCCTCTTCTTTTGTTGAACATGAGGATAGATATATAGCTCTGGACTCTCCACTTTCATATGTTCCTGATTCGTATACACCAAAATCATCATCTCCATCATTAAGATAGAAAAATTTTCCAGTGGATTTTGATTTTACAACTTCAGATATTGGTTTTCTCATTTGATTATAAATGAGGGTTAGTTAAAATAGATTATTGTGATTAGTTTGTTGGATTGTTTAATTAGGTACTACTTTTAGTTGTATTTATGATTTTTAGGTATTACATCCTATATGCAGAAAGTTTTAGTTTTTGATAGAAAGTTGTTGCAATGGAAAAATTTATAAAGGCTATGTATAATAAATAATTAATGGAACTTGAAAAGTTTATTGAAATGTATAATGAAAAAAGCCCTATGGGGTTTAGTGACTCTAGTGAAGACCTAACTAGACTTCATGAATATTTAACCAATACTGACTTATTGGATACGTATTCTGAAAATCAATTAGTTGGAATTTTTGCGGCCTATGAAGTCGCAAGAACCAGTAATAAAATGGCTCTAAGAAAGTTCTTATAATGTACCTTGTGCGAAGTTTTCACGTGTAAAAGGGTAAAATGGTGAAAAAAGGCATATTTTGTGTGTAAATTGATGATTTATTTGAATAATTTTAGTTGTTGGGTAGATTCCTCAATTATGTGTTTTAGATCGGTATGATCCTCTAAGTCATATATCTCACTACCACTTTCCCTCTCGCCTCTAATCCAATTACCAAGATATTTAATAGTGGCATAATATGTAGCTCTTCTTGGATCAGGAGAAGGTCTTTCTGAAAGGGGAATTCGTTCCAAAGGTGAATTATTCTCTGTAACAAGAACGGATGGAGATTTATTGGGGTCATAAGTAAAATCCCAAGTACTTACTAGATGATTTTCAGTAAAATGTAATGAGGTAAATGTAGAATTGTCTTCCCTAGCATATAGCTTAATCCTATCAACCATGAATAAATTATAACAAATTATTATATAAATATTATTATAATTGGATCTCTATAAATTTACCAACTACAATCTATCAAAATAACATATTTAACCACTACATTTATACATGTTAAAAGTTGGGGTTTTTGCTAAAAGGTTTTAGCTTTTTAGGGGATAAAGGGCATAAATAAAATAAAAATGCTATTATTTATTGCAATTACAAGGGAACTTCTTCTTAATTAATAGTAAAACTGCAATTATTACTAAAGCCCATTGAGTCCATGCAGCTGTAAGCCATCCAGGAACTAATGCAATTAATAAGATTAATAATGGGAATAGCCAATAGCCACCTTTACACAGCCCACAGCAACTTTCACAAGTATCTCCCTTGCCTTTTTTTGTACTTTTTTTCATTCTAACCTCCTTTTGATCTTGATAATATAACTACTGGAATCAAATATAAAAACGTTTGGTTTGAATTTATTTGAATTTAAAATGGAGTTCTTTTTAATATTTATAAAGTTAAGACTAAGTCCACCAAAACCTAATATTAGTTAACTCCTATTACCACTAGGATAACCAATACTTGCTGAGATTTTTATCCAGCGCAAGCTAGGTTTTTGTTTGATTGCTGCTTTTTTAGAAAATGTGAATTTTGCAGCGATCTTTCGTGTAATTCTTATAAATTTTTCACTTCTTTTTCCAAAAGGAGTTAATTTGTAAGTTTTATAAATATAGGGGTTATTTGATTGTTTTAGTTTAAATTTTATTAAAAAACGTGTTAATACCCATTTTTAAGCTCTTTTTTGTTAATATTTTTATTAAAAATTGTTTAATTATGTGTGGTAATTCTTAAGCTATTTTTTGTTAATAATAAATTTTATAGAGAATATTTCTTAATTTAATGATTTTAAGCTATTTTTTGTTAATTTTTAGTAAAAAATGATTAAAAATAGCTAATTTTTAGTTGTTTAAATGGCTAAAATAGGTTTTTTAGAGGTGTTTTTTTATAAAAAATGATGTTTTTTTT
>CEPZ01059409.1_pt1 | contig 10188 bp, 10 predicted proteins | sample 530461 | NCBI WGS metagenome assembly CEPZ01 (sample SAMEA2620106, study PRJEB7988) | marine metagenome | isolation source: saline water (ENVO:00002010), including | reverse complement strand
AACAACATCCTCTTCTGTATAGGGCAATCCTGTGTCTGGATTTACTGATTCCGCAAGATACTTTTCCATTAAATCATTTTTACTTATAGTGAATTGGGCAGCAGAAAGATCAACTGTCTTTTTTATACCGCCAGTCGCTATCTTTGCTTCGGCATCAAGTCCCAGTTTCGTAGAGATAATATCAAATTCCTGTCTATTCCTGAAGTTAATATTATTTCGTGCATCATCTATTACCTTGCTTACTTCCTTTGCGGTCTTATCACGAAATTTTTGGGGGTCTTGAATATTAGTGGAATTTTGCAGGATTATTCCAGATATTTTTGATTCGGTTTTAAGTGATTGTTTTTCCAGTTCTGTCCTATCATTTACCTGCTGGACAGTATACCCCACCTCTTCAATTGCCTTTCCCAATACCCCTAACGCATTGGGAACAATTTTTTGGTGAGTAACATTCTGCCAACTAGGACTGGGAAGAACTGATCCGCCAGGTACTGCCTTTTCCCTTGTATCTATAGGTAATTTTATTCCCATCTCTTTATATTAACGCCCTCCCGGCAGTAGATAAAACCTGTCCCGCAGCCTCGTATGGTGCGGCCTTTCTGGTTCTATCAGCATAAGTCCTGAATGTTTGTGCTTCTTTCTGGTAACCCTCAATTTTTCCGTAACCAACCATATCTATGGCCCGTAAATCTTTCTGTAGGGTATAGAAATAATCACTTGTTACTACCAGGGGCGAACCCACATCAGAACGGAGACCCACGCCTGCATAATAATTTTCAACATCACTCTTGTCCTTTAAATACCGCCTTACCCTTCTATCCTTTTCATCCAAGCGGGCAAGTTCTTGTTGTACCGCCTGTCTATCGGAATACATTGCTTCCACATCAGCTTGACCTGCTGCACCATAAGCACCCGCCACACCAGACCCCGCAGTAAGAAGTGAACCCGCAAGCATTAAAGGCGTTGCGACTTTACTTACCTTGGCCAATGTAGTACCCATCTTACCAAAGAACCCCGATAAGGCGGAAGGTGGTTGCATTGGACCAACGAAAGCCGCACTCCCTGGTATATTTGAACCTGCAATCGGTGAACTAAAAGTTCCTGTATGTCCCGGCAATGACACTCCTTTAAACCCTGCACCCGCACCTGCACCCGCACCTGTTCCTGTACCTCCTCCTGGTAATCCTCCTATAGGTGTTGTACCCATTGCCCCTACCGCATAACCGCCAATCGCACCAACGCCTGCGCCTATAAGCGCACCTTCTGCTTCACCTGTGGCAACATATCCAACTCCTGCTCCTATTGCCGCCCCTATTGCTACTTCCATTATTTTACCCTCGCATATAAATAGTAATCTCTCTGTTTGTGGTCAAATTTTCGCATCAGTCCCTCTTTTTTAAATCCTAATCTTTCCACCCACCTGTGACTTACCGTATGGTCTACTATTATTGATGCCTCAACACGGTGCAGGTTAAACCTCTCGAAACTATCATTAACCACATCCCTTATAACCCTGTGGGCATATATCTTATATTTTACTATCAGGTCGGATGTAATCGCCCATGCAACACCAACGCCATCACGGACAACGCACACACCACCTATCACGCCAACCATACCATTATCATCTATTCCTGTGGCAGATGAACCGTTTTCAGTCTGTTTTCTGATTACATCACGCCAGTTATCCATTCCCTCAATACTGCCTATATCAAACCTGCGCATCCTAATCATGTCCAAATGCCTTGCTTCAAACGGAATAACCCTGGGAATCAGTTTTCTCCTATATCTATAGTGCCTGTAATACTGAGAATGGTATGCGGGAACGGCTGTGTCTGTTGCACCGTAATCTGCCCCGCCCTGTCATAACCTAAATTCTGCACGATATAATCATCTGTATACAGGGGCGGTTCAGCATCCATACTATCCTCCGGTGTCCTTGTCTCAATAACATCATCGTTAATAGTACCGCCCAATGTATTGAGCAGTCTCACCACTATTTCGGACCATCCCTTGAATCTACCCTGCGAAGAACCCGTTGATAATGCGGCTTCCGGTTTCACGGTTTTAAGTGTTGATGTATATGCCAGTCCTACTTCCACTTCCGTAGAAGATCGTTCCAGGGTAATACTTCCGCTTGAAACGGTCTTGTTCGGATGGGCAGCCCCATCAGCTACCACCGTGACTTCCTCGCCCTCTAGATGATCAAGCCCTGTGATTGTGGTAGTAGCCGTAGAGTCGTATATAACCGCACTATCAGTATTAAGCATATTCCATTGGTTAAACTCGGCTGTTGCACTACTCCACGCATCTTCATCAAAATATTCCACACACCTTTTAACCCCGCCATTTACAGTTCTATTTACAATAACCCATGTCTGGTCTTTATTTGATATTGGGATAGTGGCGACACTTTCAAATAATCCCGATGCCCCCGTGGTATGCCTGTGCCACCCTATAACATCCTGTTTCCTCTGGTATGTCATGCCAAGCAGTTGCCCGTCATTCCTGACACACCACACAATGGATTCAAGTTCCTGCTGGTAGGATATATCATCTATACCGCCTTCTGTTATATTATCAGAAAGCAGGGTTAAATCGGGTGCTTGAAAATTATCATCCTCAAACACAAAGACAAACTCACGCAATTTTCTTTTTGAACGCTGAACAAACAGCGTTACTTCCCCCACCCTTATGGGTTGAAGGGATGAACTTCCATGAGTAGTCTGCTCATTGATCTTTACATTTGTCGGGGATAAAGCGGCATCGCTTGTTGAACTGATAACAAGTTCACCACCGTATGTCCCTACTGATAATTGTGATTTTGGCGAAAGCCACCTTATTGGATTCATGCCTGTTAATGTAAAGTCAAGGCTGTCGGCAGCATTTGTACCCGTAGCGAAACTTTCAAAATCATCTATAACGCTTCCCCATAATGTCTGGGGTTGCGTGTCTGTTCTTGCATAAAAAAGCCTCTGTTCAAAAAACCCTACGGCAGCAGGGTATCCCCTTGTACTTGTCCATGAATCATCTTCAAGAGTCCATGTTCCACCGGGGGCAGCAGAGGTATCATCAAGGGAACGCAGAACTTCAATCTTAACAACCGTAGAAGATGTAAAGAATGTCACCTTGCCCATCCCGTTATTTACCTTCACATATTTATCCACATCTGTAGACCGCCATCCCGCACTTGCCAGGGTCAGTTCTATTGACGACCCAATCGGCCCTACGGCACTTGGGGTCAGGGTGTCATTGGGTGAGTTTTCAAGAAACCATGAACCGCTTGCTACTAGTGTTGTACTTGAAAAGGCCGAAGTTATATCTACTGTAATCTTATGTGCATTTACAATCGAAGCAATAAAGCCCCTGCCCGCACCTGATTTTATCGCCCTTCCCACATCAGCAGCAAGAAATATATCAGAATTGATAACAACACTTGCATTATCAAGTTCATGCAGGGCATTTGTAAGGTTATGGAATTGGACAAAATTATCTCCCGCATTGCCCGTAAAGGCCACCGTATGTATTCCCGCACTATAACTTGCATCGGTAAGCACATCCTGCGCCCCTGATGTAGTCCCTATTCTTAACCGTAAAGCACCTACCGTAACCTTAAATGATATGGTATGGGAAACTGCTGTCAGCGTAATGTTTTGTTCCGCTATACCCTCGTCAACTCCAGAACCGCCACCGCCACCACCTTCCGTGATCTCCATGTGGTTGGTGTCAAACGAGATAGCACCTGTTCCTACACTTCTATCTGTCCATCCCGTAATACCAGAAGTAAACTCTCCGTTTGTTATCTTTTCCGAACCACTCGCACCGATAAAAGTCCTTGCCGTGCCAACCGTTTCATCGCATGGTTTTAAAGCAGCGGTTAAATCGGTATCAGCTTCAAATGTAGGGGGAGGATCAAATGATATAACGGCAAAAGCCCATGAGATATCGGATGCACGACTTAGTTTTCTCGGAGCATAATCCTTGTGTGAAATATACAGTATGTCCGCAGATTGGGCAAAATGAAGGTCGAATAAATCTGCCTCTGCGTATGTTGTCGTGATTTCTACGGGACTCCCAAGATTAGTAATATTAGCCTGGTTCTTGTAAAACCTTATATAATTCTCGCCAAATTCAAGAATAAAGGCATCTGTAACATTAAAAAGAAAGGGTACAAGCCTTACTTTCTTCGTGCTGTCCTTTACTTCTTTGACGAAACGAGTACCCGGTCTGCGTGTCACACCGCCCTGCGGTAATATCGTATAGTTCTCCAGCGTTTCGCAACCATTTACATATTTAGAAAAGTCAACCCTTGAACTGAGTTTCGGGCTTATCTCACCCGTTGTAAATGATGTAAATATTTTCTGTGTTCTGGCCATAATCGCTTTTTTTCACATCTTTGTTCACATTTCAGGATGTTCATCTTTAGTGAACACTTTCACTTAGTGAACACTTTCACCTAGTGAACACTTCATCTTGCCGATCCAGCAGAACTCGGTGGCGTAGCGGGTGGAATTGTACTGCCGGTTCTCCGTGAATCAATAAATACTTCAGACCTTATCTTATTGAATGTGCCTTCTATAGCATCGGCACTCCTGGCTTCCCTGACCCTTTCGAGATACTGTATGGTAAGTCTATCCTGAAGAACCTTGTCCCTCATTACCGGAAAAGCCATATTGGCTGCAAACCTATAGATAAGGGCATCCGTGTATAAATCATCAAACTCAACCGTATCCGCAATACGGGCTATATATTTAAGGTTTACCGTTCCGTCATCCGTAAGAAGTTTACGGCCTTCCACCTTCCATTCAGAATCGCTGTCAAACATCACCAAAGCCCTTAAACAATACGGGTCTGTCGGAAGGGTGAACGAATTTGTAAATTCAAAATCAGGACCTGTGGCATCCTTGGATAAAGCCTGTCTCCTTAAAGCAAAATTCCATGTGTAACCTCTCAGGATAGAGTCCCTTGTATGGGCGTACCATCTCTGTGCTATTCTGCCAGTAGTAGTGGTATCGGTGTCCAGATCAGTTAATTCCTTCGCACCTATCAACAGTAAACTGGCATTAGCTATTGCAGTTGAACTGTTCATATTTTCCTTATATAAAAAAAAACGGGGATAAGGATTAACCCACTCTTTAGAGTATAAAGAGGCAATGGTTAGGCAAGGACCTTATCCCCTTAAAAACCCTTACCCGTTTTGTGTGTAAAACACAAACATCTTCAAAGTCTGACCCGCTGTCGGTGAACTGACCGCATCAAGTGTTATATCAATGGTATCAGCAGCAGTATACTCATACTCTGCCGCATACACACCAGCACCCGCAGCTTCCTGAAATGTGGTGACAGAAGATGTACTTGCAGTACCTAAAGCAAGCGCAGAACAATATCTGTCATCATCGCCACCATCTCCGACATCTGCGGTTACGGTAGTCCCAAAGTCCTCCCATATAAGATATGAGAGATGCGAATTAACTATCGCACCCTTTGGAACTTTTACCATCTGAATAACATCGGCTGCACTTTCCGAACCGGAGGCCTCGTATGTTCCAATCTTACACCTCAGAGCAGAACCGTTGCGATTAAACTCCCCCCTTACCGGTGGGGAAGCATCATCATTTGTGATTTGCGTACTGTATAAAGTAGCCATAATCAATACTCCTTATTATTAAAAAAAAGTTAATGTTTTCTACTTAAATAAGAACAAAAACCGTTAAGATGGCTTACACGCAATCTCAACAACAGTTGAATCTTCAACTCTTACAGCACCCATGTCAAGATAACTCCAAACCTGAGTAGCGTAATTCTTGGTAGATTCCTCTGTAATTCTTGTCTCTCTCAACCTTCCTATGCCAAGACCAACACCATCACCCTGGAAAGCTATGACCTGTGTATCACTATTTGAATCAGTCGTCAGTCTTTCAGAATGTATCCATGTAAAACCAAGATAAGTATTGATTTCGCCCATTACCAATGCACGAATCGAAGCATAATCAGTTGATGTTGCCTTCTCAAGTTGCAGGAAATTTTCCATCTGAATTGCATCGTAAACAAGATAACGACCTTCCTTGTTTACTTCTGCGGCATCCAGAATCCTTTTTGCCTGTAATACCTTTTCCAGATTAAGATAATCATCTGAACCTCCACCACCGATTTGAATTGTAACCTTCTGTGCGGATGGTAGTGCTTGTGAACCCGAACCAGTTTCGCCAGTAGCGGCAGTACCAAGCATAGCAGCGATGATTATATCATCCTGTGTTCTGCCTATAGCACTCGCCTGCGCCTTTGCGTAACCGTTGGTTGGGTCGATAAGTGTTCTAACCTGGTCGGGGTCATCAATTAAATCAGCAACCGTGTAAGGTGCTAATGATGCCATGCGCCTTGAATGTGGCGTGTCAACCTGTGTGGTGTCAGCATGGCGTGATGTAAGCTGGGTCATAGTCTGCAACCCAAGTCTGTCAAAAAACACTTGCTTGCCGGTCACATTCTCTTTCAGTTTAACCGCATTAATCAACCTTGAATCATCCTGTTGTGACAGGTGTATAAGGTTGTTTCGGTATTGCTGGACAAATGCTGCCGTAATTTCAGTACTCATAAGAATACCTCCCAATAAATAAAGATTTCTACTAATTCCTTCTCTCTTCTTTTTTTTATATCGGAAGGTATCTTAATTATGCAAGACTTCCTTGTGATTAAGTCACCAGTCTGACCAACTGTATGGCCATGCACCCAGTCTGCATTATATGCAGGTGTCTGGGAAAAAAATCTACTACTACTATTATTATTATTATTCTTCTTCAGGATAAGCCATTTTATGTAAATCCGTCATCTCTTCCATAGCCCCCTGATGCCCAGGGTTCTTTTGCTCGTAATAGGCTTTCATAAACTCACTATCCCTGTGCAACTTATTAATTTTGTTCAACGCCTCTTTCGGGGACATTGTCATAGAACCAAGCCCGCTATCACCACTAACCTGTCCTTCAATTAAATCCTTACCCATATTATAGACAAGTTTGATAAGGGCGGGGTTATCCCTGACTGCCGCTGCCGACACTTCACCCTCACCAAACTGAGTGAGGACTCTTTCTGTTACAGCAAGCCTCTCCTTAAACGCATTTCCCCAATCATGTTTTAACTGGGAAACCGCATCTTTCGCCTGTTCATCCTTGATTGAATATATAGACTGAAGTTGCTCGTTGTTCCATGAGACAAGGGCATTTGCCTGTGTATTATTAAGCCCTATCTTGTGTGCCGCCTCAAGGAATGAAGTTTGCAGTTTTTCATTAACCGCACCTTCCGGAGTAATCGAGGGGTCTATCTTATAATCTATTGCCGCCTGGGGTCTCCCAAGTTTACCGTAGACCTCATCCCACCCTGCGGTATCACCATCTTCCGGCATCCGCATGGACTTTCCTATCATGGCCTGTGAATCCACAAGCCTTTTAGCCATGCCCGTTATATCTTTTGTTTCCTGTATTACGGGTGTATTCCTTATATCTTCAGGTATCCACTCTTTCCAGTTCTCAGGTATAGGACTCGGTTCTGGCGTTATATCCGTATCCTGATTATCAGCCGTTGTCTCTGTTCCACTATCAGGTGTTATTAATTCTACTTCTGCCATGTCTAATTCCTCCCATTGCAAAGATTCTAGCGAATCCACCGAGCCTTAGTTCGGTAGAGCGCAGCGATTATTCTTCCGATAAATTAATTATTTCCACTTCGCACATAATGTCTACATACGGCTTCCTGTTCCCACCGCAAGCACCTTTCAGCCTGTCCTTTATAAAGTCTATCACCATTCTATTCCCAAGTGCTATAAGTTGCGCAGTTGAATTATCCGATAAAGAAGGACAGTCAAAGGTATTCATAAGGTCTTTAAGCACCACATGACCACTTCCCCTGCCAAAGGTATCAAGATAACACTTTAAAGCCTTATTAGGCTTCTGTTTCACCGCCACCCTCCGGTTGGTATGCGGATAATTTTCCCATCGCATCCGCACTTTCCATAAGTCTTTCCTGTTGTTTGTCCTGCTGTATCTGCGCCTGTCTGGCATCCCTAACCTGTATTATAGTATCCTCACTATTAATATACTTTTCCTTGACACCGACAAGCCTTCCCATATCTACCGCTATCTCGTCAAAATCAGGGACATCAAACACGGAAGGCTGAAACTGCCCTATAAGCCCTAGTGCCTCAAGCCATTTCCGTATTGCCGCAACTTCCCCCATCCTCTGCGATCTTGCAAGGGGGCCGACATATTCTATCTCAAGTCCCTGTCCTTCAAGTTGAGGGGGTGCTTCATCAAACGCCTCTGCACGGAGCATTATGCCGAATACCCTTTCAACCATAGGGGTGAAAACGGATTTTTCTATCTTCCCGAAAACAGGGCCAAGTAACCTCTGCATTAAATCAAATGTGATGGCGGATTCCGTTGCCGTCATCTGCGCCTTCTTCTGTATCTGCAACTGGTCCGTAAAGTATGCCTCTTTAATAGCCTGCCTTAAATCAGATACCATGTGCTGCGATACTTCCCACCTTGCCTGGGATGTAAGCGCACCCTTCTGTATAGCCTCTATAAACCTCTCTGGAACAGGTATATTAGTCCCAGGTACATCTTTAATCGTAAAGCCCAAACTGTCAGGCACTAACCTCGAAGGGTTAATATCCTTTGCCCATGCCTGAAGCATATATGAAATTGCGGCATTAAGTGTCTTTATATCGGGTAGTGCGTTATTAGTCGGGCCTCTGCCATATTTCTCGCCTGATGCTTTTGCCCATCTCGCAACGACATAGGGAAATTCAAAGTAACCCCCTTTACGGGTGATGACCTCATCTTCACACGATATATACACATCGGTAAATTTCCAGCCCGGATTACCAAACCTGCCGCCCCCGTATTCTTTAATCGGCATAACAAGGTGGAGGTAGTTAAAAGACTGCTCATCGCCCTTCTTTGCCGCCTGTAATACTTTTTTCCCCGCCTTATCACCGAATTTCTGTTTCGCCTGCCTGCCCGTAAAGGTGCATTTCCTTATAACGGTATCAACAATACCCTTATGATTTTCCTCAAAAACATAATCCATAATAGGATATGCCCTGAAGTTAAGACCGTTAAACCCTCTCTTCTCTATCGTATCCTCTTCTATAAGCACACACGCAGTATGAACGCTTGTCAGGTCGAGAAAGAACTCTGCCATTTCAAGGGTATAATTGGAATCATTAAAAGCCCTGAACATGGCCGTTGAAGTCCCGTCAAGCCACCCCCTGACAGCATCATCACTATTAAAATCATCCCCGGCTATCTTAATCTTCGCCCACAATGCGGAATTACTCGTAAGAGAACCCTGTAGACTTGAAGCAAGTAAATCATTAGACCTTATTGCCGTGGAATCATATACCTTTTCGGTACGCTGCGATCCCTTCTGTTTCCTGCTTATAATTTCATTGCGCCTTATATGAACATAATCGGTTGCATCCTGCCAGATAGTCTTAAAATTATTGCGTTCAGTCTCATTATCGAGTCTGTCAAATCTGGCCATTACCTGTTTTGCTGATGGCATTAGCAGTCAATCCCTTCCTTTAATTTCTGGAGTTTCTCTCTCTTACCCTTTATAACCTCATCGAGTTCCCTGTTCTCCCTTACGAGACAGATGTTCCTCTCCCTTTCCTCTTTAATATCAGCAGTCATCTCATCAAAAACCAGCTTCTTCTTATCTTCAGCAAGCCTTCTTTCATGGCCAACGCTTTTCCTTGCCCCTGTAATTTCCTTTTTCGCCCATTCCTCTTCCTCTCTCATCTTGACAAGGGCCTTATCCTTTTTCTTCCGTGCCTTCTTTATATCTTCTAATACCTCTTTTTTGGTAAGAATAAGCTGTTTTACCTCATCTGATATTTGTTTATGTTCAGCCCTGGTCTCACCAGCCGACTTTACCATCTCTACAATATCCGTGATGGTATCTTCCATGCTTAACTTTTTTGCCATAACGCTGTATATACGGGTAATAATTTACCCGTCTTATCCCAGTTTATCCACCAAACTATCTTCGTCTATCACGCCAAGGGGGGATGTCAGAACAGACGATTTAACACCTATGGTGCGCCTCCTCTTTCTTTCGGCCACTAATTCCTTCGCCTTTAATTCCTCGGCAACCTTCTGCTCTTTGGCGAGTTTTTCGTTTTCCGCAGCCCTT